>Ga0208919_1002310_pt1 | contig 10081 bp, 3 predicted proteins | sample 4_EtaG_FD_184076 | JGI IMG/M metagenome (GOLD analysis project Ga0208919, IMG submission 184076) | Marine viral communities from the Subarctic Pacific Ocean - 4_ETSP_OMZ_AT15127 metaG (SPAdes) (version 3) | ecosystem: Environmental > Aquatic > Marine > Oceanic | place: Pacific Ocean | collected... | reverse complement strand
CAGTGAAGCTAAAATAAAAGCTCCACAGACAATAATAAAAGACGGTGAAGTGCCTACTGATACAGTTATTCAAAAAGAAAATATTTCTAAAGTAGGAACAACTGCAGATGCAAAAGCATCAACGGCTGTAGCTGCTCCTAAAGAAACAGTATATACACAAGAAGAAGCGCCTGCTGCGCAAAAGCAACAAGCAAAAACAATAACAAAAGCAGGTGTCGAAAGAACTAGAGATAAAGTAGAAGGTCCACAAACAGCAGAAGGACAGGTTACACGAGAAGCAGGTGTAGATGAAATAAGAGCTTTAACACAGGAAGCAGAAGCTGCAGGAATGCCAAGCGATCAAGCTTTAGAAAAAGCTAAAGCAGATGTTGTTGTAGGACAGTTAAGTGCAGGAGCAATAGCAGCTAAACAAACAGGTGTTGGCGGTCAGATGGCTGACACACCACAAGCAGAAGCTAAATCACGAGAAGCAATTACAGGAACTGCACCACAAGGAGATGCAGCACAAATAGGAGGCATCCCGACACTACAAGCAGCTACAAGACAGGCTGTATCAGGAACAGCACGAACAGGAGCTGCTGTTGATATGCTTGCTGAAACAGGAGATCTTCCACCAGCAATAGCAGAAGCTGTTATATCAGATCCAGCTACAGTTACAGCACAAATAGATACTGAAGATGTTTCTATTCAAGCTGCTGTAGCGTCTTTACCGACAGAAGCTTTAGTGTCTTCACAGATGGAAACGCTTCTTGCAGGAATGGAAGAAGGTCAAACACCTATATGGGCAAGACCAGCAGTAGCTGCAGTCCAAGACATGTTAGCACAAAGAGGCTTAGATGTTTCAACAGTTGGAAGAGATTCTTTATTTAATGCTATTATTCAAACAGCTTTACCTATAGCTCAAAGTAATGCACAGGCTTTACAACAAAGAGCTTCGCAGAATTTAACATATCAACAACAAGCAACAATAACGGCTGCTCAACAAGACATGCAAAGAAGAATGTCTAATGTTGCTAATAGCCAGACAGCAGCTAGTCAGTCAGCACAAATGGCGCAACAAGTTGCTATACAACAAGGAACATTTGGTCAACAAGCAGCTCTTACAACAGCACAATTACAACAGCAAACAAGAGTTCAAAACTTACAAAATCAACAAGAAGCTGCAAGACTTACGGCTGCACAACAACAACAAGCAAACTTAGCTAATCTATCTAATGAACAACAGATGGAAGTTTTAAATCTTCAGGTAGAAGCAGATAGACTAGGAACAGAATTTAGTGCTGAACAACAAGTAAGGCTGGCACAGTTTCAAACGGCTGCAGACTTTATGGCAAAAAATGCTGCCTTTACGCAAGACATGGAAAAAGCCAATCTAAGTTCTGCGGATCGTATAAACTTAGCAAACTTAGCAGCTCAAAACCAAGCTGCTGCTGAAACAATGTCAAGTGCTGAAAAGGTTGAGCTTGCAAACTTAGAAGCTAAAGTACGTGTTGGAGTGAACAATGCTAATCTTGCAAATTCTATGGGTATTGCACAGTTAAGTAGTGATCAAGCAATTGCTATGCAAAATGCACAGATTGTCGCAGGTATGGACATGGCTAATTTTAGTGCAGAGCAACAAACACAGTTAGCTAATAGTAAGTTTATGCAATCTATAACAGCTCAAGATTTTAGTCAAGAACACCAAGCAGCTATGCAGAACGCTACAGCTATGGCATCTTTAGATATGGCTACTGTTGATCAACGAACAAAACTAGCCATAACAAATGCGCAGAGTTTTTTACAGATGGACATGGCTAACCTTAATAACGAACAGCAGTCATTTGTTCTGGATGCTCAAATGAGACAACAAGCGCTATTAAGTGATCAAGCTGCAGCAAACGCTGCTTCTCAGTTTAATGCTGCATCGCAGAATCAGCTAGATCAATATATGACGGGTCTTGCACAACAAGTAGAATTAACAAACAAACAAAGAAACGATGCAATGCAACAGTTTAATGCGACACAACAAAATGCTGCAGAAGCCCGAAGAGCAGGCAATATACAACAAGCTAATATGTTAAGTGCGCAATTGCAGACAGATGTTTCTAAGTTTAATGAGCAACAAGAATTTAATAGAGAACAGTTTAATGCATCTCAAGCGAACGCAATAGAACAATATAATGTAAGCTGGCGCAGAGAAGCTAACAAAATAGATACGGCTGCCGTGAACGCAGTTAATCAACAAAACGCACAGAATGCTTTTAGTATGAGCAGTCAAGCTATGTCTTTTATGTGGCAAGAACTTAGAGATCAAATGGACTATAGTTTTAGAACTTATGACAATGATCAACAAAGAAAAGCATCTTTAATTGTCGCAGCTTTAGGTAATGAACAAGCTGCTGATGAAGACGGATGGTCTGAGAACTGGAGTGGTTTTGGTTCATTAGTTAGTAATTTCCTTGGAGGATAATAATGGGATTATTTAGTAAAATTAAAAAAGTTTTTAAAAAAGCAGTGCGTGGTATTGGTAAAGTTATTAAAAAAGTAACTAAGCCAATTACATCAGTACTAAAAAAAGTTTTAAAACCTTTTGGTAAAGTATTTAGTAAATTAGGATGGGTTGGAACTTTAGCGCTCGGAGTGATGTTTCCCGGCATGGGAAGTATGTTAGGCAGTTGGATGAGTAATATAACAAGTTTTGCACTAAAACCTTTTCTAGCTGCTGGAAAAGCAATTGCTCCTAACTTTACAAAGTTTCTTGGAGACATGGTAAGCGGTTTAGCTACTAGAGGAAAAAATGTTTTTAGTTCTATTACAGACGTATTTAAACACGGAGTAAATAAAATTGGACAGGCTTTTGGATTTGAAGCACCAGTAAGTCAGCTTTCTAGTACAGGACAATACTTTACAACTGGAGGAGAAGGAACACTTACGGATTCTTTTAGTAATTGGGTTGAAGGAATTAAAGATAGATCTGTAGGAAAAGCTCCTTCTATTGAAGCACCAACAGTAGATACTGTAATAGAACCTACAGTACGGTTTGATGGTACTACAGTCGAAGCACCTTCATTGATGGAGTCGACAAAAAAGCCTACAGTAAGGTTTGATGGTACTACAGTTGAAGCACCTTTAAGTTTTGAAGTTGTAGATACGTCTGTCGATTCAACAGAAACACCGCTATTAGATAAGATGGATGAAACATTTACTACTATTAAATCAAGTAAAGTTGGCAGAGGCGCTGACTATGCATTAAAAGGTTATGGAGCTTACAGTGCTGCTATGGGAGGACCAGAAATAGAAGAAGGGTTTTATAATCCAAACCTAGGATTAGCAAATGCTGGACTAACACAAGTAGACCAAAATAACCAAGCTTTGTCATCGTTGCAGTTTTCTTCGCCTGTGTTAAACCCAACAGACTCATTTAATACAATTGCTCAAAATTATATGAATGGTTTTGGTTATGCAGTACCTTCGGGTCAAACAGATTACTTTGACTATGCAATGCAAATACCGGGTTATGGATATACATTCGATAGTTATTTACAAGACAGCGTAAATCAATACTCTTAAGAGGAATAAAATGGCAATAGAACAAGCACCACAAATTAATATGTTCGAAGGAGCTATTCCCGGACAATCAATGACAGCAAGTCCAGACAGTAAAATGCCTTGGGATGGTCCTCCAGAATATGCAGGAATAAAAGAAGCCTCAGAAGCTATATTTTTAAGCCTTCTTGAAGAAGATAACTTAAGATCTGTTGTTGATTTATTGCAGAATGAAATACCTGTTTCTGAGATAACGTCTGTTTTATTAATGACTGGTTATTCAAAAGGTAAATATAATCCTGATTTATTGCTTATGCTTATTGAACCTGTTATGTATATGATTATGGCGATTGCAGATAGGTTTGGTATAGAAAATGTTAAAATATATCAAGGTGAAGAAGAGGAAGATGCTTTATCATACGAAGAAGAAATATCTCCAGAAGACTTGGATGATGTTAAAATGAAATCATTACAAGATGTATTTAAAAATAAAGTAATATCTCCTGATCTAAGAAATACTATGGAAAACTCTGAAGTTGCACAAAAACTAGCAAACATAGATGTCGAAAGCTTAATGGCAAAACCACAAGAAAAACAAGAACCAGAAAGTTTACTAGGACGAGGAAGTTAGAATGGATAATAACACATTTAAAAATTATAAGAACATGTCAATGGAACAACTCGGCAGTTCTTTGTTAGGTCAAAAAGCAGCAGCAGGCGCTAGAAGAAGCAGAAGTTCTAAAAGAGATGAAAAGGTTAAAAAGATACTAGCCGTTCTTTTAGGTGGTCAGGCTGTATTTCAAAACGCTGTAAAAGATAGAATGACTGAACACAAGGCTTTTGCCGATATACTGTCTAAGAAAAATAAAAAGTTTGTTGCTGAAATGAAAGTTGTAGGTAATGTTTTAGACGCAATACCAACTAATATTATTGATTCAGAAAATGCTTATGATGAATATTTAAATAATTCTTCTGTTCAAAGAGCTTTTAGAGCGCAGGTTAGACCTCTCATAGCAAACGCTTTACAAAAGTTTGATAAGGTTGGATATACTCAAGCGGTAAATGCAGGCACAATTGTTGGAGATATAAATAAAATTGTTGATGGAATTACAGCGCCTTATTTTTTAAAGTCTATTGATGGTGGACCTTCTAGAGCTAAGATGCTTTTAAATGCCGGAGAAAAATACTTTGAAGGAACAGACAGAGATAAAATATTTGAAGAGTTGTTTGCAGTAAGCGAAGCAGATGTTGATGCTAAAACAAAACTAAGAATAGAAAACATAGAAAATGAAATTAAAGGGTCATCACGTTGGTGGAAGGTTCCCGGAATGTTGTCTAGCTGGTTTAAAGGAGATCCTACAGTATTTAGTTCAATAGAGTCTGGTGATTATTTAGAATCAGATTTAAGAAAAGAATTTGCAAAGTCTGTAAATATTGGTGAGTTTGTTACTCCTAACTTTTCTGAAGTTATGAAGTCTTGGGATAACAATAAAAATTACATAAATACTGCGTTGGGTATTGAGCCTTTTATGGATACAAGCTCAACAAGCAGACAAGCAAAAGCGTTGGCTAGTGTAATAAGAAAAGCTAAAGTTGATTTAAGCGAAGCTTCTCCTTCGCAATGGACTAAAAAAGGCTTTGAAGATTTTAGAGTTAAAAAGTTACAGCTTTTAGAAGAGGCTGATTTATTAAAAAGAGCTATCTATAGCGAGTCTCCTACAGAGCTTGATGCAGAGTTTGGAAGAGAAGTTGCAAAAACATGGGGAGGATTGCGGTTGTTATTTGATAATCCTGACAGAGAAGGCGCAATGTTTTTAGAAGATAAATACAATGTAGACTTAAATACTATGAATTTAGAAAAAAAAGATCAGTTTGCAATGCGTATTATTCTTGCAGAAGGTATTGATCCTATTGATCCTACAAACTATGGTGACTCGTTTGGTATTTTTAGTAATCTTGATACACCTAATTATAATTCAAACATTCCCGGAAGCCTAGAACTTTATGAAAGAGGAGGCAGACAATGGGAGTGGGGAAGAGAAGGAGCTTATGATGAGTCTAATTTTAGAAACAATCTTTCTAAAGTTCAATCATATTTAGAGCCTACATTTAAAGGAATAAGTTCTGATGGTATTCCAGAGGTTAGTGATTCTATAAAGATACTACAAGATACTGGAGATGCTAATCGTGTTGGTGGAAACAACATAGCAAATACTCTTAATTCAATAAATGCGCAGGATCAACAAGCTGCTGAAACTTTGTTTGAAGCTACTGTAAACAACAACGATGTGTTTGCAACTCAAGTTAAGTCAGTTTATCCTACTACTTTAGATGCTTCTCAAGATCTAAATAATGGACAGCTTAGTGTGTATGGTGGTCGAAAAATTAACATGGATCCTACTATGACATACGGAGAACCTGTTGATATTCAAAGTTGGTTTGAAGGACAAGGAGACAAACAATCTATGACTACTATTGAAAGACATTTAACAGGACGAGTAAAAAATGAGTCTGGATATATAAAGGCATTAGAAAGTCTAGGAATAACAGACGCAGATGCAAGACAACAATTCTTAGGACAGTAAAATGGCTAACGCTACGGAAGGATTCAACAGATTTATGGCTTCTGTAGGACAAGACGAAGACCTACAAGAAGAAAAAAAGAAAGGCATACCAAACGAATTTTTGGCAGACTTGCAGTACCTGACTAACCCTGCACCGCAAACACGTATTGTTCCTCAAGATTCTATTGAGGCTTATGATCAATACATACAACCCGAAGAAAACACGTATCGTACTTCAAGAGGAGTAGGATATACGCTGGATGATCTAGAAAAAGACTCTGAGTTTCAAGAAACAGCAGGTAGATTTTTAGAAGAAGTTGGTCGTGATGAAAACATATTTGAGTATTTGCGTGACGCAGACTGGAGTTTAACAGCAGCTATGGCGCGATCTATGGAAATAGGTAAGTGGTCAGACCAAGCTAAACAAGATTATTTATATTTAAAAGATACTTTTGATAAAGCAAGTCTTGGTGGCGCTCGTCAAACTTTTGGTATGATTAAAGACTTGACCGTAGATATATTGACTGATCCTATAGAGTTGGCAGCGATTGCTGCAGCACCTTTTACACTTGGCGCTTCTCAGGGAACTAAAGAGCTTGTTAAGCTTTCTGTTAAGCAAGCGTTAAAGAAAAAACAAAAGGCTGAGTTAAGACAAAGTTTAAAGAAAGATGTTAAACGCTCTGCTTTATTTACATCTCTAGAGGGTGCTGCTTGGGCAGGACCGCACGATTACTTTTTACAACAAGCGGACGTTGAATTAGGCTTACGTGATCAAATAGATGCAGGTCAAATTGCTTTGACAGGCACACTAGCAGCAGCTATGGGTGGTACATTAGGCGGATCTATAGGCTTATTGACTGGCACTTCGCCGTTGCTGATGCACAAACTAAGCAAGTATTCTAATGAAATAAAAATTAAAAGGCACGTAGACAGTAAAGGAAAGAATCCAAAAGAACAAAATGAAAACTTAAACGATGACTTTGAAGTAGAAAACAAAGAAGATAAATATCTTCCAAACTTCTTAAAGGTTATTGCTGAAACAGTTGGTAAGCCTACAACAGCATTAATGAAAGCTGGTAAATCTTTTGATAAACTTGGAGATCATTTAGGTTTATATAGATATGACTGGTATAGAACGGTTTCTTCTGGTGTTAGAGAAGGAATTGATAAGCTGTCCTTTGGTGAGTATTTTGCTAACATGCGGAGTGAATGGCATACAGAGTTAGAAAAAGCACTTGTTAATATTGATAGAACTGGAAAGAGTAAGAAGTATGGGTTTAATGCCTTTTGGATTAAAAGATTAGATGATAAACAAAACGATCATTTATTTTATTTGCTAACTACAAGAGATAATCCTAAACAAAGAAAAAGAACAATGCCTTATGGTCAATATTCAGGCACAGAAATATCGCAAGAGACACGAAAAGCAGCTAGACAAATAGGAAATCTTTTAGATAAGATGCAGGAAGAAGCAGCTAGAAAATCTAAACACAAATGGATAACACGAAAAGGAAAGCGTGTTCAAGTATTAGATCCTAATAGAGTTGATGAAGATTTTGATCAGTTGTTAAGAGCAGACGCAAAACTTAAAAACTATTTTCCTCATAAGCTTCAAGCTTCTGCTATAGAAGCAAACAGACCTAAGTTTGAACAAATGTTAATGACTTATGGAAGAAGAGATCCAGTCACAGGAGAAACTATTGTATATGCAAAACCTGATAACTCTATTGCGCCTAGTGAAATTGAAAAAATAGTTAATGAGTTTGGAGAAATTGTAGAAGGACCTAAACTAGAAGGATTAAAAGTTGATGAAAAATCTTTTGGTGAAGATTTTATTGCAAGAGCTAGAGAGCAACTAGGAGAAGAAGCAACACAAGAAGAAGTAGATATTCTTGCAATGGACCTTAAAGCAAAAAGAATTGTAGATGATATTCTTGGATTAAGAGATGATCCACTTTTAGATTTTGAACTTGAAGCAAAGATTGGACAAAAAATTAGAACATCAGGACGCACAGGATTTTTAAAAGAACGAGTGTTTTCAGCTATACCTGAAGAAGAAATGTATGAGTTTATTGATACAAGCGTAGAAGGTGTATTAAATGATTATGCCACCAACGCTGCTTTAATGATAGCACGAGAACAAAAGTTTGGAAGAAGTCTTGATGTTTATGCTACTAGACATTTAAAACCTATTATACAACAGTTAGAAGATGAAGGTGTAAGTGTTGAAGAGCGTAAAGAAATAGCTAGAAGACTTGTAAAAATGTATAAGCGTACGTCAGGTGTTGAAGTTCCTACACCTTTTGGAAAAGGAAAAACAAGGTTGGTTTTTGATGGTATGAAAACTATGCAAACATTTGCTCACTTACCTTTAGCTACACTGTCAAGCTTAACAGAGCCTTTTATTTTATTAGGTCGTGTTCAATCTAAAGACTCAGGCAAAGCAGCTTACGATGTTGGAAACTCTATTGTTAAAGAACTTAGAAAAACAAATGAAAGATTTCAAAATGGAATAAAAAGACAGTTTGGAATTAAACACAAAGGAACATCAGACTTTGCAGATGAAGCATGGGTTGAAGCATACAAAGTTGGATTGGCTTTAGAACAAGCAGTATATGATAGGCTAGAAGGTTTGTATGGCGAGATGGCAGACAACCGCCTGCAAACAATGACAAGAGGCTTTTTTAAAACTACATTCCTAACACAATGGACTTCTGCTGTACAGCTTGCAGCGTTTACAACAGGCAAAAGATTAATATTAGAGAACACACAAAGGCTTGCAACAAATAAAGATTTGTTTGGAAACAAGTTGTCTGAAGGCGCACGTGGAAGATTTTCAGAAGAGCTTCGTCAGTTAGGTGTTGATGAAAAACGAGCAATTAAATGGTACAACAGTTCCCTTGATCCTAACGGAAACTTTGATATTGTCAGAGCAAAAAGAAAACGAGGCTTTTACGAAAATGATTATATGATGGGAGCTAACCGTTTTGCACGAGAAATTATTCTTGTTCCAGACACCACTGAAGCAAACAAACCACTGTGGTATTCGCATCCAGTAGGTCAGTTGTTTGCACAGTTTGCTAGTTATCCTACTGCATTTAACAACACAGTTCTTAAACGCTTTGCGTATGAAATATCTGAAGACGTTAGAGGAGTACCACAAGGACGTTTACCTGTAGCCACTCCTAAAATTGCAGCGACTGCTATAATGATGACAACAATTTCTGGATTTAATAATATGGTAAGAAGCGGTGGTAAGAGCTTAGAAAAACCTGAAGGTCAAATATTAATTGATTCTATTGATCGATGGGGAGGTTTAGGACCCATGCAATATGCTTATCGTTTTTGGGAAAACGCACAGTATGGTGGTGGTCCTATAGGCTCAGTAGCCAAGGCTGGTTCTGGTCCGTTGATTCAAGACATACTTGATAGTATTTTATATCGTAAAGGACTGGCAGAAAACATGGCAAGTAACGTACCTTTTTATGCTTTACTACCTAATGATGCTAAGACAGCACTTAGAACAGAAGGTAAGAACATAGACAAGGCATTGTTTTCACCGTTTGCAAAAGCCAAAAAACCTAAACAAATTAAAAAACAATATGCTTTATATCAAGGACCAAGCACTTATGGACAAGTGTATGCTAAAGGTGGTTTAGTAACAGACGTAGCACAAGTTCCTGAAGAACCTGATGAACGTATAGATCGTATGACAGGATTGCCATATCATATGCAAGCAGGAATCTTAGGGCAAGACGAAGAAGAACGGTTTGGTTTTGCAGAAGGAGGACAGGTCGGAGAAACAGAAGCTGAAACATATTCTCTTATTACAAAAGATATTAGAAAGCTTGCTCCTATATTTAAAGATGAAGATTCTATTAGTACCTATACAGAAAAAGAACTTAAAGGATACGCAAAAGGAATCACAGAGCCTGTTTATAGAGCAATAGAAAAAAACACAGCACAACAAGATGCTGAAGACTTCAGAG
>Ga0208919_1002309_pt1 | contig 10085 bp, 17 predicted proteins | sample 4_EtaG_FD_184076 | JGI IMG/M metagenome (GOLD analysis project Ga0208919, IMG submission 184076) | Marine viral communities from the Subarctic Pacific Ocean - 4_ETSP_OMZ_AT15127 metaG (SPAdes) (version 3) | ecosystem: Environmental > Aquatic > Marine > Oceanic | place: Pacific Ocean | collected... | reverse complement strand
TGGAGGCTAGACTTGCTGCCCTACTGGGTCGCACCGGGTGATGCCACGCCGACGCGACCCGCACCGCTGGACACCCTGGACGGTGCGACCGCTCGACCTCTGGCCCAGAGGTGCAATTGAACATCTAGGCCAGAGCAGTCGCACCGTCCAGGGTGACCAGACACGGGTCCGGTCGGTCATGGCATCAGCCGGTCCGACCCAACAGGGCAGCAAGTCGCTCCTCCAGTTCGGCACGCACCTCGTCGGGTGTCCGGTCGGCAACCTGCTCGATCCGGTCGGTGAACAGATCGACCCCTTGAGTCTTCCCAAGCAATGCCAGGGCTTGAACGCGAGCGCTGTCCGATGCAGCGGTGCGAGCCTCCCGCTCCAGGCCCTCCAAGACGAACGCCCGACGTTCGGCCCTCTCCGAAAGAGCCGTAGAGGCGGCGCTGCGCTCCACAGACGCCTGATGCGCAAGTAATCTACGGTGAATCTCAGGATGCCCCATGAGCCGGTTGGCCTCTGTGTATATCGCCGACGGCTTCCACTTGGAGCAGTCGCGGCTAGCCCTGAGTGCATCAGCCTGCGTTGACCCCTTTATCATCTCCGCCAGGAAGGCCTCTTGCTTGGCAGTGAGTGGTCGCCGCTTGGCATTGCCCTTGGCCTTGGGCTTGGCCTGATCGTCCCCTCCACCGCCGTCGATCACCGTGAGGTGCGGCGTGTCATTTTCTGTGGTGTCATCGTCCATGGCAGTCCATCCATTGCCTAGTCAATCTTTGATGGCAGTCTACCACTTCGCCGCAGCGCCAGCTATAGCGGGGCTTTGCCCACTCTATCCCATACCATGGGATGACCGTCACATTAGTTGTTGCATCGATGTTGCCTTTAGTGCATAAGGGGCTGTTGGGTTAGCTCATGCTGACCCGACCGGCAACGCTAGCCATAAACAAAGCGGCACCATGGGCACCTCTCAGACCCTCACCCCAGATAGCTAGGTTAGCAGGGCGGTGAGACAAGATACTGAGAAAAATGTCGGCGAAAGCCGGACCCACGTTCTCCTTCGGCGCTTTGAAACAGGGCGGCTAGGAGAGACTGCGACGGTGACGGCGCAGGGGTCCAGCGGACGGTGACCAAATCGAACAACATCCGCAACGTGTCGGGCGCTTCTTATGCGCTCCTGATGACCAGCCAATGGCTGGGTCGTTCAGTACTACTGACGATGATCCTGAAGGATCGAAACACGATAAAAAATTGAGGTGACAACGTGAAACACGTTTGGATTTACGAAGACGGCGAGTGGCTATTCCATATGTCATTCGACACCGCCGACTGTGATGACAGCAGCAGCGTTTGCTCTGATGCAACCGCAGAGCTTCTTGATCTGAGAGACAGTGGCATCAAGGCCAAGTTCGGCCCTGCCCCGAAAATTTGAGGTGACTAATGATCTATCGACAACCCGCCGACAAGAAAAGCAGAGACGGCAACTGTGGTCCGACTAGTGTGGCCGTGTTGACTGGAAATCTCCTGGCTCCCGTCATGGCCTTTATCAAGGCTGACAACAATAAGCCAGCAAGGTGGAAAGGCACCACCTACAACAGAGGCCCTCGCAAAAGCGACGAGCATGGCGAGTGCTTCAAAGCCCTCAAGCATTTCGGTGCCAACCCGAAAGTCGAGAGCCGCTGGGAACAGCAATACTGTGGCCGCCAGCTTCGTAGCGTCATTACTGAGTTACCGCCAACCCGCGCATACCTCATATGTACCGGCAGCCATGCTCAAGCGGTGGTTGGTGATCGCGTCTTCGATCAAAGCACCGCACCGGAAGGTGATCACATATCCACCTACTGGGGCCGTAACAAGAAGGTCAACGTCATCATCAGTGTTGACCGCCTGACTGAAACAAAATCTGAGGAGAACATCGTGAGCAACCCTGTCGCAGTACTACCCCTGAGCTTGTCCGACGCAGTCGTGCAGGTCGCTGAGTTCGAAGCCGTCGCAGCTTCCAGCGTCTCCGACATAAAAGACCTCACCACCAAGAAGAATGGTGCAAAGGTCGCAGCCTACGCCCACCTGATTGCTGGGCTGGTCGCCCACAAGGTGCGCAAGGGCACGGCGCAAGCTGGTGAGTTCAAGGCTGCGCTGATCGAGCGCGGCGTTAGCAAGGCCTGTGCCAAGAGGTACATGGAGAACGGCCAGAAGGCCAAGGCCCTCGCATGGGTCAAGGCCGCTGGCGACGATGCCGACGCCATCCTGGCAGCATTCGCAGAGAAAGGCGTCAAGACTGAGCAGGGTCTTGTAAACATCGTCAAGCCGGTCTTGAAAGACTACACCGCTGCCGAAGTGCTGGCAGCCAAGGCCAAGGCCCTCAACGAACACGATGACGATGCGGTCCAGGCATTGCTCGACGCCGCTGCCCTGATCAATCCAGGGTGCGCCGACGTGGCCGCGACCTTGGTCGCTGCCCTCGCCGCCCATGGTGAGGCCACGGTGGCTCAAGCGCCGGTCGATCTTGCATCCTAGAGGTTCAATTGAACCTACAGCTAGCCACTCTGGATGGGCTGGGCAAACGCCCAGCCCATACACGGCGACTAGCCGACATCGAAACGAAAACAATTGAGGTGATACTATGAAACAGATACCCCTGGACATGGTTGTGCCTGACTGGCGCAGGGACATCTCACAGATGTCCAATGTGCGTTGGTTGCTGCGCAACCTAGCCATCCAAAATAAAGATCATCCAGAACTGGATGAAACAATCGCTATGCTTATCGCGGTTAGTCGAAACAATTGAGGTGACAGTGATGACTGAGAAAACATATCCGACGAGGGTTGACAGTTCGGGGTCAGCCGATGACTGCGACGACTGTGCTTACTACTCTGCTGCGGCTGGCAGCGATGTTTATTGTCCGGAGTGCGGGGCTGAGGCGAAAGCCATCTGGCGTCTGGAAATGGAAACCGACGACACATGGAGCTAGCCTCTCTGGATGGGCTGGGCGTTTGCCCAGTCTATCGACGGCAGCTAGCCGAAACTGAAACACAAACAAGAGGTGATTTATGGTTGAGTTTACACAGGCGACCCCTTTCGTGGGTGTCGTCAACAATGCACGTCAAAAGAAACTGCCGAAGGGCACAGAGGTTGAGGTGCGGGTGATAAAGGACGGGACCTATGGCCCCTATGCGATGTCCTTTGTCGAAGGACAGGACAAACCGGTGTTCCTTAACCCCAAGCACGTTGACCATGTCAGTGACGTGTCGGCTGAGAGACAGGCGGAGCTTGACGCTGAGAAAGCAGCGTGGGCGGCAGAGAAGAATGCTCCTGTTGTGATCGGCCATGGCATCCCGCATCCTGGCGGCAAGTGCATGGTCGTCGAGGTGAACGTGGATACGATTGATGGTAGAGGCTCACTTTTGAAGGCCTACTTCCCCCTCTCGCAGGTCACCGAAGTGGACGGCAACCACATGGCACCGCCATGGCTGGCGCGAATCAAGGCGGTGGATGCTGCCTACTACTGGGTGAGCAACGGCGGTCGTAAGGGTGTCGATCATCTCGGGGGTGCTGGTATCCGCGCTTTCTACCTTGGTGGGCCATCCTACAACATATCGGTAAGCGACTTGCGTGATGCCGCTGACCGTTTTGCTGAAGGGAGGTGACAGGTGCGGGGGCAGTTGCCCCCGTATCCACGCCAGCATCTGAGGGTGCTGGTCTGGATGCGCAAGCATCAATTGATCAATCAATAATTAATGAGGTGACAATTATGACTAGTGTCAATCACGTTACGCCCAGTCAACTGACTGGCGCACTCCAGACGGTGCTATCTGCTGGGCTGGTCCCCATGGTCTGGTCCGCTCCTGGGGTAGGCAAGTCCCATATCATCAACAATGATCTCGTCAATGTGTATGACAAGATCGCCCAGTCGATTGCCAAGAGCCGTGGCATCAAGATCAAGTCCGGTGAGGCCAAGGTCTGGGAACGCCGTGCAGGTGACTACGATCTGCTAGACTACGCTGGCCTTCCTTATGTTCAAGACGGCATTCAACGCCGTGCCTCGCCGGATATCTGGCCTGGGGTCGGTGTCAGCAGCAAGGTATGGGGCATCCTGTTCTTGGATGAGTTCCCTCAAGCTGGACGTGAGAAGCAGACCGTGATGCAGCGGCTGTTTGACGAAGGTAGGATTGGTGACGTTATTCTTCCTGGTCATCACAAGTCGGACCCTGAGTGCAAGCTGGGTCTGGTGCTGATCGTGCTGGCTGGCAATCGCCAGAGTGACCGTGCCAACTCGCACGGCATGGGCACCCAGACTGGTAGCCGTGTGATCCACACAGTGCTGGAGCCTAGCGTAGAGGACTGGGTAGATTGGGCCAACGTCAATGACGTGGACCCGACAGTAGTTGCCTTAGTGAAGCAGCAGCCTGAGTACCTGTTCAAGCTGGACCCGACCCAGAAGACCGAGGTGCCGACTGGCTCGGTGCCCCGCACGTTGGTGTCTCTGTCCAACCTCGTTAAGCAGTGCCCGCCGCCTGAGTTGGAGACGCAGCTTTACATTGGTGCAGTCGGTGAGGAGTGCGCTAGGGCATACCTCGCTCTGGTCCACGCCGCACGCAGCATTAATGTGGAAGAGGCGTTGACCAACCCCGACAGTGCGGACATTCCGCAAGAGGTGGGCCATCAGTTCGCGGCGGCATCGTTGCTGATCCGCCGTGCCAACGTGGACAACTTCGACAACGTCGTCCGCTATGTCGAGCGGGTTGGCGAAGGTGAGTTCGCAAGCCCTGAGATCGGGGTGTTCGTGGTCGAAGCCATCAAACGGCGCACGCCGCTGGTTGCTGAGACCGCGACCTACCGTGACTTCTGTTTGAAGTGGGCTGACATCAGGTCCTAGATGTTCAATTGAACTTTTAGGTGGTGCGCTGGGGAAACCCAGCGCATCCATGAGGGCATCCATGTGGTGTCCTCTTGGATGCGCAAGCATCAATTTATCAATCAACAATTGAGGTGACGTTATGACTGCATTACATGAGAAGGCCACGAAGGTTGCCATCAGAGGCACCCAGTGGCGCAACTATAAAAAGTCGCACAAGGCGACCAAGGCTGCTGCCGAGACGCACAAGACCACTGAGAAGTGGGTGCGTGCCAGCATCACGCTGGTTGACAAGAAGTTTGTTGACGCCCCGCGCAAAATACTGAGCGCGGCACGCAACTATCTTGAAGGCTCGACTGCTGGCGCTGCCGATGGCAAGTTCATTGGCGGTCTACTTACTTGGGAGGATGGCTACCGCATCTTGCCAAACCTGCTGAACGAGCAGGTCATGCGGAACTTGGGCCAGTTCAAGTCGGAGTTCTTGGACTCGGTCGCTGACTTGCGTGCGGTGCTGCCAACAGCAATCGATGCGGCACGGTCAGAGAACCCTGACCTGTTCAGTGCCGCTGACTATGGGGCATCGTATGTCAAAAGCAGCAGCGTCGATGACATCATCAGCCGCTACTCCTTTGAGATAGATCGGGGAAGCCTACCTGAGCCTGGTCAAGGCGACTTCCGCATAGATAATTCTGACGAGGCACAGAAGGCAGCACGGGCAGCGGACGAAGAGAAGTCTATCGGGAAAGCTAGAGAGATGCGCGACCATGTGGTCGGCACGGTCATCTCTGTTGCCGAGCATTTTGCCGAGCGCTGCGAGGTTTTCGATCCAGAAGACAAGGGCAAGTCACCGTTCAGGGATAGCACTGTCGAGAAGGTGCGCGACCTGATCGGCGTGCTACCCGCGCTGAACATCGACAACGATGCGCGGATTGAAAAGGCACGGCAAGGCCTGATCGATGCCCTTGGCAACAAGTCGGCCAAGGAATTGCGCGAGGACAGCAATTCGCGAGAGGACACTGCTGCCAAGGCGAGGGCAGTGGCTGACAACATCTCCAACCTGTTTGACTAGGAGGGAGGTGATAACGATGCGGCGGTAGGTGACCCGCCGTATCCATGAGAGCATCGACTTCGGTGTTCTCTTGGATGCGAAGGCATCAATTGACTGAACAATAATTAATGAGGTGACTATGACTTACATTTCCTTACAAGACCCAGAGGTCGGGCGGCTGATGAAAGCACGTTCCCGCCTGGGTAGTCGGGCACCAGGATACGCTGCTGTTGTGTTCGGATTGCCGTTCATCGAGACCCATCGCACTAACACCATGGCGACTGATGGCAAGTGCATCTACTTCAATCGCACGTTTGTTCAACGCAGCACCGACGATGAGTTGCTGGCGGTGCTGTTCCATGAGGGCTTGCACGTTTCGCTGGGCCATCATCTGCGCCGTGGCAACATCGATCCGACGCTGTGGAATATGGCAGCCGACTACGCCATCAACCTGATCGTGCAGCAAGCACGACTGGCATTGCCTGATGGTGCGTTGCTGGATCAGAAGTACCAAGGCCTCACTGCTGAACAGATCGCGAGACTGTTGAAGCAGAAGCAGCCCGATCAGCCAGAGCAACCGCAACCTCCGCAAGGTGGTGACGAGGGTGAGGGCGAAGGTCAAGGCGGCAGCGGTGCCAACGATGAGACCGATGACGATCAGGATCAAGACGACGATGGCGAAGGTCAAGGCCAAGGCGGCGACGATGCCGACGACGGCGAGGACGATGCACCATCTGGTGCGCCCGATGACTTCGATCAGCCTGGAGAAATCTGGGATGCGGTTGACGATGCGGGTGAACGTCTGGGCGGCGACGATCTTGCGGAGGCAGAGGAAACCCTGCGCCGTGATATCATCGTGGCAGCGGCGGCTGAGAAGGCGGCGGGTTCCGGCACCATCACGCTGGACGATGGCGTTGTCGATGCGGCTAAGGCAGCGACCGTTGACTGGGTCGAGGCGTTGGCCGACTTCTTGAACCGCGCCTATGCGGGTGAGCCAACTCTGGCAAAGCCAGCACGGCGTCATCTGTGGGAGGGGAATTACTTCCCATCCATGCAGGGCGTTGGCGGCGGTGATCTGGTGATCGCCATCGATACCAGCGGCAGCGTATCGCAAGAAGAGGCGGAGCAGTTCGCTTCCGAGATCGATGCCATCAGGGAGATGGTCAAGCCTGACAGGACGTGCGTCATCTATTGTGACTCGCATATCCAGAAGGGCCGTGATGGTCAGAGCTATGATGTCTTCGACTCTTACGAGGACATCGAGGTTCGCGCCATCAGCGGCGGAGGCACGCGCTTCGATCCGCCATTCCATCTAGTGGATCAGGAAGGCCTGGAACCTCACGCCTTCATCTACTTCACGGATGGCTATGCCGCCGTCGATGAACGCACTGCCGACGTTGTTGACTACCCAGTTCTGTGGGCAACGACTGGCGTCGAGCCGACGTTTCGAGGCCAAGAGTTCGGTGAGGTAATCACCCTCACCCTATAGACAGGGGCAACCTCAAGGTAGAACGGCTACCTCAAGCCGTAGCGTTGCCCCAAAATCATAGGCGCTGCGGCACCGACATTGAACTTGGGGGGGGCATGGTGCCCCCCCTCTTTTTTACCAGCCGAAACCTAGCCGCAAGGCGATGGTCGTCTCGACGTTGTGGTCGAGGCCTGACGATGGCAGCTACCATTGAGTAGAAAATATTGAGGTGAGACTATGGCATATCTAAAAGACTACGACAGCACGGTCTGCGTGGCCTACATCTATGAGCGTCTCCATGAAGCGCTGGAGCGCACGTCCAGAGAGGGCCTTGCATGGAAAATATCCGAATTGTCCGACGAGTTGGCCCACAATTTCAAGGTCGATACCGGCGTCAAGATAGGGGTCGCTCTTGGTTGGGACAAACCGACCGAGCCGACCGTGCAGGGGTGATGACTTATGAAAAATCAGCACTCGTTTATCCATGGGTCAACCTATAACCGACTTCTTGTAGACGCTGCCAGCAAGACAGAGGACTTCGATGAAGCGCTGGCTTCTCTTCGATTGCTGCGGGGTTCTTTTGCTGGCACCCATGCGGGAGACTTCTTTGATGAGCATGACCGAAGCGTGTGGTGGCTGATGTCTCATGCAGACCGCTACGCTTTGCTTGTTGACTACGTCAACTACGAACTCAACCAAGAAAAGGAAGCATCAGATGCAACCGTTTAAGCACGTTGGCAAGGTGGGGATGAAGACCAAGAAGGAAATCCAAGCGTGGCGGCAGCAACTCAAGGATGCTGGTGTCGATGTCTCTTACGCCCAACTCAAGAGAGTCCTTGCGGTTGAGGCAGATGCTGAGGTCTTCGTCAACGAGACTTACACCGTCATCAAGAGCGATGCGGCAAAGGCGCAGATGGTGTACGCAGGTGAAGATACCGGATGGCCGTCCATGTGGTATCTTTCCATCAAGCGTAACGATAAAGAGGTGATCTGGGATTGGCGTGAGTTGCAAGAGATCAAGAACCTGATCTGTGGTGAGAGCAACGAGGGTATGCAGTTGTTCCCCGCCGAAGATCGGGTGGTTGACACCGCCAACCAGTATCACCTGTTCGTAATCAAGCAGCCCGACCTGTTTATCCCTGTCGGGTTTCCTGAACGACTGGTGATGGACGTTCCTGTCCTCGCTGCAAAACAACGACCATTAAATGAGGAGAGAGGCCAGTGATCCTAGAGAAAGATGAATTGGATAGCCGTTATAAAGAAGAACAGTACGAGTTAGACGCTCGTTACAAAAAAGAGCGAGACGAATTAGATCGTGCTAACACCAAATTTCGAAAAGAGTGGATGGCTAAGCAAAAAGAAAAGGCCCACCTTTGGGTGTTAAAAGGATGGACCGATGACTGAGGTGACGATCTGTGAAGTGTGCAACGGCAACGGATTTGTTCGGGTGCCGCACTCAATTTACGCTGATCAATTTGAGATTGACCAGTGCCATACCTGCCGCTCAAGCGGTGAGGTGCAAAACTCTCTGCAAAAAACCGAAGAATGGAGGTGATATCGTGTGGCATATGTGGTATTTAATAGGTGCTGGTGGGGGCTTTGCCGCTGCCATCTTCCTCATTGTGAGGACAGCGAGAAAGTTAAAGGCCAGTGGAGACGTGGATGCAACATCAAACATGATCTGGTCAACCGTTGGCGCTCTGCTGATGATGCCCCTGTCTGGCGTGATGCTGGCAGCAATCGTCTACATGGTGATGCAGTGATCGCTGAAATTGAACTCATCCATCTGCTTGATGATGATGAGGCTGAGTTTCCAGAGGCTGCTATGCTTGCCGCATCATTGGTGCGGCGGGGGTGGGCGCACCGGATGCCAGCAAAATATCAGGCCCTTGCTCACGACTTCATCGAGCAGGGAATCATCAGAGATGAAATAACGGAGGTGACACCAGACATGAAACCGCGTATCCGTTTCATTATCGAAGACGGGAAGAGAGCCATAGCGGAAAGCATTGGCTGTCCTATAGAAGTGACTGTCGTGGATAAAAGAAACCAGCGAGAGGTTACCTACTCCACGCATGAGGGGGAGAGCTTTCCGGTTCCCCTGTTCTTTTTCCAAGACGAGGAGGGCGAAGATGATGAACCTGGAAAGGCTTGAGGAAATCTTGAGCCGCCTTTATCACGCTCACTACATGGCGAACAATCCCGACTTCAAAAAAATATGGCTCTCAAAAGCTAAGGAAATCCAGAGGGCAGAACTCGCAGAGGTCAAACTCAATCAACAAGAAGGACACATCCAATGGCAGTAACGAAAGAAACCAGCGACCGAATCCACTTGGTCTTGAAACCGCATTTGATGAAAGCGTTTCGGGACATGGCGGATAAAAATTGTCGCAGCATCAGTGGGCAGTTGGCATTCATGGTAGAAGAGGAGATCAATCGACAGAGATTGCCGTTGCAGTCACTGCCCTTGAGTCAACCATCTGCCAGCAGGGAGAACGACTCCCATCTGCCCAATCCATAATGACTACCTAAAGCGTCGAGGCATGATCTGATCAGGGGGGCTTGTTCCTCCCTGATTTTTATGAGGTCCAATGCCAAGTCGAGCAAGAGCCTCGACGCCTCCCTCCCCTCCCTTCGCTCGACAGACCGCACGGCTTTGGCGACACGCCAGACAGCACCGAGGTTGCGGTCCCTAATTCCTCCCCCCGAAGTCTTTTCAACATTAGCCAGACAA
>Ga0208919_1002308_pt1 | contig 10090 bp, 6 predicted proteins | sample 4_EtaG_FD_184076 | JGI IMG/M metagenome (GOLD analysis project Ga0208919, IMG submission 184076) | Marine viral communities from the Subarctic Pacific Ocean - 4_ETSP_OMZ_AT15127 metaG (SPAdes) (version 3) | ecosystem: Environmental > Aquatic > Marine > Oceanic | place: Pacific Ocean | collected... | reverse complement strand
AGACAGATAAGTCTACATCACGATACATTCCTGCTACTTGAAGTTTTCTAATTTCATTTTTTGTTCTTTTAATTACATGAGTAACTCTTTCACATGACGGAAAGTCTGTTGTTTGATAAGGAACATACAAATCATCACTAGGAACAAACTTAGAGACAGCTCTTCCTAACCCATCATCAAAATAAACTTTTTTAAAAGCAGAACCTGAAAGAGGTAAATAAAATAATAAGGAATCCATATCAGGATCATATTCTTCCATCTCATAAGTAATCTGATAGTTCATGTAATCTTTTACACGTTGTGATTGCTCTTCTTTTTGTCGTGTTACATTACCTAAAATTTGTGTATTAACTGGTCCACCTGCTGGTAATAATTCTTTATAAGCTTGTGCTTGAAATTGTGTAATAGCCTCGGATAACATTGGATGAGTCACGGAACTCGCACCAGCAAAAGGCATTGTTCTTTCTTGATATTTAAATCCTAAAAGATCTAGTCCTTTTTTATATGTATCTTCCCATTCTTTTCTTGAAGCTTTATCGTCTTCAAAAGCTTGACGTAATTCACTAGATATTTGTCCTAAAACATTATCATCAAGAACTTCAGCTAAGTTCATATCAAATGTTGTAGCTAATTCTTGTGTTTGTTCTCCAATTAAAGCAGAACCATCTTCCATCATTTCTACATTAGGTGTTAAACCATCAGAGAAATTACCGCCTTCTAGTTCTACCATTTGTTCAGCTACTTCTTCTTGTGCTGGTACAAATCCTATAGGTTTATCAACTGCCATTATGCTGCCTCAAATATATCAATTATTTCAGGAGTATACACCATACCTCCTTTTTTTCTATGAGTTTTATGTGGTAATAACATTTCAGGGGTAAGCTTTACAGCAAAAACATCACCAACGCCATCTACTTTAATAATCTTAAACTCAGAGTTATTTTCTTTCGCTGCTCGTTTAAGTGCTTTTTCTACTGTTGAAGTATAATGTTTTCCTTTAGAATCAACGCTAGTAGGACCACCATAAAATTCTTCAGTACCAATGCCCTTCATATCTCTTGTTCGTTGATTAATTGGCACGGCGGTTCCACCGCTTTGACTATATCTATTTTTAACAAGATTAGCAGGAGTTACTGCATACCACTGAGCAGCACCATCAACCTTGTCTATAAACAATCGTTGTGCCGCTTCTGTTAAATCTCTTTTAATTAATATATCGCCCCATTCGTCTCTACTTTTAAATGGTAAATTTGGAAATAATTGTTTTAAAGCTCCTTCACTTAATCCAACGTTTAATTGTTCTAGCATCTTCTTTTCTTTAGCAATAGCAGCGTTCATCGCTTTTATAGCATCATCGCTTGGAGTAGGCCCTCCTTTTGCCACCACTTCAATAGCTTGTTTATTTTTTACAAATTCATCTACAAATCCTTGCATTTCTTCTGCTGTGCTAAACATTGGTCTAAAAATTGTTTCATTTTGTGTATAAAAATCTAATACTTCAGGCTCTACGTTTCTTGCACCACCTTGATAACGTGTGCGTTGTTCACCAAGTGCTTTTGATCTTTTATCTTTTGGTAAATCAAGAATATCACCTAATTGTTCTCGTAAATCATTTTCTAATTTTTTAGCTTGTTGTAAAATATCAGATTGTATTTCATCAGCAAATGTTACAATAGCTTGTGGTCCTTTGGTTGCCGCTTCCATTTTTTGTAACTTTGCGGCGTCACTATCCATTTTCATTCTAAATTGTAAAATTTGTTGTTCTAATGGCTCGTCAATACTTCTTAGTTTTGCCATGGTATCAATATCTAATATATTTCTAACTTCTGCCATTGTTAAATCATCTATATACTCATCACTACCTAAATCTATTAATCCCTCTCGCTGTAATCTTCTAATTGCAGAAAACTCTAATCCTTTTAATTGTCTATCTATTTTTTTCTGATTACGCTTGAGTGTTCTAATCATAGCAGGGTCTACTGCTTCTTCAATTCCTTGTGCTGTTTTTTCTACAGGTAATGTTGCATTACGGTCCGTGAGCCGCGACCACCCGATCACGTATCGTTCTGTAAAGTCATGCACAGTTCCAGGTATTTTATCTGGATCTTGAGGGATATGTTTTGGATCAAGATATAATACGGATTCTCTATAGCTATTAGGCAACGCACCTGGTTCTTGATAACCAGGATACTTTGCTTGCTTTGCGCCACCATACGACGCATCACCATAAATAACTGACTCTACTTTACGCATCGGTGCTTGACGCACAATCTTTAACATGTCGGCTGTATTTAATGGTGTTCCGTTTTTTGTCGAAACAGCGATATAATTATCAAGAATATTATCGCCTACTTCTTTTTTAGAAATTTGTTTGTTCTGTAAAAATTTAAAAAAATCATCAGCGCTATTAAATGTCTTTGGTGTGTTAGGGTCCATGAGCCGTGCTTCAAGGCCCGAGTAAAATACTGACTCTGCATCTTCAGGTGAGTCAATAATTGTTTTTTTTGTTTTGGCTACATCTACAGCAGTGTCACCTGCTGGTGTTACAAAAGCTTCGGATATTTCATCAATCTGTGTAAGTACTTCATCTTCATTACCAACTTTTTTAGCCAAATCATCTAAAAGTTTTTTTTGAGTTTTTGTGAAATCTTGTGTAAGAATATTTGGTTTAGGTACATCGCCAATTGCCCATAAAGGAACTTTCCCTAATAATTTACCTGCTACTTCGTATTCTTGATAACCTTGTTTTTTTGCTTCTTCAAAAATGTCAAAGTCTGACATAGATTCAAAACCTGGTTGATTAATTATATCATCCACATTTATATCTTCTTCCATCCCTGTAATCATTGAATCACTAAATTGTCCTGGTTCACCGCCCACGGCCATTTGATTTATAGAAGGTGCCGTCTGTAAAGTTTTATCCATTTTATCCTGCATATATCTTTCATTCTCTGCCATATCTTTTGCATCCTCAATTATACCTTCATCTGTCATAGAGTACAGATCAAAAGGTTTTTCTTCTGATCCTTCAACGGGATCTGCTATACCAAGAGCCTCTTGAAAAGATTGTTTACTAGATTGTACGTACTCGCTATCACGAATTTTTTTTAGTAAAGAAAAAGGTAATCCTGCTAACTTTTTCATATCTTGCGGTAATTTACGAGAACCGACATCTTCAAAAAAATATTCAAGACCTTCTCCTATTTTTCTATTTAATGGTAGGTTTTTATAACGTTCTTGTTCAGCTATATATTCTTCTTCTATTTTTTTTGATTTTGCTAAAGATTCTTCATCAGTTTCTGTATCATACCCATATCCTAGCACATCTTGAACCATTTCAATCTCATTTGTATCAATTGGAATATATTCTCCTGTTCGAGCTATAACTTCAGCAACTTTTCCTGGTGTTAAAACCATTGTGTTATCTTGTTGGTCGTAAATAATATCATCACTTGAAAGATCTATATCAACACCGTATTTATTTTTATAACCAATTTTTAACATTTCAGCACTTAGGTATTTTATGCGTTCTGAAGGGGTGTCTGCCATCAAGCCTTCTCCTCCCGTAGGTTTTGACATTAAAAGGTTAATTAATATACCTGCACCCGTACCTCCTATTGCTAGTCTACCTAAATTAGCACCTGCTCTAAAACGTATGTCTCCTGGTACTTGCACCATATGTTTTATTTGTTTTCCAAAACCTGCTATAAGACCTAACGCTTTTTGTCCTTTAGTTGCTTTTTTAGCATTTTTTATTATTCCTGGAGCATTGTTGTGAACATGATCTACCCAGTAAGGAAATAGTCGTGTAAGACCTTTGTAAACTTTTGGTAATTCCTTTTTAACTTTATCTAAAGCTGCTTCATACACTAGAGCACCACCCGCTAAACCAACTCCTGAACTTCCAACAGTATATGCACCACTTTCTAGTGGACCTGTTCCTTGTGCATATTGCTCGGCTTCAATAGCACTAACAAAATTATTTAAAACAGATGCGCTTGGAATATCTGGTCCACCAACAATATCCATAGCATATTTTACTAAAGCGGTGGGAGCATACAAAGGAAATATAAGTTCTTCTGTTGCCCAATCGGCAGCGTTTGGAATAATTTTACTTAAATTTTGAAGTATAGCTTCTTCTCTATCTTTACCTACTTGTTTTCTTTCTTCTCTAATAACGTCAGCAGACTTAGTAATTGTTTCTCCTGTAGCTGAATCGTATACTGTATCCGTATCTTCAAATATATCTACACTCTCATCTGTGTCAACGCGAGGCTGATAGTTTTTGGGTAATCCTTCTGTAGATACAGTTACGCCTGGAATACTCTCTATCATTTTATCAATTGTTTCAGATATCTTAGCCATTATTATATTCTAGCACTTCTTGAAAAGAAGCGAAACCCCCATCTTTAAATCCATCAGGTAATACAAAATCACCATCTAATTTTTTTATATTTCTATTCATTTTTGAGGGATCTAAATCTAAACTACTTCCAATGTAATTAAATTTTTTTACCCCTTTTAAAGAATTAACTAATTGACCTGAATCATAAAAGGCTTGTCCATAAGCTCTAAACTTACCAGTTGTATCATTTAATATTCTAGATTCTAATCCAAGTAGTTTCATATCTTTTACAATAGCATTCCTTGTTCTTTCTAATTTTGTTAACATTTTTTTTGAATCTGCACTTCGTAATAAAGTAGAGGACAAATCTTTAATTCCATCAAGAACTTTTACAAGATCGGTTTCCAAACGAATGTGAATTTTATTTCTAGGCTCTGTTGTAAAAAATGTTGGATATTGTATTTGTTTTAAATTAACTGGATCATCTTGATCAAGAATAGCTAATCTTCTTGTTTTCATTAATTCATGTCCTTTTTCAAGATTAGGTATTTTAGCTTTAATGTATGCAAGGCTACCTCCAGGTGGCATTGTTGCCTCTAGTTGTTTTTGATATTGAATATCAATTAAATCACTTTGTTTACTCCAATCTAAAAATTGAACATTACCCTGCTCATCTAAAACAGGATTCATGTTTCTATCTCTTTTAATATAAGTGCCTTTTTTTAAACGATTATAAACTTTATTTTTATAACTCGTGTACCCCTCTCTAGAAAAATCAGGTTTTAATGTTGGATCATAATTAGATCTATATGCTTGTTTTACATATTCATGTTCTTTAAAAATAGCTTCTTTATCAGCTCTTAATTTATCTAATGCTTCTTTTTCTTCTATTTGTTTAACTTTTTTTATTTCATCAGCATTTGTGTAAACTAAACCATCATTTCCTTTATAAGGAATAACATCCTTACCTTGTTTAAAATTAGCAAGTAGGTCATCAGCATATACATTAAAATTTTCTTGAATTTGTAATTCTTTAGGACTGTTGGTTGTAAAACCTCCCACATCATCTAAATCCTTACCTCCATAATTAATATAAAGTTTTCTATTAATAATATCTTTATTAGCCTCTCTTTTAAATCTATTTGTTGCAATCTCTAATCTATTTTCGTAGGGTACTCCTTTGTAGTCAGCGCGACTTCCTAAATAATTAGCTTCCCTTTGAGCATAATCTTCAATCAATTCTAAATAGTCATCATAGGTGTTGGCACCTGAAAAAATAGATCCTTCATCATATTTTTTATAATAAGGATCATTAACACCTTTATTTTTAAATTTCTTAGCTCTATCGGCTTGTACTTTTAATAATTCTTGTTCTTTATTCAATCTCTGTGTAACAAGATCTAACACAGGTCTTTGTTCTAAAGTATCAGCTGTTTTTATTGATTCTATACCTTCTTGTTTTTTTGTAGAAGCAGCCATCATTTCTTCTAACGTTTTAATTTGCTCAAGCGTTTCTCTTACTTCGTCTGGTTTATTATCCATAACAAGATCAAGAGCTTTTTTTCTAAGTCTCTCTAAAATTTTTGCGCTCATTAATAATACTCCCTCATGCCTACAAGAAATTGTGGTTCATCCTTATAGTCTGAATCTAATTGTATGAAGTTTCCTTGACGGAAACGCAACAACGCTTGTGTTGTTGAATCGACCAAATCGTCATGTTCACCATAAGGGAAAGCAGCACATTCTTCAATAACTTCTTCTGCCCAACGGTCGTCGGTTGCCCATACTTGTCCTGCTTCAAAAAGTGGAGCTACGGAGTTTACACGTACATGCTTATCATTGCCCTTACTAGGCGTATAAGTTACTACAGGAATTCCTAATTGACGTAGCTCCTGAGTTAAGGGCATACCAGAAGCTTTGGCTTCAATCAAGATTGTTTCGGGTTCCCAGTATGTACAGTGTTCTAACGCAATCTTTTTAAGCTCGGGAAAATCCCAACGTCCCTTACGCATAGCAAGAAGTATGATGTTCCATGGTCCGTGTTCCACGGGTTTAAATACACCCCACGTTGTTATAGCTGAATAGTCTGCTGTTTCTTTTTTACTAAACGCTGTGTCATAACTTTGTATGACATGCATTAAATCAGGTATTTCAGGTTTAGGCCACACTTTCCACCACTCTCGTTTAATAATACTACCTTCTTCTGACGTTGGAGCTTGTTGCCATTGAGCTTGCCATTTTTGTTCTGACAGCGAAGCTTTAACACCTTTAAGTTCATCTAGTTTCCAAAACTCAGGCCATAATGGTTTATCATTCAAGACAGCTGGAAACTCGACCACTTCCCACTGATCTGAGTTTTCATTAGTTTGAGCCGCCATTAATTTTCCCGTTAGATCTTTTACCGACCAACGAGTCATAACTATAACAATAGCGCCACCAGGTTGTAAACGTTGTCTAGGTCCAGAGGTGTACCATTCGTAAGCATTGTCCATGGCTGTTTGTGAGAGAGCGTCTTGCTCGGAGTGAGGATCATCAATAATAAGCAAGTCAGCACCACGCCCAGTAATAGCACCACCCACACCAGCAGCAAAATACTCTCCACCAGAGTTAGTTGTAAAACGCCCCGCTGCCTTAGAGTCTTGTGATAAGCTGACATTCGGGAATACATCTTTGAAATCTTGTTGATCAAATAAGTTCCTCACTTTCCTACCAAAGTTATACGATAATTCTGCCGTGTGTGTCGTCTGAATTATTTTTAATTTTGGTTTTTGTCCCATCATCCACGCAGGAAAAAGGTGAGATGCAAACTCAGACTTCGTATGTCTAGGTGGCATATTCACAATAAGTCTTTTTATTTTTCCACGTGAAATGTCTTCAAATTTTTTTGCAATAATTTTATGATGTTTTCCTGCAACAAACTCAGGCCACACTTTTCTTACAAAAGTAAGGAAGGAGGAACGGGACTCCTCTGCAACCTTTATCTGTAGCTTTCTTAATTCGTATTTTAATAAATCCGTTGGGATCTTAGAATTTTCCATAAAAAAGTTATATCATACTTTGTATTTGTGTAAAACTCAACCACTAGGGGAAAACCCCAGAGCGACGGGCTGTTTTGGGGGGTAGGGGTGCGTAAAATTACCAGATATAGTATATTAAAGTTTGTAAGTACCTAGATGTTGTTAATGCTTTTGGAGATGATAGAAGCTGTACGCTGGACAGCGTGGTGTGGTGAAGGCATAAAAAAAGGGCAGGTTATCCTGCCCTTCACCAGCCCTCGAGGGAAACTGTTTAGTATGGTAGTCGAGTAAACATTATCAACAACTGCATTGACATCATAAACAAGATTAAAGCAAGTAAGAACTTCATCTTGTTATATGTTGTGCTAATCGTTGCATGATACGTTGTCCCCATTCCTTAACGTACTGAGGACAATTAGGATCAAGAACAATTGTTTCGACTTCACTTTCAAGAACTTTATAAAGTGCTTTCCAATTAATGTTGTCAACATGTGTTGCTCTAACATCATTAGGGTTAGGAGTAGCAACAGCATTCTCTCTAGTTCTTAAACCAAAGGTCTGCTCAACTACTGCTAAACGTCTGTCTAAATCATTATCTGGCATTTTGATTTTTCCTTTCTAATTACTTCTTACTCCCATTTAATTTTATAGTCAAATTCTTTTTTACTTTTCTTTTCCACAACAAGTTCGCAACTCGCCGTGTACCTGTGTTGGTTTACTATTACTAGGTAAGGCGACAAGAACTGCAATGCAATGGAAATGCGGGGGGCAGATTCCTACATCAGGTCTGTCCTGATTTACTCGCAAGTGCAGTTATCTCTATAACGAGGTTTACCCCCCAATGTATTAGGGCGACAATGTCGCCCCAAACTACTTAGGCATTATTGGAACTAAGCAGAAATTCTAAAGTCTGCTACTTCATCGATTGTCGATTTCTTATTTCTTGAAACCGTGCTTTCCGATAAAGGCATCGCTTGTATTTGTTTATATTCCGTTGGCACTTTGCATTGATGATACGCAATCTCGCCAAGTTTTTCTTTAACGAGTTTGTTGTCAATCTTTGCACCCAATTTTTGTGATACATGAAGTGAGTAATCCCTCCCATGTAATAGGTTAGCATTTTCTCCAAACGCTAAGTCTATCATTAGTTGTCGGTTTACTTTAATAAAGTCTGCTAAAACTTTTTGCATTGTTAACGCTCTACCATAGGCATCTATGATAGCTTGTTTATTTCTTTTGCTAACACTAGCAGGACTTTGTTGTGCTTTCTCTAGCACTTCTAATATATTAACAGCTTTTGACATTTTATTTTCCTTTCGTCTTTCTAGTTAATTATTCCCTTATATACTATCCCATTCTATTTGTCAATACTTATTATTAATTATTTTTTCACGAAATCTTCCAGAAGCGTAGCGTACCCCGTAGCTTCTACTACTACTATAGTCCCACGACCTGTTCCCGCAATGCAATGCGAATGGAGCTACCACGGCACAACAGTCCAGTCTATCTTCTTTACAAGAGTCAGCCCACTGGTGATGAGAAGCAGAGTACCTGCAGCTACGTGTGCGGGGAACATGACTAGGAATACAACGTACACGGCCAATGCAGCTATAATGTAATGCAGCATCAGGCGAGCTGTCCTGGTGCAGTGCACATGATCATCTCCTGCATCTGGGCCCACGCTTCAGCGTCCTGCTGCACCAGCACATGCGCACCGTCAAACCAATCCAGGTACCAGTACTCCAGGCGATGGATCTCATCATGTTCGTTAACATATGCGCGAAGCTCATCCGATGGACCTCCCCAGCTGAACTGCCAGCGCCAGTATCCTTCCTTCTGGTCGTTGAATGTATTCGGTTCTACGTAATCAAAGCTGAGCGCTTCGTATGCGGGATCCTTGAGATCCTCTGCCCTGGTCGTCCACCTGTCTTCTACTAAATCAATGCATGCCTGTTCTTTCATGTTGTTCCTTTCTAATGTAGGTGAGTCAGGGCGTCTGGCAAATGTCTCGACTTATCAACTAATTGATATTACAGCGGTCTCATTCCCATCGCCTCAGCTCCTGACTCGATTCGAAGCGATAAATCATATAGTAATGTTATGCTTCATGAACTGCATGCGCCTCTCGCCTATCGGGTCACTCGCTTCAGTTCAGGTACTTATATAGTCCCACTTTATTAGATAGTCAAGATCTAATTCTATTTTATTTCCACGAGATGTTCTACGGCGGTAGCGCACCAGCTGCGGTTTACTACTATAGTACCGCGACCCGCGGGACATCGGCAATGGAAATGCGTACGACCAGCTACCATCTCAGCTTCCTGGCTGCAGGTGCAGCTCCTGGTAACTAATATGCCTCGCAACCCCTTGATTTCTGGTAATGGAAATGCAGACGAGCATGCCAATCAGCAGACCCAGCTGCGGGGGACGTGGTAACTACTATTATTACGCTGGGTTTCTGGTGATGGGCAATGGAAATGGAGAAGGGAATCCTTCGGTGAAGCTGCCTGGTACGCTGCCCCCGCTCCTACTATTACTGTTGTGTGGCTTCGGCTTTGGGCAATGGGCAATGCAGAAGCACTTCCCGCACTTGGTTCCAGCTGGAAGCGCCAGATCCCACTTCTATTACCCAATAGGGGCGAGGACAATGGGCAATGGAGGCAATGGAGGGAGCCACTAATCCTGGAAAGATATACAGTAAGCTCTCTTCGAGGGTAGTGGCTATAAT
>Ga0208919_1002306_pt1 | contig 10093 bp, 20 predicted proteins | sample 4_EtaG_FD_184076 | JGI IMG/M metagenome (GOLD analysis project Ga0208919, IMG submission 184076) | Marine viral communities from the Subarctic Pacific Ocean - 4_ETSP_OMZ_AT15127 metaG (SPAdes) (version 3) | ecosystem: Environmental > Aquatic > Marine > Oceanic | place: Pacific Ocean | collected... | reverse complement strand
TGTAAAGTATTATAAAACCTAAGTATCGTTTTTAAACTGCTTACATATAGGAGGTATTTATGTTAGATAAGTACAAAGACAAAGACAATTTAAGTGTTAGTTATAATGTTGACACTAAGACCACTACAATATCAGAAGGAGATATAGTTTTAGATTCTCTTAGCTATTCAAGTTTTAAAAGTAGCAAACAAATAGCTAAAGATTTAGGATTGCAAACAGTAACGCAATATAAATTATCTAAAGCTATATTTAATTTAGATGGAAGTCCAAGAGGTTATACTGCATTTAGGGAGGAGAACAATGGATAAGGATTATCAAACTAAAATAGAATTTATTGTCAGAACACATGATGACAAAGGTCTTATGAAAGATTTTTATAAATTTAATCATGAGATATTAGATGATGATACTGTGCAACGTATTTTTACTTGTATAGATAATGCATTAAAAAAAGAAAAGGAGGAAGAGTAATATGTCAAATGAATATACAGAAAGATTTTTAGAATCACGATATTCTGAATATATAGAACAAGGTTATAGTCCAAAAGATAGTGAGATTATGGCTCATGAAGATTTGGAGCATGACCAATATGACCATGTTCCAGAAGAGGGGGGTAATAATGAGTGAAACAAAACGATATATGATTTGGGATAAACTAGGTAATACAGTTTATTGTGATAGCCATGATAGCTATGAAGAAGCAAAGATACAATATGTTGACAAGCTGATAGACTTACATGGCTACGAAATAGGGGAAGAAGAATTGGAGGAGGAAACCAATGAGCAGTTATGATATGATGGCAATAGCTATAGTTAGTTTATTAGTAATCAACATAATATTATTTGTATCAATATTAATTAAGGGGTGTTTGTGATGGCAGAACGTAAAAAATTTGAGCTTAACAAAGGTGGTTTCTTTCAATCTATGGCTAATAGAAAAACAGAGATGAAGAAGAAACACGCAAGGTCAGTTAAAGCAAGAAAGAAAACTATGCAAAAAAAATCTAAATAGTATATAATATTATTGAGCTACCCACAAAAGATACCTCCAATATCTTCTTTCTCCTACGAATCGGGTAGCTCATTCTTCTTGTTTAGCAACATATATTTTTCAACAAGGTCTTGAATGTTGTCAGTATTAGGATAAAATTCTATGAATCTGGTATTTAATTCTTTCTTTATTTGACTAATAATATTTACGCACTCGACTGCTTTGTATTTAGAGCCAATGCTTTTTAATAATTTTGAATCATCAAACTCCTGTAACCTACCATCTTTCTTAACTACTACCATACTATTCCTCCTGAAATAAACTATCATGAATTAATAAGTTTAATGTTTCAACAAGTAAATCTTTTTGACTTCCCCATTTTTTAGTAAATGCTTTACTGTTATAATGAAAAGATTCTTTACCTATCCTGTGATGAGCAACACAAAGTGGTATTACCTCTGTATGTTTTGCTCTTTGTCCTAGACCTGTGATTCTTACATCTCTTATGTGATGTAGTTCAGCAGGACTAAATGGATTGCCTTCTTTACGACAGATTAAGCAACCTAAATTAGCTACTCTATCCATGTGTTCTTTTTCTTTCTTAGTTTTAGAACGTACCATAGGGCATATCTTTTAACATATACTTGTCTTTATGTTTTATTAATTTCTTAACAGACTTGAGAGGAATAACCATTTGTTCTCCAACCTCTTGACCTTGAAATGTCATGGTAAATATTAGACAGTTCTTGTTCTTTTCTATTAAGTACCCTTCAGTATAACAGATTTTTGGCAAGGTTAAAATAGCAGTATCAATAGATTCCCATTCGCATTTAGATACTGCATCCTCCCACCAACAACTATATCTATAGAAATATCTAGCCATAATGTTTTTTCTCTACTGTATTATTAATCATTTTAGTTTTCCAAGATTCAAAGTTTATATCTACAATCTTTTTTTCCCATGCCCATTTAGCTTCCTCTTCTATTGCAATACCTAGTGTTGTAATATGATTCTGGTATCTTTCATCTGACCTAGCTTCACGTTCTTGTGCGTTGACTGGCAGTTCCTTACCTGTCTTATTAAGTTGTTTCTCTTTCATTAATTTAGCTAATAAAATCTTACGACCATGTTCCATAATAGCTAGTTTACGTTTAGCTTCTGCGTGTTTAAGACCTATCTCTCTAAGTTTCTCAAGTTTAAATTCTAGTAAATCATCAAAGCTCATCTGCTTACCTCTCTTGCTTTAGCTTGTTTTATATTGTGGTGTTTAATAAAGTTTAGTACATACTGGCTTGTTACTTTTGGTGGAATCTTTTTACTATAAGGAAAGTGTTTATACTTTTCCTTGAACACATGACTAGCCCACCCATCATTGTATCCTCGTTGCCTTGAATAATACAACAGCTCTCCATAAAAATCTTTCTTATCATACTCTACTTCTATTTTTTCTTTTGGTACTTCAATTAATCTACCCTGCTTAATTAATATCTTCTGTTCTTTCTTAGTAGGGATGTGTCCACATTGTGGACAAGCTCGTTGCTCTCTTGTTGGAGAGTAAACCATATCACATTCAAGACAAGTAACTGGTTGCTTTTCTATTGGCTCTACAATTCTTTTATCTTTAGCTTTAATCTTAGTCATAGTTAGTTTCCAATCTCTATCTTCCTCTGGAAAACCATGCTCATACACGCAACCACTATGGTCTATAATTAAAGTATCTTTCTTGTTATGGAAAGGTCTAAGACTCCTGCCAACCATCTGCAAGTAGAGTCCTAATGATTTAGTAGGTCTACATATAATAACACAGCTTACCTTTGGACAATCCCACCCTTCAGTTAACACTTGACAGTTAGATAATACTTTTATCCTGCCATTCCTTAAATCTGATAAGACTGCTTCTCTTTCGATTTCAGGCATTTCTCCATCAATATGACCTGATGGTATACCATTGTCGTTAAACACGTTAGAAACGTACTTACTGTGCTTTATAGAGGTACAAAATACAACAGTTGGTCTATTATTTGCGTGTTTAATCCAATGTGTAACAACATCCCCTATTAATTTAGGCACATTCATTGTCTTATCAAGACCTTTCTTGTCGTAATCTCCTGCTATAATCTTTAATCCTTTAAGGTCAGGTATCGTTGGAGCTACAATCCTGTTAGGCACAAGGTATCCTTGTTCAGTCAGCTCTCTTACAGTAGAGCATTGCACGATTTTTTCATAGATACCACCTAATCCTCTACCATCTGACCTAATAGGTGTAGCAGTAAGACCAATAACATAAGCATTAGGATATTCTCTTAGTAAATTTTTAAAAGAATCACTAGCTGACCTATGTGCTTCATCAATAATTATTAAATCAGCTTCGGGTTTTATAAAATCATCTCTATCTACACGAGCAGTAAAAGTTTGGATACTTGCAACTTGGCAACTAGCCAAAGGGTTAGGACTTTTATCTGCCATAAGCACACCATGATTAACACCAAAGTCATGTAGTTTGTTAGAGCATTGCATTATAAGTTCTCTTCTGTGTGCTACAAACAAACAACTCTTGCCACCCTGCACTACTCTTCGTATCATTTCACTAGCCACAACTGTTTTACCACTCCCGGTAGGTGCAACTAATAATATTTTTCTTTTGTTTTTTATAAAAGCATTTCGTATATTTTGTATGCTTTTCTTTTGATACAATCTAAGCTGGTGCATATCTTCTCCATATATCGTTTAGTTGAAACATAACTTCTCTTGGACTCTCTGGTGGGTTGCAGTTTCTAGCAAACTCTAATGCTTCTTCCTTTGCATACTCAAAACTTTCTCCCCTCTTTCTTATAGCAATTAAAATCTTTACAAGTTGCTCATGCCTGTCGCCTTTTGTCGCACCTTGTCTTGTGCCTGTGTACTTGCCTTTGTATTCTGACTTGTCAAATGTATAAACCTTTTGCTCTGGTCTTTTTAATCCTAAACTATTTTTTATATCTGCCCTTGTGTATGGCTCAATCCTTGAAGCAATCTGATGTATGGTAACTGGAAATGGTTTTTTCTTTTGATGATAGAATCCTGCCACCCTCATAATTCTTGGCAAGTCTTTTACTTTGGGGTCAGATTTAAATTTGTTAGCAAGTGATTCCTGAAACAAACTAAAGCTAACAAGTGGTACATCCTTGACCAACCAGTACGCATGGTACTTGCCTGGACTTGTATTGGTTACAACGTGTGGTAATAGTTCCCATGTTTCTGGTAATGGTGTGCCATCTAAATCTATAAACAAAGCTCGTACTTTTAATATGTGGTCAGTAGTTCTGCCTAGTAAATTAGTTTCATTAACAGTAAAAAAAATTCCTGCACCTTGCTTATTCAATTCAGCTAACGCATGAAAATGCTCTTTAATCGTTCCATGAAATTGCTTAATAAGTTTCCTGTTCTTTCCTTTGTCATCAAAAGTTTGAAAGCTATGCTCCTTACCAAACACATCAAGGAAGTTATAATAACTACTGCAGTCAGTATAAAAGACTTGACCATTATAAGCATTAACCATTTTATTCGTTCATCTCCCATCGTTTCTTCGCACCTTTCTTTCCTGCCAAACTTCTTCTCTTTCTATTTATAGCTTGTTCTCTTCTCTCTTCTTCAGCTTGTATGCATATAAGGCAACCATCTTTCTTTTCAAACAAATGTTCTATCTTAGGAAATATTTTATTTATTTTATCTAGTGAACAGTTGCACATTCTAGCTAAGACTTCCATGTCGGTGGGTATGCTATGCCCTCGCCAACAATGAGAGTACAATAGAATATATGCACCTTGCTCTTCTAATGACATCATCATTCTGTTGGGGTCGCTTATCCAATCACTAGCATAGAATTGAAATGCTGGACTTGGCTCTTGCTTATTAGACTTTCTCACTATCCCTCCTTAACTCTTCTTAATGTAGCACAAAGCTGTAGCTACTGTCAACTACTATCTTGTTTGTAGTTGTAGGTGTAGTTGAAAATGAAGATGAAGATGAAGGGGATAAAATCGCATTGGCAAAAAGTAGCATAGTGTTATGCTATCGCAATGGTATCGCATAGCATTGCCATGTTATAAATTGACAGATAAATCTAGGTCAGGTCTTATGTATTCCATATCAAAATCCCCAAGCTGGGCTATCTGATATGCTCTATAAGGTGGGATGACTTTCCACTTGGATATAGCAGGATGAGATATCTTCAGTATCTCACTTAGTCTTTTCCCACCATATTTGTTTACAACTTCAATCTTTCTTTTGGTCGCTAGTTTATATTTAATCTCAGTTACATTATCCATAATAAGATAAGTTAAACTATTATTAACTCTTGTCAATTAATTGTTGACATCGAAAGTTAACTCTTGTAAACTGATTAGAAAGGAGATTTATTATGGGAATAGTAGCAACAACAAATGATGGTAGTGGGGGATATGCCCAAGTACCAGCAGGAGTTCACAAAGCTAGATGTGTAAAAATTATAGACTTAGGCACACAGCGACAAGAATTTAGTGGCGAGGTATCATGGAAAAGACAGGTCATGTTAATCTGGGAGATACCTGGTCAAGACAATATGAATGGAGAGCCAATGACAATTAGTAAATTTTATACTCTATCTCTTCACGAGAAGTCTAACTTGGGTGCAGACTTAACATCGTGGAGGGGTAGAGCTTTTACTGAAACTGAAAAGCAAGGGTTTGACATTTCTAATTTAAAAGGAGTTGCCTGTATGCTTAATGTATTAGAGGGCAACAATGGTAAATCTAAAATCTCTGGGATTATGCCATTACCAAAAGGAGATGATATGCCAGAACAATACAACGATGCTCTTGTTTTTTCTGTTGATGAATATCAGCAAGGTAACAAGGAAGCATTTAATCAATTGTCAGATGGCATAAGAAGAATGGTTATGCGTTGTAAAGAATTAGAAGGCAACGACATTGACATGGGAGATGGGAACAATGGTGTTGAGCTTGGCACAGATGATGTTCCTTTTTAAATATGAAACTAACAAACAAATCTAATCTACCTGGTGTAATTAAACGAGCAGTGTTGAATGACCCCTATGATGGGTCAGGTAGCGACATATCCACAACTCGCTTGATTGCACCACCTCGTATAAAAGTGCTTGAAGAAAAACATTGGGATGAAATACAAGAAGATGTATCAGATAAAATTTTTGCATTGCTTGGTAGTAGTGTCCACTCTGTTATTGAACGAGCAGTAACTGATGAAGATATATCTGAACTAAGATTGTTTCATGAAGTGCATGGATGGACATTATCTGGACAATTTGATTTGCTTACAGCTAAAGGAGAGCTTATAGATTTTAAAGTTACATCTGCATGGTCAGCTTTAGATGCAATTCAAAATGGCAAGTCAGAATGGGAACAACAACTAAATGTTTTAGATTACTTGTCTAGGCATACAGATACTCCTATAAAAAATAAACGAGGTAAGCAACTTAAAATTAAATCGTTATCTATTATGGCTATACTTAGAGATTGGTCTAAGCTGAAGACTATGACATCAGATAACTATCCAAAGAAACAAGTTGTTATGATACCAATACGCAAGTGGTCAGAAGAAGAGCAAGACAATTATGTATTGGCTAGGATTAAGGCACATCAGGAAGCAAGTCTTGTTGGGTCAACAGAAGAGTTAGATGTATGTTCTGCTAAAGAAAGATGGAGAAAAGATGATAAGTATGCCATTATGAAAGATGGTAGAAAAACTGCTCTTCGTGTTTTAGACAACAAAGACCAAGTTAAACAATATTTAAAAGATAAAAAATTAGTAGAAGGCAAAGGATGTACTGTAGTTTTTAGAGCAGGGGAAGATGTAAGGTGTCAACATTATTGCCGAGTAAATTCTTTTTGTGATTACTTTAAGGAGAAAAGTGTTGAGTTCTAGTGCTAATCTCTTAGCTTTCTACGTTACCAAACCAATGTTTGACCGAACTCAACCTTGGTTAATACTACCATTTTTTCAAAAAAAAATCTATAGGGAGGTATAATATGCGTAATTTTATGAGCATTATGACAGATGATGGACAAGATGTTATGCTGAAAGCAGATAATTTTAAATCAATTGCTGAATACATTGGTTATATGTTTAACAATGCTGACAAGTTTTCAGCAACACACAAACTAACTGATGGTCAACTAAACAATCTTGAACAATTATTAGTTTTCGCATACAATTTAGGTTATGGACATGGACAAGATTACATGGATGGTAAGCGACCACAAGATGCACCACTACCATTTTTCCAAGAACAGTATGGCGAATACGGAGGAGAATAAATGACTAATTTTGTAAATGAACTTGCAAAAGATATTATGTTTACTGTCAAATCAGAAAATATATGTCATGCAAAATTAAATGATAAACAACAGTTTGATTTGACAGAAGAAAAATTTAAAAACTTGTTGCAAAAAAGATTGTTGACTTTGTTTGAAGAACTAAATCCACCACACAAGTCTGTTGAATAATGTGGATAACTTGTGTAAAGTATTGTTGTGAATAAAAAAGTCTTGGTAATCAGCGACTTACACATACCTTATCATCACAAAGATTCGTTTGCTTTTTTATCTGCAGTCAAAAAAGAATTTAAACCAGACAATATAATTAACATTGGCGACTTGTTAGATTTCCATGCTATTAATATGCACGACCACGACCCTGACTTACCATCTCCAGGGGATGAGCTAACCCTAGCTCGTGAGTATATCAAAGAACTTGAATCTATGTTCCCAAAAGTTATCGAAGTAGAATCTAATCATTCATCTATGGTATTTCGTAGAGCATTAAAGAATGGTATGAGCAGACAGTTTCTTAAATCTTATGCAGATTTTCTTGGTACAAAAAGATGGGAATGGATTGATGACCTAGTTATTACTTTATCAAATGGTAGAAGATGTTTGTTTACTCATGGCAAAGCAGCAGATGTATTAAAGGTATCACAAACTATGGGTATGAACTGTGTCCAAGGTCATTACCACACTAAGTTTCTTGTATCATGGTGGGCTAACCCAGACAATTTGTTTTGGGGAATGAATGTAGGATGTCTTATAAACCAAAAGTCCTTAGCATTTGCTTATGCCAAGAACTTTAAGAATAGGTTTATACTTGGATGTGGCATCATCTTACATGGGATACCAAGACTACTGCCTATGGTACTTGATGATGATGGCAACTGGATTAAGAAATTAGTTTAAATCCAATATAGCAAATACGAATATATAAAAAACGCACCAGCAACATATAGTTTTTGAACAATAGAAAAGTTTTTCCAAGCAGCTTTAGCTGATTTCCAGAAATGTTTTTTTAGTGCATCTCCAATAACTTCAGCAGCATCTTCAGAAAATTCTTTTAGTTCTTCTTTGATTTTATCTTTATCTAAACTCATGTGTCCTCCTTAATATTTTAATGGATTTTCTACTGTGATTTTAAATTCATTAAATCTAGTTTCAAGAACTTCAAGTCTTTTGTCCTGTATGTTTACCTGTTTACTTAGGTCTTTTATTTTTTTAGTGCTAGTAGATTGTTCAAGCTCATCAAGTCTATTATTAAATACACCCCAAGCATAGAACCCACCACCTAACGTAGATACTATCCCAACTAATACTGCATATTTTTTTAATGTTTCTACTATATCCATGTTGTTCTCCTTATATTGCTAATCTAGCTATAGCTTCTGAAGTAGCTTCCATCCGTTTTTTTACACCAGTTAATTTAGTGTTTCTATATTCATTATTATCAAGAAATTCTGTACTTGCTTCTGCATAATTTTCTTGATTAATTAAATCAATAGTTTTAGGACTGCCAGACAATCCCCCTCTAAACCAAGAATCTAAAAGATGTTTTTTAGTATCTATAGGCATATTGTCAAAATTAGGTATAGCTTTTTTTATTGCAACTAATCGTTCTTGAATATCTTCTTTAAGATAATTCTCTGCTTGTTCATTAGTTATTGTCATTCCTTTTTTAACATCAGGTCCATAATGTCCATAACCAACAGTATAATGTTCTTCTGTATCTACAGGTTTATAAGCAGTTAATTTTTTACCTTCTAATTTTTTTATGTGATTTACGTAAACAGACAAATCTTTTTCTGTTGTATTTTCTTTTTTCTTTGTTCCACTTTTTATATTCTTACTTAATATAGTTGGACCTTTTTCTTCAGGTATTATGCTACTCATAAAACTTTCTGCCATGTTAAAAACCTCGTAATCTTTTTAGTTCACGTTCAGCTTGTTGTCTTTTAAATGTAGCTTCACGCAAATCATTTTGATATTTTAATACAGGGTCATTCATTGTAATCTGTGCTACCCTGTTATCCTTTGTATATATATCTACCATATATTCATCTAATAATACCACATCATTATAGGTTTTGTTCTCATAAATTTTTCTATTATCAAACATTTGGTCGTTTTTATTAGTGTATTGACCAAGATTTACTTGTGTTTTAGTCATAGCTTTAGCAGCAATAATACTAACAGCTTGTAATTGTTGCTCAACAGATTTAACTCTAGCTTTAACTTGTGCTTCTACGTTAGCTACATCTACCGAAAACTCTTTAATAACAGGTTTTTCTGCTACTACTTCTTTAGGTTCTTCTGTTACAGTAGGCACATTTTCTTCAACAGTTTCTTCCTTTGCTATGGTCTGCTCCACTTCAGGTTCTGATGCAGTTTCTTCCACCTCGGTACTGGCAGTTGTTGCAGGTTCGTTTTCCACGACCTCTTCTTCAAGCTCAACAGCTTGTGCAATCTCTGGTTCAACTTCTTCTGGTTCATTATTTGTACTCTCCAAAGGTTCTTCGATTATTTCTGGGCCACCAAAGACCTGTAAAATTTCTATTTCTTCAAACTCTTCTTCTAATTCTTCTAGTGTTTCTATTACTACTGGTTCTTCTTCTAATACAAATTCTTCTAAAAATTCTTCTTCAAATACAGGTGGTAATACAACAACTGTAGGTGGTTCTATAACAGGTTCAGTAAACTCTTCTTCCCATCTTATAAACTCATCTAATACTTCTTCTATCTCTTCAATTGTTTCTGCTTGTAATACTATATTATCATATGTC
>Ga0208919_1002305_pt1 | contig 10096 bp, 5 predicted proteins | sample 4_EtaG_FD_184076 | JGI IMG/M metagenome (GOLD analysis project Ga0208919, IMG submission 184076) | Marine viral communities from the Subarctic Pacific Ocean - 4_ETSP_OMZ_AT15127 metaG (SPAdes) (version 3) | ecosystem: Environmental > Aquatic > Marine > Oceanic | place: Pacific Ocean | collected... | reverse complement strand
TGAAAAAATTATCTGATAGATATGTTGAGCTTCAAAACTCTTATAATAATGTAATGGCTGAAGAGGCTTTAACTTTACTGTCTGATGCTTTTGCTATGGGTAATTTGAATTTAAGTAATGGTAGATTAAATGTATTAGGTAAAATATTTGAAAGATTATTAGGTGCTATTGGTGTTAGAGCTAAGTTTTCAACAGGTGAAGATGTTTATAACTTTGTAGCTGATTTTTCAGATAGTATACAAAAAGGTGAAGTTAGTAGAAGATTAAGAAAACAATTATCTCAAAGAGCTGAATTAAAAGGACAGTTAAAAGAAGATAAAACAACACTACAAAAAAGAAAAATAAAACGTTATCAAAACGTACAGTTTTCTAAAGCTGTAAATAAAGATCAAAACGAATTAGGTAGAGCTGCTAATACTCCAGCTATAATAAAGAGAAATGAAAAATTACAGCAAGATATATTAGATGCGTACGAAAGAGGTGAAACTAAAAGAGATGGTAACGGTAAAATAATAGTACCTCAAGATATTCAAGATCAATTAGTAGAAAACAATTTACCAAGAGTTACATCTTTAGCAGCACAAGCAGCTAACGTTGGAAAAAATATAGAGTTAGAACAAGACAAGAAAAAATTATTTGATGACTTTTTTCCTGAGTATTATATAAAATTAGCTGACTTAGCTAGAACTTACAATGCAGAAAAGGTACCGTTCGGTGCTTACATGAACACTTTACTTCCTTTAAAATACTCTGGTATATTAGAAGATTTAAAGAGAGGAGAAATTGAAGCCACGTCTGGGTTAGAAAAAGCCGCTACGGTAGCCGCTGAAAATGAAAATATAGAAAAAGCTGGGAAATTAATTAAGTTATATAAAAAGTTTGGTAAGTACGCTGAAGCGTATAACTTAAAAGTTAAAGAAGCTATTAAAGATGGTAAGTTTGATCCAGCAAAAGAAAACATAGGTAGAATAGGTGTTAATACTGTTGATATGTTTCCTAGTATGACACAAACTATGTTTGGTGTAATACCTAAGCCAGGCAACCTTACTAAAGGAGATCTTCTTGAGTCTCAAATGTTTGTGAATAAACATATTGAAACTATTAGATTAATGCTTCCTCAAACGTCTCATATAGTTGAAAAAATAAATGAAAAAACAGGTAAGCCTTCAATAATAAAATCTATTGGTATACCTAGAAAAGTATTAAAAAAGTTTTATAATAAAGGTCCTCGTGTCGGTAACGACTATATGTGGATGTTAAAAACTGATATATCTAATAAAGATATACTTGATTTTGCTGGTGTAACAGAAAGAGGTAAGCCTAATCTATATAAAAAAGATACTAACACTAGTCAAAACCACAAAGCTATACATGATTTAACTGGAAGGATGATGACTAACCAAGCCGCTAGAGAATACTTTGTAGAAAACAATATGCCTCTAGAAAACATGGGTACGTTACAAGATTCTATGTCTCAAAATATGTTTAGTAAGACTGTTAATGAAGCACCTGTAGGTGATAGAGCTTTATTTTTTGCTGGGCTACCTAAGTTAGGTGAAAATTACAGAAAGCATGGTAACAGTATGAGAAAAGCTTTTAACATGACTTACGGAAAAGATTTGTTTGGTGATAAGAGAGGAGATGTTATAGAAGATTTAGAGACGTACATAGAGACTTACGAGCAATACGTAGTCGAATCTACTCTTGCTGGAGAACAAATGTTGACTTTAGAAAACTATATCAACGAGCAAACAATGTCTTTAACTTTTGAAGAAAATTTAAGAAAGATTATAAGGTTACCTAAGGATCAGCTTAATTTTAAAGATAAAGATCAAATAGAAAGCACTAGAAAAGCAGTGTCAACTCTTTTAACAGAGAGCAATATAACACCTAACGAAGCAAAAAGGTTTTTAAGTTTCATGTATAATACTGGTAATATAGGAGGGACAACTTTAATTAAAAATGAAAAAGGAGAACTAGTATATAACGAGCAGCATTGGCAGCAAAAAATATTAGAAGCTACAGAAAAATTAGAAGTAGCTAAAGCTCAAAAAGACAAAAAGAAAATATCAAAACTTGAAGATAAAATATCTGGTTATGAAAAGAAAATAGAAGAAGGTGTAACTACTTTAGATAGCCACATATACGGTTTGTTTAAAAACGCTGAAGATTTTAATACGTTTGTTTTAGAAGGAGTAGAAGAAACTGGTGGGGTTATAGCTCCAAATACAAAACAAGATGTTACTGTTAAGCTAAAAACACAAAAAGATATACAGGCTCAAGAAGATTCTTCTATGAGAAACAAAATGTTTTTACGAAAACTTAGTAGTGAGTTAGGAAGGTTAATGAACGAGGGTAAAATAAATAGAAATGATGTTGGTATGATAATGTTGTCGATAGGTAATGCTGGCATGAACACACCTATAGCCGCTGCTGCTCCAGTACTATACACCACTACTAATCCAACTAAAGAAAGTCATAGATACGAGCATTTAATACCTAGAAAAATTATTACTTTATACTTTGCTAACTCTGTGTTAGATGGGAGCGCACAAAGCCAGTTAGAGTTTAATAATATATTAGATCAATTTGGTGTAGCTATAATCCCTAAAGAACAAGACAAGTTAATAAATGACGTAGGTTATCAATCCGCTATGCCTAATACTTGGATGATAGGCATGGACCCACTAATGAGATATTTTAACCTAAGAACATTTGGAAAAATAAATTTAGATTTAATAGACGTAAAGACTGGCAAGCCAATAACTAAATATCAAAACTTTAAAAAGGTACACGAGGTACTTGGAGAAAACCACGACAAAGTAGTTATGTATAATAAAGCTATATTAGCTTCACGTGTAGTTGCTCCATCAAGAGGTATGAGTACTTTTGATTTTGACGAAACATTAATAGACAAAGGTGAAAACTTTATTATAGCTATAGACCCTAAAACAGGAGATAGAGTAAAAATATCTTCAGGTAACTGGCCTTTAGAGGGGCCTAATTTTGCCGCTCAAGGATATGAGTTTGATTTTACAGACTTTGTTAACGTAAGAGGAGGTGTTAAAGGTCCTTTATTTAAAAAGCTTCAAAATCAATTAAAAAAATATGGATCTGAAAATGTGTATGTATTAACAGCTAGACCAGCGGAAAGCGCGCCAGCTATATATGAATGGTTAAAATCTAACAACGTTGAGATACCATTAGAAAATATTACGGGACTAGGTAATAGTACTGGAGAAGCTAAAGCAGAATGGATGCTTGGAAAATTCGCAGAAGGGTATAATGACATGTACTTTGTTGATGACGCTCTGCCTAATGTTAAAGCTGTTAAAGATGTTTTAGATCAATTAGATATCAAATCAAGCGTTCAACAAGCTAGACATAACTTTAGTAAAAACTCTAAAAGAGAGTTTAGTGAGATAATGGAAAACGCTTCTTTAGATTTAAACAGAATATTAGAACAAACAAAAGGTATAAAAGCAGAAGCTAGATTTTCAGCTGCTCAAGCAAAAATTAGAGGAGGTAAAATAGGTAGATATAAATTCTTTTTACCACCATCAGCGCAAGACTTCAAAGGTTTGTTATATTACTTTGTGGGCAAAGGTAGAGTTGGAGAAAGACAAATGGCTTTCTTTGACAAAGCTTTAATAGCTCCTTTTGCAAAAGCTATAAGTGAAATTAATTCGTTTAAACAAAACTTAAATAATAAATACAAGACAGCGTTAAAAGAGTTTAATGTTAAAGGTTTGTTAAAAGAAAAAGTTGGTGACACAAACTTTACAACTGAACAAGCTGTAAGAGTTTATTTGTGGAACAAAGGTGGTTTTGATGTTCCAGGTTTATCTAAAAGAGATTTAAACACATTGATAAGTTTTGTAGAAAGTAATGAAAACTTAGTGGGGTTTGCTGAAACAATAGGTAGAGCTACAGAACAAGAGGCTGGTTACGTAGAACCGTCTGAATACTGGACAGTAGAGTCTATACTAAGTGACTTGCATGGTCTAGCTAACGAGATGAAAAGATCGGACTTTTTAGCTGAATGGAAACAAAATGTAGATAATATTTTTTCTGCAGATAATATGAATAAAATTCAAGCCCTATACGGTAGTAGATTTAAAGAAGCTTTAGAGGACATGTTGTACGCTATGGAATTTGGTACTAGCAAAGAGGGTCGTGGTAGTAGAATTGTAAATGCGTTTAACAATTGGGCTAATCAATCTGTTGGTGCTATTATGTTCTTTAATATGAGATCTGCGTTACTTCAAACTATATCTGCAATTAACTTTATAAACTGGTCTGACAACAACCCTTTGAAAGCTGCTATAGCATTTGGTAACCAACCACAGTTTTGGAAAGACTTTGCTATGATATTTAATTCTGACATGCTTAAACAAAGACGTGGTGGGCAACAACGTGGAGTTAACGAAACAGAGCTTGCGAATGCTGTTGCTGGTAGTAAAAACAAAGCTAAAGCTGCTTTGAGCTGGTTGTTAGAAAAAGGATTTTTACCTACCCAAATCGCCGATAGTTTTGCTATTGCTTCGGGTGGAGCTTCTTTTTATAGAAACAGATTTAATAGTTATATAAAACAAGGTTATTCTAAAGAGCAGGCACACGATATGGCTTTCCAAGATTTTCAAGAAAACGCAGAGGCTAGTCAACAGTCTGCAAGGCCAGACATGATTTCACAACAACAAAGAAGTCCACTTGGTAGATATATACTTGCGTTTAAAAACACGCCAATGCAGTACGCTAGATTGATACAAAAATCTTATAAAGATTTAATCAACCGTAGAGGTGATACTAAAACAAATATAAGTAAAATACTATACTATGGCGTAGTGCAAAATTTATTATTTACAGCTCTTCAGTCAGCATTAGGATCAATGATAGGCGACGATGACGAAGATGACGCTTTTGATTGGGAAAGAGTTACTAACAGCATGCTAGACAACTACTTGGGTGGTCTTGGTTTAGGTGGCCAAGCGACAGTTACTTTAAAAAATACAGTACAAGAATTTTTAAAACAAGAAGAAAAGGAATGGAATTCTGATCACGCTTACACTTTGTTAAGGTTGTTTGGATTGTCCCCAACTATAGGCTCTAAGGGTAGAAAAATATATTCAGCTATACAAACGAATAGGTTTAATAAAGAAATCATGCAAGAGATGAGTTTGTTGAATGTTGACAACCCTGCTTACTCTATATTTGGTAATATTGTATCTGCTTTATTTAACGTTCCTTTAGATAGACTTGTTAAAAAAGTAGATAATATAGATGTTGCTATAACACAAGATATAAGCAACTGGCAAAGAATGGCTTTAATGATGGGTTGGAGTACTTGGGATTTAGGTATTAAAGATCAAGATATATTAGAAATAAAGGAAGACATAAAAGAAAGAAAAAAACTAGAGAATAAAGAAAAGCAAAAAAAGAAGAAAAAAGAAAAAGAAAAAGAAAAAGAAAAAGAAAACCTACAACTAGAGAAACAAAATTTTGAACTACAAGATAAAGAAAAAGACAAAGGTGATAAAGTTTTATGTGCTGCTATTAGCAAGAAAGGCAACAGATGTAAACGGGAAGTTCTTGAGGGGAAAAGATACTGTACAGTACATGAAAAAGTAGAAAAAAATAAAACTGGAGAAAAAGTACAGTGTAAAAAAATAAAGTCTGACGGTGATAGATGTAAGATGAAAACTAGTAACACAAGCGGTTTATGTTACTATCATGATTAAAAAAGATAAAAAACAAGTGATTCTATAATAATAAAGTAAACTATAAAAATGGCAAAAGAATTAAATGAAGACACAGGTTTCGTGTTAAGTATAAAAACAATTATAGGATTAGGTTTTGGAGTAGCTACATTAGCTGGCATGTGGTTTACGCTACAAGCTGATATAGCTGATGCAAAAGAACTTCCGGTTATACCACCAGATGAAGTAACTAGAATGGAATTTGATATGAAAGATCAAATGATTCGCCAAACTATTATGACAACTCAAGAAGACGTTACTGAAATCAAGGAAGATATGAAACGTATTGAAGAGAAAATTGATAAATTAAGATGAAAGATTCAGAGGTTACGTGGGAAATATTTAGCGTATATATGTTAGTTTTAATTTTTATGTTATTTACTGGCGGCGCGTTTGGTCAAATAACGGTTAAGCACTTTAACGCTGGGTGGAATGAAGCTAATGGTGTTGATTGGTTGATGGATTTAAAAGACTGTAACACTAAAGGATATATTGATATAGCTAAAGATACAGAAGCGCAGAAAAAATATAAAATAGCAGTTGTACCTACAATTATAATATTTAAAGACGGTGAAGAAGTTGCAAGGTTTCAAGCTGACTTAAGTTTTAAGTTGTTGGCAACTAGAGAAGAAGTACAAGAAGAAATTGATAATCAATTAATGAGTGATTTTTAATATGGCCTATATACAACACAACAACCCTTTTTTACAAACAAACAAAAGAACCAAACCGCATACTAGTTGGACACAAAAGGATAGAGATAAATACAATAGAGAAAACCCTGGTAAGAAAGTAAGACCACCTCAACCTGAAGGTGGGCCACGTAAAGATGCTTATTGCGCTAGATCTGCTGGTATACCAAAATGTAAAAACCCAGATAAAAATGGGGATTGTCCTAATGATATAGCTAGAAGAAAATGGAAATGTTAAAACAATAATTATGAACGAAAAGAAAATGAAAGAAATATCTAGCCAACTTAAAAAAGCTAGTAACATGCACGCTGGACAAGCTAGAAAAATTGACTCAATGTTAAAAATGAGATCTAGCGCTTTACCTGGTATGGCTAAATACATGAAAACTCCTTTAGAAAAGAAAAAAGGTATGGATGGTAAGGCTTGTTGGAAGGGATATAAATTACAAGGAACAAAAATGAAGGGAGGCAAAAGAGTTGATAACTGCGTTAAAATGTAATATGAAAAAGATATTATTATTACTATTATTACCTTTAATAAGTCTTGCTCAAAAAGAGGTTGTTATACATATAAAAACAGATAGTTATCCAGGTGAAACTAAATGGACTTTATACAAAGACGCTTATCAAGGAGATACATTAGCACACGTTGATTATGGTTATTATACTTCTGTTAGCACTATGAATAGTGACACTATTTATATTCCAGACAGTATAACTAATATATCTTTTGTTATGTTTGATAGTTATGGTGACGGTATAAATAACGGAGAATATTACGTAACTATATGTGGTGATACAATTATTGATTATCCTGTTAGTACGTTTACTAATGGTTTGATACATAATAGAGTTGTACCGCAGTGTATGCCTCAACCACCACCACTACAAATGGTACCTGCAAAAGTTATAATAAATCTAGACCAATATCAAAGTGAAACCAGTTGGGATATAAAAGATACAAATGGAACGACTTATGCTTCTGGAGGTGGTTATAATACTCAGCCTGATTACGCTACGGTAGTTGTTCCAGTTCAAATACCAAAAGGGCCTTTAGTGTTTACTATGTACGATACTTATGGAGATGGATTAAATGGTAGTTTATGGCAAGGACAAGATGGTTCTTATTATTTAAAACAATGTAACGACACGTTGATATACGGGACTGACCCCGCGTTTGGTAACGACACTTCGCATGTGTTTGTTTCTGATTCGTGTCCTCCTATATATGGATGTACAGATAATGATTATATAGAGTGGAATCCTTTTGCAGATGTAGATGATGGTAGTTGCCAAACATTAAAAATATTCGGATGTGTAGACAGTACTATGTACAATTACGATCCAAATGCTAATACAATGGAACTAATAGACACTTGTGTCTACACGTTAATACTACATGATTTAATGGGTAACGGTTGGGTAGGGTCTCATTTAAAGTTAATACATCCTGACACGTCGTACGAGTTTACTCACACTGGTGGATTTAACGATATATATTATGTAGGATTAACTGCGCCAGACCCTGTTACGTTTAGATTTCATATATCTTCACAAGCTAGTTTAACAACAATAGAATGTGGTTTTACTTTTATAAATCCAGAAGGTGATACACTTATAAGCATACAACCTCCGTTTATACAACCTTTATTACCATACCACATTATAACAAATTGTGGCAACACTTGTGAAGAAAAAGTATTTGGATGTTTAGATTTGTTAGCTATTAATTATGATAGCACAGCAAACACTAGTGATAGTAGTTGTTATTATACACCTGGGTGTACTAACTCTAGTTACTTAGAGTATTACACACAAGGGTTTGTAGCTGATTATGATGATGGTAGTTGTATTGTAAAAGCGGTATGGGGATGTATGGATAGTACAGCGTTTAATTATGATTCAACTGCAAACATTGATAATGGTGGATGTGTACCTGTTATATATGGATGTATGGAAAGTTTAGCCTTTAATTATAACCCGTTAGCAAATACTCCTGACACGTGTATAGCATATCTGTATGGTTGTACTGACCCAACAATGTTTAATTATAATCCATTAGCTAACACTGACGACGGAAGCTGTATTGAGTTTGTTTATGGTTGCATGGATTCAACAATGTTTAATTATAACCCTTTAGCAAATGCTCCTAGCAATCTCGTTCCTTGTATTCCTTATACTTATGGTTGTACTGACCCAAGTATGTCCAACTATAATCCAGAGGCTAATACAGAGGACTTTAGTTGCATACCATTTATTTATGGGTGTATGGATTCTACTGCTCTTAACTACGATTCAACTGCTAATACAGACAACGGTTCTTGTGTCGAGATCGTTAAAGGTTGTATGGACCAAAATGCTTGGAATTACGATATCTTGGCGAACGTCCACGATACTAGCTCTTGTCTTTATGATGCTGGTTGTATTACTGGGCCTGGTAATCCTTATTGGCTAAACGATCCTTGTTACGAGTGGGTTATATTAGTAGATGAGTATTGCTGTGAAAATGAGTGGGACACAATTTGTCAAGCTACTTATAATCATTGTGAGGGGACTTGGATAGGGCCACTTCCAAAGAGATTTGATAAAGAATTATTAATGGTAACCGATATATTAGGTAGACCAGCGAAACCGGGTAATAATAAAATATTGTTCTTTATATATAGCGACGGAACGGTAGAAAAGAGATTAACAAAATGAAAAGACTACTAATATTATTATTGATTACTTTAATATCTTGTGCCGCTACAAAAACTTGTTGTGGACAGTTTAGTTATAAAGGATATGATTATAACATTCAAGATATTTTAAAAAATCAATTAAAGTTTTCTACTATATATGGAGCTGTAAACGGTGGTACATCTATATCTGATATTAAGCAATTTTCAGTTATAGACGGATTACAAACATCAATGATAGAAACTCCTTATGATTATTCTTTTACTTTAGGTATAAGAAAAATCGCAAGATTTGGATATGAAAATAAAGCTAATACTTTTTATGATGGCACAGAGTCTAATTATACAGACGCTGCTACGGTTGGTAAAGTACAAGGTTTTGAATATTTATTTGAAATAGATTACGCTAGACAGCAAGGTTTAGATTATATAGATCAACACCATTTTATCAGATACAGTTCTGATGATAATTGTGATGGCCCTTTATGTATAGATCATTTTGCTGCTAAAGTAGAATATTTAAAAGATGGTTTCGCTGATGTAGAGTATTTCGAGTTATCAGAAAGGTATAGATACAAGAAAGACAAAAACTTAGCGTTTAGTATAGGTGCCGCGCACAGACTAGCGGAGCCATACGGTTATGATCCGCTAGAAGAATGGGTCTTGGATAATGGTAATTTACATTACACTTACTTAGCAATACAAGAAGGTTATACTATTAATGTTGCAAACAGTGAGTATAAAGATCCAAGCGGAAACACCGTTGCTAACAGTGCTGACGTTTGGAAAGAAGTTGTTATACCACAAGTGCTAGCAGATTATACTACAAGAAAAAGAAATGAATTAAGTAGAGTTATACAACACTCTTTAGTAATAGGTTTTGATTACTACAAATACAGTAAAAGCTATTGGCTACACGCTTGGGGTAATTTATTACCTTATCACTATGACGACGGTGGTGAATTTTCTT
>Ga0208919_1002304_pt1 | contig 10097 bp, 22 predicted proteins | sample 4_EtaG_FD_184076 | JGI IMG/M metagenome (GOLD analysis project Ga0208919, IMG submission 184076) | Marine viral communities from the Subarctic Pacific Ocean - 4_ETSP_OMZ_AT15127 metaG (SPAdes) (version 3) | ecosystem: Environmental > Aquatic > Marine > Oceanic | place: Pacific Ocean | collected... | reverse complement strand
TGTTGAGCTTGATAGCTATGAGGAATGCTTAGAGGCCAAGCAGATAATATTTGAAAAGTTTGAAGATGCGGAATTTAGAGCGAATAATGCACCCACAAAATATAAAGGGCATAATGTTGTCTATATGACCAGCGAATGTATTAAGATTTTACCTCTTGATGAGTTTTAAAAAACTCTAACGGCGGTTTTGCCATGCAATGCCTCTAGCAATCCTCCTACAAGCTTTGATTGGTTAATTAGCTCTTTTTCAAGCTGCTTGTTACGCTCCAAAAGTAATTCGCTATCGCTGTTCTCTAACCGCTTATACAAATGCCTGATTGTATTGCGTAGGTTTTCTATTTCTTTATCTTTGGTCACTTCTTTACCTCACAACATTTTAATGTGTTACGTCAACTGTCTCTTTAAAGCTTGAATTTGGATGTCTATCTATAGTTTGCCCTCTCCTAGTTACTCGGCGCATACCGCCGTAAATATATATGTTTACAAACTTGATTTATAAACTTCTTTTATATGCTCATAGTTTTCGCAAAGTTCAATAATCAGCTCTGCCCACTCCCTCATGCCATCCCCTACACCATAGGTCAACACTTCATGTTCCATATCATTAATTACCCGTTCTGCCTTTTTATTTAATGCAACAACTTCCCTTTCAAACTCCTTATCATTCATTTGCCAACTCCTCAGATAATATACTAACAGCCTGCTCAGTGGTTAGGGCTTCCTCAACCGTTGCCCTATCAATTACATGCTGCCCTATGTCTTTTTTAAAGTTTTCTGGGTTCATTAACTCGTGGTCATCACTTTCAATACCATACATTGCGTTGTCACAAATACGCTTGAACGCTTCAATCGCTTTTTTATTTTTCATCGCCCCTCACTTTCCAATCTTTTTCCACAACGCGCACAGCGTCAATCACCTTCTGTTGGTGTTCGCACTTTTCCTTTAGCGCGTCATACTCTGATTTAAGTATATATTCTGTGTGCCAAATATTGCTTTCGTGTTGGTGTGTTCTTGCTGGTACATGGTTTGAACCACTATCTATATCGCCAGCCCATATATTTTCCGGCATTTCTTGTTTAATCATCTTCACAATCCTATCTATTGAAAACCCCTTTTCCCAGCCATTGGCTATAGACCATTTGTAAAAAACATCTATATCCAACCACTCATCACAAACCCTTATACCGCGTCCACCATAGCGATGAAATTTTGGATGTTTAGGGTTTGTGCATCTTTGCTTCATGTTTTGCCAAGAATTCTTAATCCCTGCAAAGGGGCTCCCTTTTGCATACAGACCGTTCTTGATATTCGGGTTTTTATCCCCTTTAAAGTCACTGTAATTTCTTCCCATGTTAAAATCCTCTTGGTTATTACATCATGGGTACAGCATCATCTAAAGGGGCTAACTAAAAGGGATTTCATCATCCAAATCATCATACTGCACACTGCTCTGCACAGGCTTTTGCTCATCATCCCAAGACAGCTTTTTAATCTCATCGCCGAAACTCTGCACCACAACTTCCGTGCTATAGCGCTTAACCCCGTCCTGCTCCCAGCTGCGTGTTTTCATCTTGCCTTGCACATAAAGCAACGCACCTTTTTGCACGTAATTTTCTAAAAACGGCATAAGGTTTTTATTCCACACAACAACGTTAATCCATTCTGTATGCTCGACTTTTTCACCAGATTTATTTGTGTATTTTTCGTTAATCGCAAGGCTAAAGTTACACACTTGCGTACCGCTTTGTGTTCTTTTAAATTCAGGGTTTTTAGCAATACGCCCTATAAATTGACATTGATTTAACATTTTTCACTCACTTTCTTTAACAAGTTTTCTAATTCAATTCTGTTTTTTTCCATCCACTGTACTTTTAAATATTGTGGTGTATCTCGCTTAGGAAATTCTTGTAGCAGCTTCCTTGCTATGCGCATTCTAAAATACTTCATAGCTTTTCACCGCGTCTTCATAATGCCCCAGAACGTGCTTGTATAGCTTTTCCGATGCATCTTTAAAGTTATTCATATCGTCTTCATATTGCGACCAATGCTCTTGGAATTCTTCAAGGCTTTGTGTTTTTTTCTTCTTGTCCAAGTCGGCAATAATCTTCTTGGCGGCAGCTTTGTAAACCTTCATTTGTGCAGCCTTTTCTTGCGCTGCAATCTCTGCAGGTGTTGGCTCTGGCTTTTCCTCTGGTGGTAAATCTTCACCATGATAGATATACAATCCAATACCATGAGCGGCTATAGCCTTTGCAAGACATCGTTGCATGCTTGTGTTTATCTGCATTGCATTGGGGTTTTTAATCGGCTGGTTTTTGTAATCAAGCACAGGTAGCTGCATTGTGCGGGGCTTATCAAACATTGTTACAGTGCAGTAAATCATTACAGAACCATCTGCAAAAACTTGCAAATCGCCATATTCCCAAGTAGCGTCATTGTCGGCTTTAAGCATCTCATCTAGCGCATAAGACCACGATAGATAATTAAACTTGTTCTTTTTCTCTATATGGTCGCTAACGTCAATCTTGCGCAGTTTTTCGTAGTTTGTTTCCTGCTTTTTCTTATCGGTCATTTGTATTTCCTTTCCATTTGTTAACCAGATATTACACAAGCGTTTTCGCCGTGTCAAACTATTTATTGTATTTTTTTGTCATTGACGATTACTTACAATATGTGCTAGCTTAACGGCAAATAATTAATAAGAGGTAACGATGTATAAATTATTAATGTTTGGAATTTTTGTATTGCTAATGTGTGGCTTGGTGTCATATTCCACAAAAGCACACGAATACAACAAATCATATTGCAAAGAACAAACACAACGCAGTTATGATGACTGCATGATTATGATGGGGGAATGATGTTAGAAGCAGAGAAGCACAGAAAAAGCTGGCACAAGCGTATTGCTGATAGCGATTATACACAGCGAGAAATTGCGGAAAAACTCGGCAAAGATAAAGAGTGGTTAAACAGGGTGCTAAAAAACCCTGCAAAGGATATATATTTATCAACTTACAAAAAAATAGAAAAGATGTTGCAGAAATTAGGAATATAGTTATAATAGCCGTTCACATATACACGGTTAAAGCAGGGTTCGGTTATTGCCAGCCCTGTTTTTTTGTGGCAACATGTAGCAATGATATGTATTGAATTACCTCTGCACGTAATCCCAGCCGTTAAGAAATCACACGGCAAGAAATATATCATCAATCTCAACAATTACTGCAACTGGCATTTTCACGTTAAGAACAATGTTAAGAAAACATATCAGGCAGAGATTGCGCACAAGCTGGCAAATATAAAATTCTACGGCAAAATAAAGCTTACATTCAAGCTACACATGGGAAGCAAGCGCAGAGTTGACCGCGCAAACGTGCTATGCATTCATGAGAAATATTTTTGTGATGCATTGGTAGAACAGCGTTGCATACCAGATGATTGTGACCAGTACATTGAAAGCACCACATACAAAACAGGGGCAATCAGCAAAGATAACCCCTGTGTTAAAGTTTATATTGAAGAGCTATAGAATTTCTATGTATTCCTCATCACACAGCAAGCAATACCGTGTGTAATTTATCCATTTACCTTTAAGCATTAATTTTGGCATTATCTAACCCCCGTTGCAATTTTAAGCTTAGCAAGCTCTTCAATTATTAGCTCTTGCCTTGCTAGCATTATTTGCATTGTTTCGTTTAAGTCGGAAATCATGAGCGCTGTATCGTCTTCGCGCTCTTCTACCAAGTCGTAAAATTTTTGTGGTGGTTTATAGTTTTGTCGCATAGTTATCTATCTTTCTGTCATCGTCTTTAATTATCGTCATTGTGTGTGTGCATGTATTCCATAGCCCGTCATTATAAACTTCCTCATCGGTAAAGGTTACAGCATCTTCTAAGCGCGGTATGTCACGCTGCTCAATACCTCCAGATGTAAACGGGCTTATCTTTGGCTTGTTTTCCATTATGCAGCCTTTTTCAATTTAACATTATTCTTGCCCTGCGCTCTTGCGTTAAGCAGAAAGCGATAATTGACATGCGCACGCTCAGCTATTTCTATTGCCTCACGCAGGTCTATATACCCTGTTCTACGTGCGTACTCTGTGAAAGCAAATAACGCTTCTCTTTTCTGCACGTTGCTAAACTCTGGCGCTTTTTCAATGGATACATAATCTTGATAGAGTGCATGTAACATAAGCGCTCTTTTAATTTGTACTTTCATTTATTTACCTTTCTTTAATTTTTTCTAGAAACCGTATTGACATGTCCGATATTATACCCCATTATGGGCATAGTCAATAGCTAAGAGGAATTATTTTTATGACAGCCAAAGAGAAAATACAAACATGGAAGTGGCGCATTGCGAAAGCTGGTTACAATCAGAGCACATTCAGTGAAAAGTTTGGATACGAAAGAAAAACTGTTAATTCATATGTTAACGGCAAGATAAATCCGAGTTTAAAAACATTTGATGAGATTGAAGGCATCTTGCAGGAATTAGGGGTCTAACATGAGCGAGGGATGGATAAAATTACATAGAAAAATGAATGACTGGGAGTGGAAAGATACACCTAACACATTTTGCTTGTTTATTCATTTGCTCTTAAATGCAAATCATAAGAACAAAAGACACAAGGGTGTCATGGTTAAAAAAGGGCAAATTAAAACGGGTAGAAAGCTATTAGCTCTGCAGACAGGATTAAGCGAAAGGGAGGTTAGAACTTCGCTAGAACACTTAAGAGAAAGCAAGGAGATCGCCATCCAACCGACCAACAATTTCTCAATAATAACAATGGTTAACTGGGAAAAGTACCAAGCGACCGACCAGCCAATCGACCAAGTACCGACCAACGAGCGACCAAGTACCGACCAAGTACCGACCACAAACAAGAATGATAATAATGATAAGAATGTAAAGAAAGGTAATAGAGGCTCACGCCTTCCAGATGACTGGACTGCTACAGATGATTATATCAACTTTGCCCTTAAGGAAGGGTTAACGATAGACGCAGCAAATCGAGAGGCGGATAAATTTAAAGATTACTGGCACAGCGCAACTAAAAACGCAGTTAAGAAAGATTGGTTAGCAACGTGGCGCAACTGGATTAGAAACAATAAGGATTACAATAAAAATGCAAAATCAAATAATAAAAGCTCAGTCGAGAATTTCATTGAGGGCTTCAGCGGCAGAAATATTGAAGACTTTGGAGGTATGGGATAACGAGTATAGAATTGGCAAAATGCCTGTTGTGGTTGATGATAACCTAAAACAAATCGCAAGCGATACACGTAAGCAGCTAGCGCCTGTATTGCAAGCAAGAGTTAGCAAGCAATGGCTTAAGGATAGAATTATGACGTTGCTCATGCACTGGCACAACAAAGAAACGCCACAGCAGATAATTAACGCTATGTCCAGTGACTGGATAGATGTACTGCAAGATTTTCCCCAGTGGGCTATTGAGGAAGCGATTGTTGATTACAACAAGACGAGCGAATATAAACCCGTACCTGCTAATATTGTTAAACGTGCAGAGCAAGCTGCTAGCAAATACCAAACGCTAGATTTTAAATGCAAGCTCATAATGCAGGCAGGCAACACGGCAAAAGAGAAAACCACAGACGCTGAGAGTAAAGCTAGAGTTTCAGCGATGATGGATGAGGTGCGTAAGAACATGACGCAGCATAAGGATGAAGAAGTTAAAACCGGATACAAGAAACTTAACTAGAGGAAAGTGAAATGAAGTACGCACAAAAGGAAACAATAGGCGACTGCACGTTATATCTTGGCGATTGCATGGACGTTATGCCCACGCTTGGCAAGGTTGATGCGGTGGTTACTGACCCGCCTTATGGGATAAACGAAAACAGCAAAAAAGTAGCGAGCAGGGGCAAGATTGCAAAAGCAATAGATTATGGTGATTTTGATTGGGATACTCAAACACACCCTGCAGCCATAGATTTTTGCCTGAGAAACTCTAAGCATCAAATTATATTTGGTGGTAATTATTACGACTTGCCCCCTACGTCATGTTGGTTGGTTTGGGATAAACAGAATGGTTCAAATGATTTTGCAGACTGTGAACTGGCGTGGACTAATCTTAAAAAAGCCGTTCGTTTAATTCAATGGCGTTGGAATGGTATGATTAGAAAAGGTGACGATGTGCGAGAACACCCAACACAAAAACCACAAGGAGTTATGGAGTGGTGTTTAACACACATACCAGACGCACAAACAATCCTTGATCCCTTCATGGGCAGCGGTACAACAGGCGTTGCTTGCGCAAATACAGGGCGCACATTTACAGGGATAGAGCTTGAGCAGAAATATTTTGACATAGCCTGTAAACGAATAGAGGAAGCATACAAGCAGCCTGATATGTTTGTTATGCAAGATAAACCGCAACCAGTAGAAAACCTTGATATGTTTGGAGAGAAAGCATGAAACAACTAAAACCGACACACAAAACAAAAGCAGGCATTGAAGCAGAAGTGTATGAATTTGACCCGTATGCAAAGCCTGATTGGTTTTGCGATATGATTGAAAAAGGGCAGGCGCAGGTTTTTAAAATGAAAGATGGCACGTATACAGCCAAACTTGGCAACAAGCGCGGGATGTACACAGCGTTTATTGGTGACTACATTGTTCGTGATATATTTGGTCATGTGCATGTTGTAAGCCAGAAAACGTTTGCTAGTCGCTATGAGAGGGTTTAAAAACATAGCGCAACGGGCTGAGGTTTGCCCGTGAGTGCGATGAAATTAAAATAGGTACATACGAACGCCCCAAGCCTATTTTGTGAATTCTGGGGCTAATTTGGAGGAAAGTAAAATGAACATTGAACACTTAGTATTCCAACGCACAAAACGATTGCGTGCTAGGGCAAAGGCGCAGGCCGTTTATATTTTAGAATTGGAGCGTAAAAATGCTAGATTGGCTAAGGAAATTGATTACATCAAAGAGCAAGGAGTTCAGCGATACATGCTTGCAAAGCTACAGGATAAAAACGAACGTGTGTCTAACAACTGATTTTCAAATGGCAGCATTGGGGCTAAAAAACCCTTTTGATATGTTTGGGATTTTTTAAATGGCGGCTATATACAAGATAGAGGGCAATCGCAAGAAATACAGGATTAAGCAATTCCTGATAGACCTAGCGCCAGATTTTTGCTGGTGTACTGGTGAGGATTTATTTTTAATGATGGAAGTTGAACACGAAGACGTGCAACAACATTGTTTTGAGCCAGTGCTTAGCAGAATGAAAGCAGATGGTTACTTTTGGTTAAAGGTGGTTGATGGTAGGGTCTATTATTTAAACAGAAAAGGAAAAGTAAATGATTGATATATTAATAATTACAAATGCAGCTTGGTTTGTTGTGATGCTGCTTTATGCCTTGAGGCATGTTTGTGTTGTTCGGAAGTTAAGAGGGATCGCTAGCAATGCGCTGAATAAGAATAACAAGTGTCTCGATAAGTGGAGCTTATCCCAAGACAAGAGGATTGAAACATTAGACAAGTATAAGGGTGTTAAGCTCGAATTGTTTACGCTTAGCAATAACTACAGGACAGAAGCTAATAAAGTAACTCATCTTGAAAACCTACTAGAGCGCATAAAAAATTGCACTTGCGTAATGCGTGATGAAAACGGGCGCTTTGTTAAGCATGTAAAAATTGCGGATGAGTTGTTGACTTACAAGAAAACATTTGCTAAAGATTAAGTGTATTAAGTTTCTCACTGCGTAACAGTATCTTACTGCGTAATGTGTTTATTTGATTACCTTTCCTGAACCCCCTGCGTTGTGTCACCTTCGCGGGGGTTTTGGTATTTAGGGCAAAAAAAAGACCACATTGCGCGGCCTCAAGTTCTAGGAAGAAGTTCAGCGCTAACCATAGCACAAATGTTTTAGCTTGTCATGCTTGGGTGTTTGAAATATAATCAGCTTGTTATTTAATTTAATCCCAAAGCTGAAGGGCAGGCAAATGGCTAATTACATTACATGGATGAATTTAAACATGCCAGCGGGCAAAGATGGTGTATTACCAATGCAGGGCAATCCAGTAGCGGCAACTGTAACACCAGCAAGCGGTGTAGCAAGCGCAGTAGCCCCAGAGGGCGCACAATACGCTGTTGTATGGGCAGATGTACCAAGCGCAGTATCGGCAAGCGTGCTGAAGGGCGTTAACGGTGATAACTTAGGTGATGGCAAGGCGATTACAATCCCTGCTAACACGATGATTGAAATTCCCAATGTTATTGTTGGCAAGACAACTATCACAATGACGGATGCATAATGGCTAAAGATAAACTCACCGATAAGCAAGAAATGTTTTGCCGTGAGTATTTGGTAGACCTTAACGCAACACAGGCAGCCATACGTGCAGGATACAGCGAAAAAACAGCTAAAGTTATAGGCGCGCAAAACTTATCAAAACTTAATGTATCGGAACGCATTGATAAATTAAAAGAAAAGCGTCAAAACAAGGTTGAAGTTTCTGCTGAATACGTCCTGCAAACAATCCTTGATACGGTAGAGCTTTCCAAGCGTGACGATGATAAGCAAAACATCTATAAAGGCGCTGAGTTATTAGGAAAGCACCTATCACTATTCAGCGACAAGATATTAAATCAACAATTAGATAAAGATGGCAACCCAACCGACGCACCAGCAATAGAGGTCAAGCTTGTCAAACCAAACAATACAGATAACGATACCTGAAGCCTTTGAACCATTGTTTACACCATCACGTTACAAGACGTTCTATGGTGGACGTGGCGGGGCTAAATCTCACAACTTCGGCAGAGCATTACTTGTTAAGGGCATGGAAAAGCAAATGCGCTTTCTTTGTGCTCGTGAATTGCAAGGCAGTATCACAGACAGTGTTCACAAGCTGCTATCCGATATTATTGACCACCACAATTTAAGTTGGTTTTATAAGGTTACGCAAAACGCTATCCGAGGCAAGAACGGCACAGAGTTCTTTTTTAAGGGTTTAAAGCACAACGCCACAGAGATTAAATCAATGGAGGGTGTTGATATTGCATGGATAGAGGAAGCCGAGAAAGTTAGCGCTAACTCATGGGAAATATTGCTACCGACAATCCGTAAAGATGGATCTGAAATATGGGTGAGCTTTAACCCAAAGCATCCAACTGACCCAACATACGTTAACTTTGTTCAAAACGCAGATGAGAATAGCATAGTGCGCAAGGTAAGCTGGAAAGACAATCCTTTCTTTCCTGATGTACTCAACATTGAGCGCTTAAAGATGCAACGTGACGACCCTACGGCATATGAACATATATGGCAGGGTGAGTTTGATAAGCGTCACTTTGGCGGCATTTATGCTAACTACATAGAGAAAGCGCGTGGGGAGGGCAGAATAAGCCCAGCGCCATATAAGCATGGCGTACCTGTTATTACTGCATGGGATTTAGGTATGGGTGATAGCACATGTATTTGGTTTGCACAGGTGGTTGGCTTGCAGGTGCGTGTGATTGATTACTATGAGAACAACGGGCAGGATTTGCAGCACTATGCAGAGCACGTCAAGAAACTTCCTTACACGTATGACACACATTACTTGCCTCACGATGCAGCGCATGAGCGTTTAGGTATGTCTGGCAGTATTGCTAGCCAGTTGAAGGGCATGGGTATACGTAATAACATTATCAAAGTGGGTTCGGTTGCTGCTAGAATAGAGCTTGCACGTAATTTATTGAAAGAGTGCTACATTGATAACGAGAAGTGTAAGGATGGGATACATGCACTCACCAATTACCAGTATGAATACGATGATAATAAGCAGCGTTTCAAGGATAAGCCCTTGCACGATTGGGCGAGTGACGGCTCTGATGCATTCGGTTATTTAGCACAAGCACTTGCTAAGCATTCCCCTAAAGCAAAAGCAGTACCCGTTGATGATTATGATTATGGCGGCGGATGGATGGGCTAGCCATGCGTTGTTAACTATTTTAGCTATGCATTTTGCATGGCCTATTGCAATCATGTTGCATAGCTTGTATAATTCACAAAACTATGAGGCGCATGATGGTTTACGAAAACTCCAAAAAGACAAAGAAAACTGACAATGACGAGCGTTT
>Ga0208919_1002303_pt1 | contig 10099 bp, 8 predicted proteins | sample 4_EtaG_FD_184076 | JGI IMG/M metagenome (GOLD analysis project Ga0208919, IMG submission 184076) | Marine viral communities from the Subarctic Pacific Ocean - 4_ETSP_OMZ_AT15127 metaG (SPAdes) (version 3) | ecosystem: Environmental > Aquatic > Marine > Oceanic | place: Pacific Ocean | collected... | reverse complement strand
TACTTGATTAAGTAAACTTGTTTCAACATGCTTTTTTAAATATTCTAATTGTAACTCTGTTCCGCCTCTAGGATTTTGGTTTGTCATTATTTTGATTTAAAACTTTCTGTAAAATGTTTAATCCTTTCGGAGATACTACTACTGTAAGATCTTGTGCAATATGTTCTGCAACTGTTTCAGTATTAGGATCTGCTATATCAGCTTCTTTCTCTGTTTCATCTTTGTATATTTTATTAGTTCTAGTATTTCTTAGAACTACTGTTGTTGTACAATCAATTTTTAATAAGTCTTCATTTGCCATTAACCATTCTCCTGTGATCTGTCTATTAAAGCATAGCTTATCAGACCTTGTATTTTATTGCTGCCTGTAGCTGCTGTCACTGTTATAGCATCTCCCGCTTCTAAATTCAAGCCTTGAGGTGAGGCATTTACTTGTGATTTAGCGGCTAAATCATCTCTAAAAAATTCATATTCAGTGCTTGAATCAGATGAGTCAACAAAATTCATGTTTACTATAATAGCTGATGACGCATCGTTATTTGCACAGTAAATACTTTTAACTATGATTGCTCCATTAGTAGGACAAGTAAGAACTGTAACTTTGCTTGTATCAGATTGTTTAAACCCTTGATTTTTATATTGTATAGTCATTAAGATAAAAAGTAATTATATGCATCTTGCTCTTCTTTCAAGTCATTTTGAAAAGAAAAATTAAGTTGATTCTGTAAAGTAGCCAAAGACTCTAGTATTTGTCTTTGATTTTCTACATCATACTCTTGTTTAGGTTCAGGTATATATGTGGTTATTTTAGCCATTATCTTCTTCCATCTGGTTTTATATCTACACGTAAAGTTCCATAACGCCAAGTCTCACCTACAGCATCATTTTCTATTTTAATTGCAAGTAATCTTCCTCTAGCTCTAGTATCTACCTTATCAGTAGATGATGTTACTGTAAAGGGTCCAAGAGGTGAACTTGATGCTGTATCATTTGGATAGTTATTTAATAATAGTGTTACTTTTGAATTACCACTTAATACTTTAAAATCTGGTATAAATCGTTTCATAGACATAATAAACTCACCATCGCCTCTAAAATCAGCAGATCCTGTTGTCTGACCCAAAGCACTTTGTCTAGCAGATATATCAAAATCACCTGATTGTATAAAAGCATCAATTGATGTTGTACCAGAACTATTTATTTGATCGGTTCCGGTTTCATGAGCATAGTAAGTTGATGCACCATAAGTATTTGTAATACCCTGTATTGGAAAATTAGGTAAAGCATTTTTAATATAATCTGTTGCATAAGGTAGATCGTAGACACCGGTATCAATATAAGAAGTTCTATCTAAAGAAGATGTAGTCCAACAATTTTCACCATAATTATATACTACACATCTATTAATTTGTTCTGAACCTGCTGCCGGATAAAACCAATTAATTTCATTATACAACGTGTTATGTTCTGCATAAACTAATTGATTTGAACTATAATTAATTCCTAGATTATCTGCTGTAGTTGTAAATACAAAATCTTCAACTAAACAAGGAATGGCTTTTACAGTACCATCAAACATAAAAAATCCACCTTCACCTGACATCCAAAACACAATACCATTAGAGTAACTTAATGCATTTTGACCAATCAATCCGCAGTTAGTACCAACTTGTCTAACACTAAATGTAAATGGTGGTCCAACATATTGAATTACATATGCAGAACTATCTGTTAAAACCAAAGTATAATCTTTACCAGATACTGCTCCTATAATTTCATTACCTTTATCTAATCTAAATGTTCCTGCGGTATTAGTTGCCGTTGGAGTATAAGTATTAAAATCTTCTTGATTAGAAAATCTAATAAACATTGGATCTTGAGTTGTTGAATCACCGATTGTTGTTTCAGTTCCAAAATGAAACACATGTCTATCTCTATCTGATACTTGAGTTAATCTTGTTGTAGTAGGAGCACCAGACATAACGGTTGCTCTGTTTGCTCTAGGAGTTGCTACTCCTGCATTCCATGTAAATGTTTTACCATTATGAATAGTTGCAGTTAATATTTGACCAAAGTTATCTAGACTCCAGAGCCCTGGATCCAGAACCACGTTACTTGTTGTACTTGCAGTTCCCCATGTACTTGATCCCCATGTAGATGTACCCCAACCTAAACCAGCAGTTTGAAACGTTGGTCCAACTATTTCATATGGATCAATTTGAGCAGACCCTGTTCCGCTACTAGCACCTGCTGAGTTTGTTGGCATAGTAATTTGAAAAGTATTTGCAGTTTTATTTAATACTTCAAAAGTGTTTTCAGTGAAATCTGTTATTGCATAACCTGAACTTGTTGGAACCGTAACTGATGAAAATGTTACATACCTTCCATCTAATAAACCATGTGAAGTTTTATTAACCGTTACTGTCGCTGATCCAGAGGTAACTGTAAAAGTTGCTCCTGTAATTACATCATCATCTATTGGAGAAATATCAAAAAATTCGCCTTCATAGTATAAAAATAAACCTTGTGAGGTTCCTATTGCTACATATTTTTCGCCTGCAATAGATGTGAAAGCATGTTGTGCTCTTGCTGCACCTGGTAATGTATTATTAGAATTAGTGAGTTGTGACCATCCACCTATCTTCTCAGGTAAACCATATCTAAATCTAACAAAATCTCCATCAACCCATTGTGATTCACCACCTGAGTCTGTGATCATTTTATTAAAACCGGGTTTGAAGTTAAGTTTTTGTAGCATACTTTAAAATATACCAGTTTGTTTGTTATAGCAAGATTTCTTATCTTGCAGTTGCAGGTATTCCAGTAGAACTTACAAATGGATTTTCTGCAAATGCCATAATAATATAATTTCCATTATTTGTGTTGATATTAGAATCAGTACCTCTTATTTTAAAACCATTTGATAAAAAATCTACTGCAAATCCAGAGCTTGTGCTTTCAGAGTCAGCTGTATTTGATTTAAGTATAGTTTCATTAGGATTAAATGGCCCTCTTTCATTATCATACATCATCCAATCACCAGTACCATCTCTTCTTTTAATTATCATAAAAGCGGGTGTAAATGTAGTGTTCTGATAGATTGAAGTAGATGAATTTCCATTTGCTTTGTAATTTGCAAACCTACTAAATCCTGTTTTCCCTGCGAAGCAGTAAGCTATATGTGTATTACCATTTCCATTAGTTTCTGAACCATCACCTAAAGTAAAAATACTTGAAGATGGTGCAGTATTATTCCATCTACCTGAATTACTATTTGATGAATTAGTTTCATTTAAAATTAAATAATCATTTTGAGGTGTAGAAGTATTATTAGCGTGATAAACATTCCATTCTTTAGTCACTGAATAATTTTTTACAATTATAACATCTGGTGTTTGACCTAATCCATGACCAACAGTTGCTCCAGCAGTTTCAGTTCCTGTATATTTAACAATACTAAAGCCACTTGTAGTATTAGCACTAACAGTTGAGGTTATACTTCCATCTGTGTTTGATGATGCTGTGCCACCACCGAGCCAATTCCAAGAGACGAAAGTTCTTCCACTACCATTAACGTCTGATTCACTTCCAAGAGTAAAACCATCTGAATTAAAAGCAGTTAGAACAGTAGTTTTTGAAGCTTCTGCTGTATTATCGTTAGAATATATTTGTTTATTAACACCTCTAACAGTATCGCTTAAATTATGATAGTTTCCATTACTTCTTGACTTCAACCATACCCAATCTGGAGCAAAGTCTAAGCCTGTTATATTTTGTGTTCCACCATTTCCTGTGTACAATTTTGTTTCAAAATAATCTGATGGTTTGTCTATTGTTATAGACATAAATTTAGGTGCATTTTTAGAACAAATTGCATTATGGTTTGATCCTTCTGAATAATAAAAATTACCTATACCATCTGCATCTGCGTTAGATTGTCTTGTTTTATTTCCCGCAAAAGAACTATCTTGTCCATAGTTGCACACCCATGTACCACTACCTTTAGCAGCTTTTATTCTTATTGATACAACTGCGCCTAGGGTTGCACCATAACTGTATGTATGAACTAAGGTACCATTTTTAAAAAATTTTGTTTGGCTATTTGAAAAATCTACTGAAGCCGAAATTATATCACCATTACCATATAATAAATCTGAACTACTAGCGACCGTTGTCGAGTAATCATTTCCACTAGATGCTGACTGAATTGCACCCTGCCCTGTACTAACTCCTGTTTCAGATATCCATCTTAGTTTAGGTGTATCAGAATTAACATTGAGTAAAGGTATTTCCAATTGTGTATTTGTTTGTTCGCCTGGTCCTGATCCTCTAGTTACACATAGAAATTCTGCATAAAGACTACCTGAAAAAGGATAATAATTTCTAAATGTGGGATCTATTAGGGGATTTCTTGATGTTGTACTATTTACTAGTTTAGTATTACCTTCTGAAAATTGTTGATCACTTGGTGTAATATTCTTCTGCTGAGTTTGGAAATTACAAAAATTATTTGTGCAAGTATCAGGCATCTGATCATTTGAAGTTAAATTGTTCACAGTAAAATCATTACTGTTACCAGAAGTATCATCTCCTAAAGCTGAAGAATCTTTAAATTCTAAGTAATATCCATTTGTGCCAAAAGTTAAACCAGATACATCTTTAGGTATCCATATTCCACTATCACTATCAAATTCTCCAAATGATGTTGGATCTAGTGCTTGATTATCTATAAAACAAACCTCTGACATATAGCCATCATAATAGCCTATGCTACCACCTTCTCCGACACCTATAGCAGCTGTACTCATATCTACTCCTAAGTCTGCATTTTGAGATGGTGTGGTGTTAACTCTAAAAGAAGTTTCTTGAACTCCATTAACATACATTTTAATTCTGTTATCTGCTGTTCCTTGTGTTGTATCTACAGCAACAACTATATGATACCAAGCATTCTGATCTCTAAACACTCTATTTGTTATTTTTCTAGCTGTTGTGCTACCTTCGTAATTAATAAAATCTAACTCATCAGTATTATTTAAAAAACTTATTGCACAGTAATTACTACTATTAGTATAAAAACCTTGCATGATATGAAAATTACCAAGATTTGATCTTTTAGTCCATAAACTAAATGTGAATTTTCTTTCACTATCTGGAGTTCCATTACTTCTTGTTAGTTTATCTGAACTTCCATCATTAAATCTTAATGAGTTATCTACTTCGTAGCCACCTGTTGATTGGTTTCCTCCAACTATTAACACGTTAGATTACCTCCTCTGGCCACTCTCCTAAAGGTCTTGTAGACTTTCCGTCTTCTTGTTCTGTGTATGTATATAAAGCTTTTAATGCATCAACATTAGCTGCATTATCTATTGCAGTTTCCATTTCATTTGATCTAGTTCTAACTGCTGTTCTGTAAGTTGTAATATCTGCAGGTACAGTATAATCAGCAACTTCAGTTGCTTTAACTACATACCAATCTGTTTTAGCAAGTAAGCTTGCAGCTTGTTCTTTTACAATTATTTTTTTTTCAGTTTTTAAACCATAGTTAACAAGTTGAACACCATCTTCTAAAACAGGATTACCATCTTCATCTACTTCGTCTTCATCTACTAATCTTTTAGCAGTTGCAGTTCCCCAAGATTCTGTAACTTGATTATTTGCAAATGTAATAGTTGAATTAGCGTTATTATAATATTCAGGGTCTTTAAAATTTGTATTGTCAATAATAACTTCATATATACCAATAGCTTCTTTTTCTTCTTTAGACCATTTAGTAAATATGTCTGCTGGATATTGTGTATCATTTAACACAAATCCTTTTGGAATACTAAATTTTTTTGTTATTATATTATTTTCTACAAGTACGTACATAATTTTTCTCCTAACTTAATGTCAAATTCAAGTTTCTTCCAACCTCTAACCACTTTGTACCATTATATCTAAAAACAAACAAGTCCCCTTTATTAGCTGTTGTTGTTAAAGTTGGTGCAGAGTCTCCAGTAAATTCATATACTTCATTCCAAGTTACTGTTCTTGAACCTGTACCATCCTGTATTACCAGTAAAGAGACGAATTGTCCAGTAGCTCCTCCACTTGGTGCTGCAATTGTTCTATTGCCTCCTAAAGTTACTTTTGCAACAGGAGATGTATTTACAGTCCAATTTATAGTAGTTCCATCTGTTAAAGCAGTTTCACTATTATAGGCCGCATTATCAAATTTAATTAATCCTGTTCCTTTTGTAGCAATATTTAATCCAACATTAGAATCATCTCCTGCAGCTGAAATAGCCGGATTGTTTCCAGTTGCAGCATTTGTCATTTCAAAATAATTGACTGCACTAGCAGTTTTTTGAAATAATAATTGTTCATTATCAGAATCATCAATAATTCCATGTGCATCATCAAATTTTATATTAAAAGAATTAGTATCTAAATCTGCTCCCAATTCAGGTGAAGTGTCTTCTGCAATATTAGAAATTAATCCTGTATCTACAACATTTGTGCCATCAGAATAAACTATCTTAGTTGATTTATCTGTTGATCCCCAAGTAACACCTGTTCCAGAACTTGTTTTAAAAGTTACCGTATGAGCACCTGTAGTTGCATTATCAACAACATAAGTTTTTTCAATTGAATCAGGTATAGTTACGTTAACGTTTCCTGTAATAGTCCCTGTTAATTTTAATACCTGGTTCTTACCATTAGATAGTGCACCATTTGAAAAAGTTAAAGTTGCACCTGAAGTAATTCCAACCGCATCATAACCACCAATTGCTTGCTCAAGAATTAGTAAATTAGTATTAGTAATCTGTCCCCAAGTTCCTGAATTTTCACCTGTTGTTTGGACAGTTAGTTTTAGATTAGCTGAAGTTGAATTTGCCATATTTTAAATTCCTTAAAATTTCATTATATTTATATTTTTATCCTAATCAAGCTACTTCTTTCCAACCTGGAGGATTAATAGGAGCACCTCCTGTATTAACTTCACTCCATACTATATTTTCAACATTATTTAATGACATAGTCATCTGAATTCCTGTTAATATAGCTAATGAATCTGTTGCTGTTACAGTGCCCTCCTGCATAGTCATTGCCTGACCAGTTAAATCTACTAATGTATTAGCATCTAAAACAGCTGTACCAAGTGTGGCTGTTATAGGTAAAGCTGTTGCAACAACATCTACATTAGTTACAATTCCCTCATCACCCTCTTGCATAGTCATTGCCTGACCAGTGACAGATACATCTGCATTAGCGGTTACATCAACAGTGCCTTCAGCTACTGATAATAATTGACCAGTAGTATCTATTTCTGCATTTGCTGTTACAGTTAAACTTCCTATTGCTGCTGTTAATGATTGACCTGTTACATCTATATCTGCTCCTGCAGTAACTGTTCCAAGTCCTAATGCTGCAGACATTCCAATACCAGTAACTGATGCATCTGGAGAAGGATCTACTGTCCCTTCTTGCATTGTCATTGCTTGTCCTGTTACAGAAACAGGTGTTAATGCATCTAATACTGCTGTACCTAAATTAGTGGTCATTGCTTGACCGGTAACAGAAATATTTGCTGTTTGATTAGTGGTGACAGAACCTAAACTAGAAGTTAAAGATTGACCAGTAACAGGAACTTCTACCCCTGCAAATATACTAACTGTACCTAAGTTAGCAGATATTGCTTGTCCTGTTACAGAAAAGTCTACGTCAATTACAACGCCCTCATTACCTTCATTAAGAGCAAGAGCTTGACCAGTTACCGCTACGATTGGATTTTCTACGATCGCAGCAAAAGGCGATTCTGAAAAAGAATTAAGTGCAAAAGCCATATTCTAGGCTCCTCTCTAACTTACTGTTAGTAGTAAATTTCTACCTACTTCTAACCATTTACTTCCATTATATCTAAATACAAATAAATCTGCTTTGTTAGCTGTTGTCGATAATGTTGGAGCTGTATCAGAAGCAAACTCGTAAACTGCATTCCACGTTAATGTTCTTGATCCTGTTCCATCTTGAATAACTATAATAGAAGCAAATTGACCAGTGCTACTATTTGATGGAGCAGCGATTGTTCTATTACCAGCTAATGTTACTTTACATACTGATTGTGTTGACATGTCCCAGTTAATAGTTGAACCATCTGTTAAAGTTGCTTCAGGAATATAACCTTTATCAGCTTTTAAAGTTCCAGATACATCTAATTCAGAACCATCAAAAGTTAAATTAGCTTCTGCGTTTTGTGCATCTGCACCTGTAGCTGTAACAATTCTATTATTAGAACCATTAGCCATAAAGTCAGAAACATCAACTGAGATTGCATCTGCTGCAACATCAATACCTGTACCTGCACCAATATTTAAAGTAGCAGCTCCACTAGTTGCTCCTCCAGTTAAACCAGACCCTGCTACAACTGAAGTAATATCTCCGGTGTTTGTAGTAAACCCAGCGTCATTATTAAAAATAGATAAACCTATTTCATCAGCTGCTTTTCTTCTCTCTGCGCTTGAATCTAAAACAATAAATTCATCTGAACCAGTCATTGTCGCTGTCATGTCAGTAAGTTCTGATAAATCTAAATCAACGCTAATAGTACCAGAGCCTGTAACAGCTGAACCAGCATCTAATCCAGTGCCTGGTGTAATACCAACACTAGTTACAGTTCCTGTGTTAGTAGTAAAACCAGCATCATTATTAAATCCTGAGTTATTAATATTACCTTTAGTTAATTTCTTTTGATTATTAGAGGCATCTACTACTGCAAAAAAATCTCCATCACCATCTGAAGTAGAAGTCGAAAGTTCAGAAAGGTCTACATCTACTTGATCTGCTTGGACATCAATTAAATTTCCCGCTCCAATATTTAAAGTAGCTGCACCAGAAGTTGCACCGCCTGTTAATCCAGATCCTGCTACAACTGAAGTTATGTCTCCAGTATTTGTAGTGTAACCTGCATCATTATTAAAACCTGAGTTATTAATGTTACCTTTAGTTAATTTTTTCTGATTACCTGATGAATCAATTACAGCAAAAAAATCTCCATCTCCGTTTGAAGTTGAAGTGGATAATTCTGATAAGTCTACATCTACTTGATCTGCTTGAACGTCAATTAAATTTCCTGCTGCAACGTTTAAAGTTACATCACCTGATGTTCCACCACCAGTTAAACCAGTTCCTGCTACAACAGAAGTTATATCTCCAACTGTCGGAGTTTGAAAAGATGGTTGTGCTCCTGCACCTGCTGAAGTTAAAACTTGCCCAGAACTTCCTGTTGCTATTGCAACTGGATTTCCTGAAGCGTCATAAGAAATAATATTACCATCTGTACCTGATGCCATTTCGGCTAATCCAACAGCATTGTCAGCGATCTGAGCTGTGTCTATAGCATTGTCTGCCATCAAAGCGTTCGTAATTTGATCATTTGCAATGTGTGCTGTGTCTATTGAACCGTCAACGTATTGATTGCTGTCGATACTGTTCGCTGCCATTTTGGCAAGCGTCACATTAGAATCAGCTATTTTAGCTGTCGTAACATTTGCATCTACAATAGAAGCAGTTACTACAGCATTTGCTGCAAGCTGATCTGCACCTACTGCATCATCTGCTATCTTAGCTTGAGTCACATTATCGTCTACAATTGAAGCAGTCACTACAGCGTTTGCTGCAAGTTGGTCTGCACCCACTGCATCATCGCCAATCTTAGCTTGAGTTACTGCATCGTTTTGAATTTCTGCTGTGGCTACTCCTGAATCTTTAATTGTTATTGCGCCAGAACTAGCAGCAAAGTTATCTGAACTAAATGATGCAGCACCTTTAGCAGACGTAGAAGCGTCAGCTAAATTGATAGTAACATCACCTGATGTTCCACCGCCTGTTAAATTTGTACCTGCTGTAACACCTGTAATATCTCCAGTGGTTGGTGTTTCAAAAGTAACTGCACCTGAACCATCAGTTGTTAAAACTTTTCCTGCTGATCCATCTGCTGTAGGTAATGTGTAAGCGGAAAGACCAAAATTTGATCCATCACCTTGAATAATTTTTCCTGCTGTTGTTGCTAGTCCTGCAACATCTTGTAATTGTGCATCTAATCTTGCGTTAG
>Ga0208919_1002301_pt1 | contig 10100 bp, 11 predicted proteins | sample 4_EtaG_FD_184076 | JGI IMG/M metagenome (GOLD analysis project Ga0208919, IMG submission 184076) | Marine viral communities from the Subarctic Pacific Ocean - 4_ETSP_OMZ_AT15127 metaG (SPAdes) (version 3) | ecosystem: Environmental > Aquatic > Marine > Oceanic | place: Pacific Ocean | collected... | reverse complement strand
GGCATCATCTTATACAGGACTTGGTATTGAATTAATGGTAACCGGTGAAAACGCTGGTACATGGGGAACAAAAACCAATACTAATTTACAACTTATATCTCAAATATCGGGTGGTTATGCTACTCAAGCAGTTAATGGTACGGGCGCTACTACTTTAGCCGTTGTAGACGGTGGAACAGGTGCTGCTTTAGCTACACGAGTAATTAAATTAACAGGTACAATTACAGGAAATATTACTGTAACAATTCCTATAGATGTTGAAAATTTTTATTTTATAGAAAATGCTACAAGTGGTGCATACACAGTAGAATTTAAATATGTTTCAGGTTCAGGTTCAAGTGTTACATGGTCTGCTACTGATAAAACATCTAAAATAGTTAATGCTACAGCAGATGATGGTACTAATCCTAACATAAAAGAAATTACAGTAGGAGGACTACCTGGTGGTTCAAATACACAAGTTCAATATAATAATTCAGGAGCATTTGGTGGAGATGCCAATTTTGTTTGGGATGCTTCAACAGGTTTAAACATAGGTTCACAGAAAGAATTAAGACTTCAGGATACTACTGGAGGAGAATATATAGGTATGAAAGCATCTGGTACGACTACGTCTTATACTTTGACGTGGCCAGCAGCAACAGGTTCAGCAGATCAAATTTTAAGTACAAATGGTTCTGGTGTTTTATCTTTTGTTGATAATTCTGGTGGAACTTCATGGCAAGCAGTTAAAACAACTACTTATACAGCCGTGGCTGGAGAAGGTATTTTTGCAAACACTTCAGGTGGCGCATGGACCTTAACTCTACCAGCATCTCCAACAATTGGAGATGAAGTAGCAGTCGTTGATTATGCAGGTACCTTTGACACTAATAATTTAACTATTGGTAGAAATAGTAAAAATATTCAAGGTGCAGCAGCAGACTTAACAGTTTCAACTGAAAGGGCAGCATTCACTTTGGTATTCTCAGACAATACACAGGGTTGGTTGCTGAAGAATAAATAATGGCAACTTATAGTACTATCAAAGGAACAGCGGTTCAAACGTTGGCCTCTAATACAGGTAACGAAGGTCAAATTTGGTACGATACTGCTAATAATAATTTTCAATTACAAAAAGACTATGGAACTGCCGCTTGGTCTACTGGTGGTAATATGAACACTGGAAGAAGACAAGTTGCAGGATTCGGAGAATCTATTGCAACAGCAGTTGTTGTTTGTGGACAAGATCCAACTGCATTAAATCTTACTGAAGAATACAATGGTTCAGCTTGGTCTGCTGAAACAGCTAACCCTGAAGTAAGAGTTAAACCTTTTGGTTTTGGAATAAGAAGTTCAGGTTTAGTTGGAGGAGGAGAATCAGGTCCTTCATCTGGAACTAATTCAGGAGAATATAATGGAACGTCTTGGACGGCTTCAGCAACTATTCCTTTAACTATGTATGACTCAACTGGCGTAGGAACTACATCAGCAGGAGTCGTAACTCATGGACCTCAAAGTCCTGACACGGCTGTGTTATTATACGCATCGCCTGGAACTTGGACTACAGGTACTTCATCACCACAAGTGATTGGCTCTGCATCCGCTGGAGGAACTACAGCAGCAGCAGTTTTTACTGCAATGGTTCCTGGAGATGTAAGCACATCTTTTGACTATGATGGAACTTGGACAGCTGGTGGAGCTTTAAATCAACCTAGAAATAGAGCAGCAACTGGAGCACAATCTCCGGTATCACAAGTATTGTTGTTTGGTGGAAATACGGCACCCGCTGCTGTACAAAATAACACTGAAGAATATAATGGAACGGCTTGGACAGCTAAAGCAGCTATGAGTACAGCAAGAAGAGGTTTAGGTGGTTCAGGATCAAGTAATACACAAGCCGCAGCATTTGGAGGTTTTATAAGCCCAGGTTCTCACTCGGTTAATGACACTGAAGAATATATAGGCGGAGTAAACAGTTCAACAATAACAACATCTTAAGGAGGATATAACTATGGCAAATTATCAATACTGTGTAGCGGAATGTTGGGGAAAAGGATTCATCAATCATGAAGACTCTAGACAAATTTCCTTTGAATCATTTCCTGCTAATCTATGGAAAATACCTGCAAATAATCAGGTTTCAAATAGATGGATTTCTGGCGTCAATGGTGCTAGAAAAACATTAGTAGAAGCACAAGCCCTTGTTGATGCAGCAATAGCTGCTGAACAAGCAGATTACGATGCTTTACCAGCTGATGACCCAAGAAAAACTGAAGGTCACCCAGCTTATTTAGGTAGAGCAGCGGATATAACATTAACGGAGTAAATATAAGTGGCAACTTATTTTGACATACATGGACAAAAAGTAGAAGTCCTATCATCAGATCCTAGCCCCGTAACTGAGGGACAGGTTTGGTATAACTCGACTTCTAATACAGCTAAGGTGCAAGGATTTTCTGCAGGAGCTTGGGCTTCTGGAGGTAACTTACCAACACCAACTTCTGCAAACTCAGGATCTAGTAGTACACCAGCAGGTTTTTCAATGGGTGGTGGAACAGGCCCTGTTCCTTCATACGTTTCAGCAACAAATACTTATGATGGAACTTCTTGGACTGGAGCACCAGCTATGACCCTTAGTTCAGCGTATGCAGCTGCCTGTGGGGTAATACCTACTACGATATATGTAGGTGGAGATGGAAATCCTCCAGGAGCTTCTAATACTTATGATGGTAGTTCTTGGACAGGAATTCCTGCTATTGGTTTTGATGGCTATCAAATGAAAGGTGCTGGCGACAAAGCAAATTCTTTTTTTGCTATGGGATATTATTCATCTAGTGCATATAATTGGAATGGTTCATCTTTTTCAACTAGCCCTGCTGCTCCGCAACATAATTACAATACAGCTGCCGTAGGAACTCATGATGACGCTAGTTTTTTAGGAGGATATGCAGTTTCAGGTGGTTCTGCTAGCACTTTACATCAACATTGGAATGGATCTGGTTGGACTACTAGAACCGCAATTCCTGTAGGTGGAGGAGCTTCTATGTCATCTAATAATGGACCCACATCTAATTTTTGGTATCAAGCTGACAAAACTACTACACTAACATGGGATGGATCATCTTGGGCAAGTGTAGGAAGTTTGAGTACTGGTAGAGTTAATGCAGGAAGTGGAGGATCAAGTTCAGCAGAAGGTTTTGTTTGTGGTGGTAATGCACCTCCGGGATCTAATGTACAAATTGCAACAGAAGAATTTACATCAGGAGCAATAACAAAAACAATTACAACAACTTAATATTATGTCAAATTATATAACAGAACACGGAAACAATATACCAATCAGATCTTCGGATCCTGCTAATCCACTTATAGGAGAAGTTTGGTATAATACTACAAGCAGAGCTTTAAAAGGACTACAAAATGTTGCAACAGCATCATGGTCTACTGGAGGAACTGTACCTAAACAAATGAGTGGTATGGGATCTGGTGGAACTACAACATCTGCATGGGCAGCGGGAGGTTTACAATATCCAGGAGGAACAAGTAATTTAACTTTTGTGTATGATGGAAGTTCTTGGTCAAGTGCAAACGACCTTCCACAAAATTATTTTATAGGTGGTCACTGTGGACCTAATTCAGCTGGTTTAATGTTTGGTAGTCAATCTGGTTATGGTACAACTACAACAACTTCCGAATGGGATGGTACTAATTGGACAGGCGGTGGAGCTTTTCCTTCTTTAGGACCAAGTAGTGCTGGTATGTGTGGTTGGGGAGATAGTAGTAATGCACTATCTGCTGGTGGACGAGGAGACCCACCTCCTGCTGGTTTAACCGATGTATATAATTATAATGGTACTGCTTGGACAACTAATCCTTATTCATTACCCGTAGGGCAATACAATGCTGCAGGAAGTGGAACAGTATCAGAAGCATGGATGGCTGGAGGTTATGGTCCTTCTCCAAACACATCAACTTTTACGTTTAATGGTTCTGCGTGGACAGCTAAAGGAGCTTTAAATAATGCACGAAATGAAGGTCAATCGGGTGGTTTTGGTCCTGAAACGGCAGCTACAATAGCTTGTGGAGGTCCCGGTCCTATAGCAACTGCAGTAGAAAATTTTGATGGTACATCTTGGACTGCAGGAACAAATTTATCAACAGCTAGAACTTATGGTATGGGTGCTTCTAGAAATTCTCCTACTCAAACAAATGGATATATAGTCGGTGGTGCAACTGGTGGTTCTCCTTCTTTTACTGGAGCTACTGAAGAATATTCAGCGGCAGGTCCTGCAACAGTTACATTTACTACATCTTAATAGTTGACTTTTATTTGTTAGAATATATATTCTAATCTTTAAAGAAAGGACTATATGACAGAAAAAAGAAATATACATGCATTAATAGAAAAAGAAGCGCCAAGCTTAAATAATTTGCTTGATCCTAAAGATGTTAGCGCATTTAAAGAACTAACTAACGAACTAAGAGACACTTGGACTAAGAAACAAGTTTTTAGAACTGAAACTGAAATGAGGTTTTCAGTATTAAACGATTATAAATATCCAACTAAAGGTGCTAAATATTGGCAAGCTGTTAGAGAACAAAACGTTTATCTAGAAAATTTAATGACTTTGTCTTTTGATTATAGAAAAGAAGATGTTGAAATTAAAAAGTTAGAAAAACAATTAACAAAAGAAACAGATGAATTAGAAAAAGAATTAATTCAAATTAAAATTGATGAAAAGAATTTTTATAAAGCATCTATGCAGTTAACAGCAAAAGATCGTATGCGAGAAATAAAGTTATGGTCTCAAATTAAAAAAGAAGTTGATGATGGTTCTTTTGACAAAAACGATGTAAATTTACATCAATTAGAATCGTATCATAAAATAATGATTAATAGAAAAAATACTTTGTCAGCCGCTTCAACACAACCTGAAATATTTAATGTATTAGGTCAGTTAGACGGAATAGAAAAAGAAAAACAAAGACAACAACAATTAGGAACTGAAAAGAAAGAAGCTATATCTTCTAACTCTAATCTTGGGGCTAAATCTGAATAGCTATAATGAAATATAGTTTTACATTTGTAGGTCAATCTATTTTAAAATACCAAGTTCCCATGGATATTTATCAAGGACTAAATAATATTTATGAAAATACTGAGTTACCTAAAGCTAATGATAAATTAGTAGGTAAAATAGAAAAAGAACATAGTCTTTTTTTTGCAGGAAAAAATGAGAAAGATACAAAAAAACATAATTATTTACCTAGTTTAATTTTAAAATGGTTTGAAGAAACGTTTCAACACTATTTAAAATTTAACAAAGTAATAGAGCATAGAACTAGATTAAATTCTATTTGGGTTAATGAAATGAAAGAACACGAATACAATCCTATTCATATTCATCACGGTAATTTGAATAGTGGATTATCGAGTGTTATGATTTTAAAATTACCTGAAACTTTTGGTGTAGAATATTCTGCAACTAAAGAACCTAACAATGGAAAATTAACTTTAATAGGATCGGCATCTGGACTGTTTGCTAATACTGATTTTATGCCAGATATGGCCGAAAGAGACTTTTATGTTTTTCCATATGATATGAGACATTGTGTAAACCCTTTTAATGGAAAAGGTTTTAGAAGAACGTTAGCTGCTAATTGCGATGTCCACTATAATTTATTAAGAAGTCAAAGAGAATTTTATGTATCACAATAAACAAATAAGAGAACCTAAATGGAAAAGTTGGATTATAGAAACCAATAGTCCTTTGTTTACTCCTGAACAATGTAGAGAAATTATTAGTGTAGGAAGAAGTCAACCTCCAAGAAAAGCTGAAGTTGGAACAAAACCAGGTGGAGTAATAGATACTGAAAAAAGAATTACAACTATTAGTTGGATTCCATTTCACGCATTACCTCCAATGTATGATGCATTAGATACTTTTATTCAAAAAGCTAATTTAAATCATTTTGGTTTTGATGATGTTAGAATTACCGAACAAGCACAATTTACAGAATACCCTGAAGGTGGATTTTATAATTGGCATATGGATGCTGATACTTTTATGGGTCATGAACCTCCTGTTAGAAAAATATCAATGACTCTTTTATTAAATGATCCTTCAGAATTTGAAGGAGGAGATTTAGAATTATTACGACCAGGTAATTTCAAACCTTTAAAACAAGGACATGCAGTTTGTTTTGCTTCTTTTTTAAATCATAGAGTTAATCCTGTAAAACGTGGTATGAGACAATCTTTAGTTGTTTGGTTTGGAGGCAAACCTTTTAAATGATTAAAGAAAACTTTTTTCCAACATCTATTTACGCTAAAGATTTAGAATTAGACAATCAAAAACTAGGTCAACATATAATTAAATGGAGTAAGAAAGAAAAAGGAATTAAAAAAACAAATGTAAATGGATGGCACTCACCCGATATACAAGGTGAAAATAACGAATATGGACCTTTAGTAAAAGAACTTTATAATTTACAAAACGAAATATACAAAGAAGAATGTATAGACCGACAACCTGTTCTAGGTAATATGTGGGCTAACATTAATCCTCCTGGTAGCTTTAACCAATTGCATTTACATCCTAATTGTTTATTTAGTGGAGTATATTATATATCAGCTCCAAAAAATTCAGGTGAATTAATTATATCTGACCCTCGACCTGGTGTTCAACAAATTAAACCTGTTACAAAAAATGAACCTCTTCCTAAAGATGTTTGGAGAGAATTATTTCTTGAACCTCAAGAAGGAAGACTTTTAATGTTTCCTGCATGGTTATGGCACAGAGTTGAAATAAATAAATCTGAATATTTAAGGATATCTATATCGTTTAATTTTCTACAGAAAGGTTTTGATGTTTGATAAATATCAAGTAATTAAAAAAGCAATTAATCCTGAGTTAGCTAATTTTATATTTAATTATTTTTTACTTAAACGTGATGCAGTTGAGTTTATGTATAAACATAACATAACTTGGGATAATGGAATGTGGGGCACATGGAGTGATCAACAGATTCCAAACACTTATTCTCATTATGGAGATCAAGTAATGGAGACTTTGTTAGTGAAAGTATTACCAATAATGCAGCAAGAAACAGGCCTAGATTTAATTCCAACTTATTCATACGCTAGAATATATAAAAAAGGCGATGAATTAAAAAGACATAAAGACAGACCTAGTTGTGAAATATCTACTACGATTAATTTAGGTGGTGACCCTTGGCCAATTTTTATAGATGGTACCGGTGCTGATAATGTTATTGATGAACGAAAAAATATACATAAACCTGATGCACCTGAAGGCACAAAAGTCTTGCTTGAAGTAGGCGATATGCTAGTATATAGTGGCTGTGATCTTGAACATTGGCGAGAGCCTTTTGACGGGAACATTTGCGGTCAAGTATTTCTACATTATAATCATGTAAATGGCCCATTTGCTGATAAAAACAAATTTGACGGCAGACCTATGCTAGGTCTACCATCATTTGTAAAATAGTATTATAATGAGGCCTTATGTTACGAAAAATTACACTTAAACCAGGTTTGGATAAACAATCCTCAGATACGGGAGCAGAAAGCCGTTGGGTAAATGGAGACTATATGAGATTTAGATATAGTTATCCTGAAAAAATTGGTGGTTGGCAACAGCTTACTTCAAGTAATTTAGTAGGTGCTGGTAGAGATCAACACGCATGGGTTGATAATATTGGTAATAAATATGTAGCAATTGGCACAAACAAATTGCTTTACATTTATTTTGAAGGTGCTGTGTACGATATTACTCCTATAGACACTACAAAAATTCAAACAGGAGTTTCTATTAAAAGTACTAATGGAAGTGCTTCTTTAACTTTTACTTTTGGTTCTGCTCATAATTTAAAAATAGGTGATATTTTTTTAATTAGAAGTGGGACTACCGCTATGACTGGAGTAAGCACTTCTTATACTGCTTCTGATTTTGATGGAAAATTATTTGAAGTAATTACAATTCCCACAGCCACAACTTTAACGACTACTATGACAACTTTAACAAGTAATAATGAAAGTGGTACGGGAGGAAATATTGCAACAGCTACCATAGACCCTTACTATGAAATAGGACCTGTTACTCAAGGTTATGGTTATGGATGGGGTACAAACACCTTTGGAGGTCGAGTTGTTCCACCAACATTAACTACGTTAAATGGTGCTTTAGCAGATGACACACAAGGTAATAATGGTTCAGCTACAGAAATTACTTTAACATCAACTACAGGATTTACAGTTCCTTCTTCATCAACAGAAGTTATTCAAGTAGGCAATGAACTAATTGGATACACAGGAATTACAGGAAATAAAGTAACAGGAATTACAAGAGCATATAGCGGAAGTACAAGATCTTCTCATCTTAATGGGGCTACGGTTTTTGATGCTAGTAGTTATGTAGGATGGGGAAGTGCAAGTTCTTCAGCTCAAGTTGTAATTGAACCTGGCCAATGGAGATTAGTAAACTACGGACAAAATTTATTAGCCTTAGTTCACAACAAAAAAGTTTTTAAATGGGATCCAACTGTTACTAATGCTCTAACAACTAGGGCTACTGTATTATCTAATGCACCAACTGCTTCAAGAGATATGGCGGTTTCTACACCTGACAGACATTTAGTATTTATTGGGACTGAAACTACAATAGGCGATTCAACTACTCAAGATGATATGTTTGTAAGATTTTCTGATCAAGAAAATATTGATGGCACAGGAGCATATACACCTAGTGCAACTAATACAGCGGGATCTCAAAGATTACCTGATGGATCTAAATTAATGTCTGTTATTGCTGGTAAGACAGCTTTATATGTTTGGTCTGATACAGCAATGTATACAATGAAATTTGTTGGCCAACCATTTACTTTTGGTTTTGAACAAGTTGGGACTAACTGTGGAATATCTAGTCAACATGCACCAGTTGAAATTGATGGGGTTGCTTATTGGATGGGACCAAATGGTTTCTTTAAATATACTGGAGGTAGAGTTTATAGTATGCCTTGCCTTGTTGAAGACTATGTATTTGAAGATATTAATGTTAATGCTAATCAACAAATTCATGGAGCAGTAAATAATTTATTTGGTGAAGTAACTTGGTTTTATTGTAGTCAAGGATCAGATGAAGTTAATCGATCAGTTAGTTACAATTATATAGAGTCTAGTGACGCAGATCCTATATGGACTACTAGTTCACTTGCTAGAACTACTTGGACTCCTGAAGGAGTTTATGGAAAACCTTATGCTACACAATATGTAATAAATGTTGCACCTACTGAACCAAGTATAAATGCAGTTACAAATGGTGCTAGTTATTTTTGGCAACACGAAGTAGGAACGGATGAAGTTTTTTCTGATGGTACTACTAATGCTATTTTAGCTAACATAGAATCAGGGGATTATGATATAGGTGCTCAAGAAGGAGATTTAACTGGAGAAGGGGAATACATAATGCGTATTAGTAGATTCTTACCTGACTTTGGTTCACAAACAGGAAATGCACAAGTAGCATTAAATACAAAAGCTTTTCCTAACAGTAATACGGTTACAAATACTTTTACGACAACAACAAGTACTACACAACTAAACACTAGGATAAGAGCTCGTCAAATAGCTTTTAAAGTATCTAATACAGGTACAGGAGAAAACTGGCGACTAGGAACTTTTAGACTAGACATACACGCAGGAGGAAGAAGATAATGGCTAAAATATCAGAAGTAATATCAACAATAGAAGGACCAGAATTTGATCAACAAAATGTTCAAAACTTAGCTAATAATGTAATATCTATTGTACAAAAAATGAATACTACATATCAACAACAATTAAAGGATGAACAAGAAGCCTTTACATTGTTCATGAGTTAAGTTAAAATTATAAAAAGACTATAATGGCTAATGCATATAAACTTCATATTACTACTTTGGCTGCTGCTACTACAGCTGACTGTTATACAGTACCAGCTGCTACTGTAGGTATTATTAAATCTATTTCTGTTTATAATGCTAATGCAGGCACATCTGCTTTGACTTTATCTATTTATGATAGTGGATCAAGCACAGCGTTTATTTATGATAAACAT
>Ga0208919_1002300_pt1 | contig 10103 bp, 15 predicted proteins | sample 4_EtaG_FD_184076 | JGI IMG/M metagenome (GOLD analysis project Ga0208919, IMG submission 184076) | Marine viral communities from the Subarctic Pacific Ocean - 4_ETSP_OMZ_AT15127 metaG (SPAdes) (version 3) | ecosystem: Environmental > Aquatic > Marine > Oceanic | place: Pacific Ocean | collected... | reverse complement strand
TGACAGCAGTTCCAGTAACACCAGATTGCCGTCTGAAGATTTTGCCCGGATAAACTTCCATGTTCTGTCCGGGTACAAGTTGTGTTTCATCAATGTCAAATACCATATTACCAGCAAGAGCCAGATTATCAATAGCCATTCTCATATGACCGTTCATAAGAAGCTGTGCATCTTCCATATTCTCTGCTACACCTACACCAAAGAACTGATAAGGATTCAGTTCATATGGAAAAGCATGAAATGGTAAACGAGCAGGTACAAAAGGATTAAGTACACAACGAATAACTTTATTATTTACGACCCATGCATTAATCTGTATTGAATCCATATGAGTAATATCATCAGGTAGCTCAAGACCAATCTCTCTTGCTAGATATAAATCCAATGTACCCCAGTACTCAAATACTTCATATCTATTTTCTGAATAAAGAGGGTCTTCATTTTCTGAATAGATTGTATTTTCAAAGTATCTTTCTTCGTACTGAGGACCATACTCTAATGCCTCTTCAATAGCATCTTCATTAAAGAAAGGTCTATTGGCAAGCTCTCTAAGTTGTTCTCTATTGTAACGATGCCTCTGTATTACATATTCGGCATCTTCAATATTTGTAGCTGAAGGATCAGGATAAAAATTCCAGCAGGATACAGCTTCAATTCTAGGTACAGTCTTTACATATGGTTCAAATACTTTTTCACCATCCTTCATCTGCCAGTTATGTACAATCTTATCAAAGTTAAACGGTCCTTTGATAATTCCTGTACCTAACAGAGCAGATTCAAAGATTGCATGACGTAGAACATTTGTAGCATTTGTATCCAGTAACTGATCATGAATTTGCTTTTCCATATTACGAGCAGCAATAGCTGCTGGCTCAATCTGTGGAGAACCCGGAATAACGCTTGGTCCTTCCTTTAGATTTTGAGCAGCACCATACTTATCTTTCAGACCTCCAAGAAAATCATCCAGTTGTGATATAGGCACATTACTCGCCTGTTGCATAACCATCTGTTCTTCTGGAGTTGCCAGATGAGCAAACTCAGCAATTCCTTCTGGAATCGGTGTATTAGAAACTGTAATAGGAAATTTATTATTTGCAAAAAGAATATCAGAGATTTGTCCAAAGGATGCAAGAACTTTTACTTTAGTAATTCTTACAAATACTTTAGATTTCTCTGATGCTCTATAAGTAGAGGCAGTATCATAGATACCTCTATAGTTCTTGTATGCTGTTAGCCACCGTCTCTCATCAGAAAGACGACCAGTTTCAGCATCAAGAAACTTGCTTTTGATAAAGCCTACAAGACCGGGAAGTTCATCCTCTTCTAACTCTACAGCTTCAGGAAGTTCTTCTTCAGCCATAGATGGAATTATCTTCCTTCATAATCATACTCAAATCAGTCATCATTTTACTACCAGATTCGGTAGGAGCATCTGCTGATTGCTTAAAGTTTACATCGGTATTACCAAGAAGGTCAGCTTCCATAGGCTCACGATATAGAACACCATCAGGTACAGGACTCATATCTCCCTGCTTCTCAGCCATTCCTTCAAAATGTTTTGCAGTATATTCTTTCATGTAGGGCATTAATTTCTCCTTTAAATTCTATTAGGTTTACGAACAGAACCGCCTTTAGCATACTGTTTCATAATTTTTGCAGTTCGATAGGACTTCGGGCGGCTAGATACTTGACCACCTCCCCTCTTTTTTTCTCCAGTTATTTTCTTTTTAGCTCCTTTAAAGAAACTTTTAACAGGGTCTTCAGGTTTATCTCGTCCTTTATTTTCTTTTTCCCATGCTTTATTGTATTCCTTCCAGTTTCGATACTCTTTGCCTTCATACTTAATACCATAAGTACCTGCACCTTTATCTTCAGCCTCTATAAGTCTATTAATACGATTATAGTGTGCTCCTAGTTCTTTATTTGTAATAGGAGGTTTAGGTTTTACTTTTGCTTTATCTGTAGAAATTTGAGGAAGCTTTTTAGTAGGATCATCAAGTTTTGGTTTTGATGTAGCTTCAGCAGCTTCAGCAGCTTTATCAGCTTTATCAGCATTTATAAGTTTTTTAAGATATGCAGCAACAGCTAAAGTACCAATTCCTCCTAAAGCTGCTTTTTCGTTGAAAGTTAATTTTCTACCTAATCTACTTTGAAGACCATCTAAATCAATAGGGGGAGGTTTTTTCTTAGGAGTTACTGCTGGTAATTGTGGTTTACCACTGCGAACTGGTAGGTTTTTAGAAGCATCAACCTCTCTTGCTGTCATTCGTCTAGCTTTACTTGGAACTACTGTACCAACTTTAGATTCTTGTGCAGCCTTAGAATCTTGTGCAGCCTGTTCTTTCTTTTCGGCTGCTCTCCGTCTATCATCAGCCCTTTTTGCTTTTCTTTCTGCTCTTACTCTAGCAGCTTTTGAAGCTTTAGTTTCTGTGGCTGCTGCTGGAGCATCCTGTTTTTTAACAGGAGGTTTCTTAACAGTCTCTGCAACTTTTCTACCAGCAGTAGCTTGTGCCTCCCGACTTTTTCTCAATGCTTCAAGTGCTGCTTTTTGTTTTGCAGGAGTAAGTAATGTTCCAGCAGGTGGTTTAGCTTGCTTGGCTATTTGTCCAGCTACTCTTGAATTAGGTGCTTTAATAATTTTATTTCCTGAACCTAAAACCTGATTAACATTTCTATCGGTAACTCTTTCAATACGCCCTGCAATTACAGCATAAAGACTTTCACCTTTTGGTTTTAACCAATTAAATATTAGTTTAAGCATATTATTTTCTACCTTTAATTTTCTTTTTAAACATAATAAATCTCTTCTTATATTTTCTTAGTTTTCTTTTAAAACTTGAAATATATTTTTCTATATGATTATAATACAGATATAAAAACATTTAGAGCTACGCTTCCTAATATCCAAAAACAGAATCTTCCATAGCAGGTGCAGAGTCGGTATGAAACTTGAAATTATACAAAGAAGAAGCTGTCTGTCGATTCATTACCATATACCTCAATGCATCATATGCATGGTCTTCTGTTCGTGTATCTATATCTTCACTGTTCGTCTTAGAGATAGGAAGAGTAGGAAGTGTTCTGACAAGATTAGTACAGGTATTAAACATTCTCAGTCTTGGATTGCCATAATCATCTGTCTGTAATCTTCTATGTACTTCTATCTTTCCGTTCACTCTGTCAGAGTTTGATGGAACCCATCGTACTCCTCGTCGTATCATACTTTCTGCAACACTTATACCATGTCCTGTACGATTCCAGCAAGACCTGTCCAGTATACCAATATACATTCTAGGATCGTCTGCTTCCATCTGTAGTATAAGGTCTGCTAACTGTTCTCCCGTGTGTCCCTTTACATAAAGCTCTCTGTATATCCAGATATTATCGTCCCAATCTAATGCTCCCCAAAGAACACAGGAAGGGGCTGAATATCCATAGTCACAAGCTCTAACTCGTACCCAGTTATATGGTATCTCAACTGGATCAATAACATGAATCTGCCTACTGAACTCTCGAAAGGCTGCTCCCTCTGCTACATCCCAATCACCAGAGAGAAGTCTCTTTCGTTCTACTTCTGGTAGTGAGAGAAGCATTGCCTCGTACTCACCATCTACTGCCAGATGTGGATTATCAGTCAGTCGAGCAGGTATGAACTTTCTTTGAAACAGAGGTTGATTTGCTTTTGCATGTACTCTGCCATAAGTCAGTACTTTACCTGTTTCTATATCCGTAGCCCAGAAGGGATTTGCTGGTGGTGACGGGTCTACAAACATCTTCTTGACCCACCAACCTCCTGCTCCTCCGGGGTTGGATGAAGCCCTCATGTATGTTTCTATTTTAGGATCAGTCGTTCTCAGTCTTGATCTTAGATAGTTCCAAACGTAAGGAGTTGGATAGTGTCCTAGCTCGTCTATACCAATCCAAGTAAAAGCTTGTCCTTGATATCGGTATACATCATCATCTTTGTCTACATAACTGAATAGAGCCGTGGCTCCACTTGGAAACTCCCATGTTTTTGTAGACTCTTTAAATCTAGCTCTGGGAAAAGCTTTCGGGTAAATCTGTTTACTTTTATCTATAAGCTCTGTCAGTTCTGCCAGTGTTCTTCTTAGAAGCAAAGCACGATGGTTGCCGTTGTCTGCATACCGAAGCAAGTCCATTAACATTGCATATGACTTGCCACCACCTGCTGCTCCACCGTAGAGCACTTCTTTTTCTGGAGAAGCTAGAAACTCTGTCTGAGGTCCGTCATTAGGTTGAAAGGCAATATCTATGCCATCGTCCAGTGCTTCCTTTACTGTTGGAGGAAGATTATTAACTGTCTCTTCTTTGAGTAATCCTCCGTTCTCCAGAATGTTCAGAGCTTTTTCAGCTTCTTTTTTTGTTGCAGTTCTGCTTTTTGCTTTTGTCTGTAGCTTCTCTCGTTCTCGTTTCTGGTGATTAATCTTTCTCTTCAGGCTTCTTTTTGCTTTTTCCTTACGAGAAACATTATAACTACCTTTCTCTCCCGGTCCTAATCTTGGTCTAGCCATACGTTCTGTTGTTCCTTCTTGGCAGGTAATAGAACAATTCCATGTAGAACTTTAGATTCCGTTGCAATCTCTTGTCTCTTGCTTACACCCGTTCTATCCAGAATATCATTTGCTGCTCTGAGTCGGACCTCCATTTGTGAACTGGGAATTGTACCGTCAGCATCCAGCCCTTCAATCAATCGGTTGGCTGCTTGTACTGATGAAGATGCAAGATGCTGACGAGTACGTTCTATAATTTCATGTTTGACTGCTTTGATGAGATTGCTACGAGAACCCGGATGGTATCCTGCAACCTCCATAGCTTCCTTTACTCGACCACCGTTATCAATGAGAGTACTGAGAAAGGTTTCCTGTTGTTCTGTCAGTTTTCTTGTTTGTACATTATTATTATTCATTTGATTCGTATAGTGTATGTTTTTTTAATTCTCTTTGATGATGGCAGTTACAATTACATTCTTCATTATCACAAACTTCTGCTGTGCATTGACAGTTACTATTATTACAGTTTTTACAGGAGCAGGTCATGATTTTTTATTTTCCAATGCTTGAGCTATACGTTTAGAGCTATGCTCCTTGGTTACTTTTTTACCAGATTTAGGTTTAAGTTTTTTTGTCTTCATTACCTTTGCAATTTTTGAGCTACGCTCCTTGATTTTAGACAAGATATGCTCCTGATGGCACTATGTGCAGAAAGAAAGGGGTGGTGGGGAGCAGGAGCCGGAATTACTCCTATAACCATGGAAGTGTCTTACTTGTTTGCACTTTTAAACACTCCCCACCAGAGGGAGAACCCAAAGGGTTCCTTGATACCTCTGTATACAGATGATTTGTTAGCCTGTCAGTAGTTTTTATTTTAGGATGAAGACAGATGCTTATTATCATCTATATAATTATAATTATACTGTTCTATGAGAATTTGTCAAGTAAAAAATACTAAATACAATAAAAAAATACAATATAAGGATTATACTATTAGTATATACTATAAGGATTATACTATAAGGATTATACTATAAGTATATACTATAAGGATTATACTAATAGTATATATACTAATAGTAAATACTATAAGAATTATACTATAAGTATAATACTATTAGTATACTAATAGGAGTCTAGCCAGATTTTACCTGAAAACCTTCAAAATTACAAAAATTTGTGCATATAGTCATATAGATAGATAGGGGGGTGGCCTACCCCATGCCCACCCCCCGTAATACGATATATGTATATATCTATTTGCACACTGTCAGAATTTACCGGCTAGACACTGGCCGGAAATCTGAAAGCACAAGATCAATTCACTACAGTGTAGTAACTTTAATGGTTTACTTAATGAATACCGGATAGGGATAGTATAGTGGGCATAGGTGCTGGCCATTACTGTATTCGTAAACATAGAACAAATAGTTCTAGACTGATTTCCTTTTGTTTACAGATTGTCGGGCCAATGTGCATATCTATACCCATACCCGTCCATTTATTATTTCCCATATGGACCAGCACCTTATGGGGTTATCGGAGTTGATACACTGTATCCACTTTTCAAAACATTTGACACGATACTACCCATACCTTATATATGGGGGTGCCTAGTAGTAACTTCATATTGAAGTCGGGTATCGATCCCTCGGTAATGACTGGTCTCGGGCACAGAGCCAAGCAGTAAAATGAGGTGGCTCTGTATAATTCCAACTTAACTCAACTCATAGGTGACTATCATGGCTTCAAAAGCCAAAAAGACTACCAAGACCCACAAGCAACCCGTAACGCTTTCTAGCGGACAGGCTAAGGCTACCAATGCCTTGATTGCCTCCCTTGAAGCACTCAACCCAAAGTATCTAGATATAGCTACTCTGGAAGATACGGTGCAGGCAGAACTTGTGATCTTTTATAGCAAGTTCAAGGTAGAGCCTAGAAGCAAGGAAGCTCGAAAGCTTAATACTACCGCCAAGGCTTTGCTTGTTAAGTACTGTCCCAACATGCCGATGCCGACGATACGGCTAATGCTTCGGTGTGCTCAGGCTTCCACGAGTGTAGAGAAGCTTGATATTAAGGCTGGCACGTTATCGGCTAAGACTGTCCTTAATAAGTTCGACAAGGCTAAGGACAATACCAACAAGCAGGGCCGCAAGCTTAGTCTTACGGGTTATCTCAGGCGAGAATTGCCTAAGCCTAAAGGAAACAAGGTAACAAGAGTTACGCCGACTGGTGGTGTTACCTTCACAGTGTCGGATACTGCTAAGAATATAGTGGTACACCTTCATGACACCATGCTTGATGCTCTAAATATGAATGAGTGCAAGGTATCGAATGATGAACTTGATACCTTGAAGCTTAAAATAGCTCAAGCATTTGACGAACATATTGTAGACATTAAAGCGCAAGCTTAAAACTTAGGGGCTGGCCTTCGGGCTGGCCCCTTTTTTTTGTCTAAAATTTCGACTGATTTTATTTAAGTAAGTAAGCAAGCAAGGAAGCAGGGCTAGTAGTCACACTTGACATAGCATACTAGATGTAGTACTATTCGTATAGTAATCAAAGTAATTAGTAAGTGAATACAGTGTATCAACTTTAGAGGACAAGCAGATGACTAGCAGCAACCCACAGATGCAAAGGTTGGTGTACGAAACAAAACCAACTAGACCTAAAAAGAAATGGAGTGACGCTACGGCAGAGTCTTATGGTGTACCAACTATGCTGGCCTTAGTAGGTCCAAATGGTCCTATCTGTGGATCAGACGGTGAGCCTTTCATGATAAAGGCACCTTACTATCGTGGTTCAGGTGTTGGTAGAAAAAGAAAGTGAATACAGTGTATCAACTTCAACATGGAGGTAGCATGGCTAAAAAGTTATATTGTCCTACCTGTTACAGCCTAGAGAAATGGAATAAGAAGGTAGAACCTGATGAGCATGAAAAGAACGCACGTCTCCCTAAGTGTGATACAGAAGGTTGTAACAGAAAAGCTAGTCTATATACTGAATAAGGAAAGAACATAAGTATGAGAGATATTATTGCTATAGTAGGAGTTATAATAAGTTTTTATATATTCCTAATGTTATTTATATTAGTAGTGAGTAGTCTTCCCGCAATCTTATGATCGAAAGGAAAGATCATGGCTTTAGTTCAAACAGACAGTAAGCAATTTGGTCTTAAAGATGACATGCGTATTACTTTTACTGATGTAGCATATAAGTTAGGAGTATCTGTACAGGTGGTACATAGAGCGGCCAAAGAAGGTAAGCTGGAGAATGTTACCTTTGTTGGTCAAGGAGGATATGGTGCGGATACACTATACAATAATGAAACTACTATTAGTGCTGTAAAGAAATGGAGAGCAGGAGTACGAAAGTATACTCGTAAGCCAGTAACTACTGCCACCATCTCTATTAAGAGTAAGAAAAGAAAGGCGGCTTAATGAACTACATCGAGATCACGGTGCCATGCCCAGAATGTGATGGGTATGGCACTCTGGAAAGTCAGAGACCAGTAGGAAACTCTGAAGGAAAGGATTATTATATAGTAGAAATAGAATGTGATGAGTGTTTCGGTAGTGGTATGATACCACTTAAAGAGGAGGAAGAAGATGGTAGACAACATCAAGCTTGACATCTGGGAGATTCTTGAGGCACAATTTAAGTTCAATGCTACATTCAACAAGAAAGTAGAGGAGATAAAGAATGACTTCATTAAGCCCGACACATCAGGCAATAGTGAACAGTCATACGATGTACAGAAAGAACCTGTATGATGCTGGCAACTACAAGTATGATGTCATCAAGGCTAGCACCAACATTAAGCTAGGCAAGAAAGTAACCAAGGGGCATCTGAAGGGTGCCAGAATATTCACCCTTACTCTGGAGGAGAGAGCCACCTGTGACAGTGAGTGTGAGCATTGGCTTGACTGTTATGGTAACAACATGCCCTTTGGTCACAGGTTCAAGGCTAACGATGCTCTGATGGTATCAATTGAACGTGATCTGGATAAGCTAGATGCAAAGGGTAAGCCCTATCTAGTCAGGCTGCATATTCTGGGAGACTTCTTCAGTGTAGAATATATACTTTTCTGGAGGAGACAGTTAGCTAAGAGAGAGTATCTTAATGTATACGGTTACACTCGTAATCATCCTACTAAACCATTAGGCTATGCCCTGAAGTTAGTACGAAAACAATATGGCAAGAGGTTTGCTGTCAGGTTTAGTAACTATCCAGATGATCCCTTCTCTGCACAGAGTGAGCATGTATCTACAGGTGGTGTAGGTTGTCCTGTGCAGATGAATATGACGGATAGCTGTGGTACTTGTACTCTCTGTTGGGAGATGGAAGATAAGTCAATCATATTTTATGACCACTAGGAGAAGTAGAATGTCTGATAAAGTAGATTATATGAGTGTGCCTACACATTCTGATCAACAGGTACTAGAAGCTATTGAAAACATGATAGATGCTTGGGATTGGAATGATCTTCGTCAGTATATTATTGAGGAACGAATGGACTATTATTGTGGTAATGCTGATAGTGATGAGGTAGATATGCTAATAGAAGATTATGGAGAAAAGGAGAAGGTAGATGTTTTCTGACTTTGAAAAAGAAGTGTGGAGAAATGCACTTGAAGTAGCCCACACAGAGGGTTATGCTAGTAGATCAAGAAAGGAGATCATTGATCGTTATTGGTATTATAAATTAGAAGAGGAGGTACAGCATGAATCCATATGACATAACTGTGAATGATCCTAGAGAACTAAGCTCTGACATTCAGTCGGAGATAATGAGTGAAGCTGATGCAGATTTTATCTGTGAAATTCATATAGATGAGATCAATAGTTGGCTTCGAGAACGAAGCATAGAGTAGAGTGATTTGTTCTATATAATTATGAATAACTGCCATATAATGTAGGAGAATGAGTATGCAAGAGTTACCTTGGAGTTATGATGAGAGTCTTTCAGCAGAAGAATGCTTGATACGTTTGGAAAGTAAGTTGAGTCCTATCATAAATAGTATTCATGAGTCCGATGGTGACATGATGCTTAGTGAGTATCGAGATTTGTTGGAGTTAGGTTTTAAACTTGGACGTATTGTATTGAAAATGAAGGAGACTGAAGATGAATAACGTAGTAAGTTTCTCACAGACTGTACCCAACAATGATATCTTTCAGATCAAAGGTTCAGTGGTGGACTTTGACATGAAAGAGGAAAAGCTACCTCACTTCTGGGATAAGAAAGGTATCTACAGGGTGAATGAGGAAGGTGAGATCATGCAAGGATTGGGTATAGTAGGACATAGCTATCCTCTGAATACTCATGTAGATTTCTTCTCTGCACAGCACGAGATGTTGCAAAGAAAGTTTCCTGCTGCACATCTGGAGAATGTTTCGACAAAGTATCGAACATCCAGAGATGGAGCATGGGCTTTGCAGGATATTACTTTTCCTAGTGTTACGCATACCATTGATAATGGTAAGCACAAGACAGAGATAGCCCTGAGAAATATCTCATGGCATTCTGTTGATGGTAGTGCCAGTAACAATGCTGTCTTTGGTGGAATAGATTTCTTCTGTACTAATGGTA
>Ga0208919_1002298_pt1 | contig 10110 bp, 19 predicted proteins | sample 4_EtaG_FD_184076 | JGI IMG/M metagenome (GOLD analysis project Ga0208919, IMG submission 184076) | Marine viral communities from the Subarctic Pacific Ocean - 4_ETSP_OMZ_AT15127 metaG (SPAdes) (version 3) | ecosystem: Environmental > Aquatic > Marine > Oceanic | place: Pacific Ocean | collected... | reverse complement strand
CTTGTGGGTCATGTCCTCTTCACTCTTGGGAACATCCAAGTCATTGCCTATGAAGTCGTAGCTGTTCAGTGCAATCTCGTAAGAAGTGATGCCATCGAAGAGGTTCATGGTCCGAATGCGCTCAGCCAAGTCTTCGTCTGGCTTCACACCACTGCGCCGCTTCTTCTTCACTGGCGCAACCTCAACCGGCTCCTCCTCAGCAATGTCATCTGCCCAGCCATCATCGAATACTTCATCGATAATAGAAGCGTCGAATACAGCATCCTCGTCCTCGACCGGCTCTGGCTCATCGAAGTAACCTTCAGGCGGATACCAGCGATACCGACGAACACCAGCAGTCATTCGCCTGGTGTAGTCCCAACCCAGTATCCGCATCGCTGCGCCCAAGCCTTGCTCGACCGTGCGGTACGATGACTTCGTTGGGTCATACATGTTGAACCGGTCAATGATGTCCTTAATCTCACTCCCGATGTCATCCGCCGTCAGCAGCTTGGACAACTTGTCTGCATACTCCTGACCAAGAGCATCGAACTTAGGACCAGACTTCTTTCGCTTCTTACTGGCCTGAGTCATCGATGTTGCTGCCAACAGTCCCATCTCAACTTCATCTGATGTCAGGTGCTGCTTATATTGCGCAGCCATGTAGACCATGACGTTCGCGATGGATTGTTTCGACTTGAGCCCATCGTCAATCAACCTTGGGATCTTGTTGTCTTTCTTTGCTGCCAGGTAGACACTGTGAGCGCCTATCGCCCGCGTGATGTCATACCGCCACATGTCTTTGGGTTGTTTGGGTTCTTCCATTGTCACACCTCCCCGTGTGTTCGTGTTCATTTCATTCCTCACCCGTCCCACTCAAGACCAAGTGCGCCCTACGAACCTCTTGCGCGAGTTCGATGCGCTTGAACCAAGTGAGTTCTTCTTCCGACCAAGCATCCAGCATGTTCCACCACCAGTCAGGACCATCGTGCCAACCGTCCAGCTGGCGCTGCGATACCCTCAACCACTTGAGTACCGCAGCACACCCCAGTGGATGCCCAAGGTCGATGACCAGGCTGTCCATCGGGCAGGGTATGCTGGTGCCCTTGTCATCGATGACCATGCAGTACTTGTCATTCTCATCTCCCCAAGGACGAACGGTCAGGGACATGTCATTGCGGAGCGGGAAGCCTGACGCTTCATCGCCCTTCAAGAACCGCACGGGCGTGCCCGTGACTACATCCATCTTGTCGATGGTCGGCATGATTTCAGACCAGTCGGTCATAATGTTTCTCCTAAGGTTGCGGTGTGTAACCATAATACCAGTGATGGGCACTGACGGGCAAAGACTAAAACGGGTAGTCGCACACGTCGTTGCGACGGTCCATCTCGTACACGTGGTCCTCGTAAGCTCCCTGCTCGTCTTCAAGCTTATCGAAGAAGTGCTTCTCGATGTCTTGAACCTCATCGTCAGTGAGCTCAACCTTCGTGAAGGTGCCCGACAACACAGCACCGCAGATGCTCACGTCACCCGGATCCCCAGGCGAGTCCCAGCTGGGGTCCTCTGGCGAGGTGTAGTCAACCTCGACTTCAATCTCAACCTCTTCGACCACGTTGCCGTCGTCGTCGTGTACCTCTCGGTAGTGCGTGTAGCTTGCGCTTGGCATGATGTTTCTCCTATGCGCGTTGTGCGCGTGTGGTGTTCTTGAGGACCAACTCACCGTTGTCGGTGAATGAGGCCAAGCCCAGGTCCAAAGCCTTCTGAAGCACGATGCGGTCAGGCGTGTCCTCGTAGAGCGGATACCGCTCACGCCGAGACAACTCGCCCGCCTCCCGCTCAACCAACTGCTCAACCGGTCGGATGTCGAACTCAAGTTCCTCATCGCTCTCAGATACATCGGTCGTGTACCAGAAGCGGTGACGCCCTTGGTCGAAGTCATTGTTCTTGTAGGTGTGGTAGATGAACCAGTGTCCACCGGCTCGGTCCTTCACCTCGAAGGCAACCTCGGGTTCTACATTTCGTCGTGGCATGGTGTCTCTCCTTGTGGTGTGATTGTAGCCTACCACGGCTACAGGGGTAGGTCAATTAATGTCCGCCCGGTCAGTGACATTATCGTCTGGGCACATCCTGCAAGCCATGATGACCAGCTGGTTGGCGAGTTCCTCAGGGCACTCATGCTCCATCAAGGCCTCCGATGCCTCGCACGGTGTGCCCGCACCCGCGTGCTCACCAGCAGTCCAGACGACGATGGGCAAGGTCTTTTCCATGACCGTCACCATCATCAGACCAGCAGTGAAGCTGGCAGTGTTACTGCCCTCGGCAATCGCCTCGAAGCGAACCATGTCCAAGTCACTCTCATTCAAATCGAATCGAGTGTTGGCCAGCGTCAGGCGCACAAGGTAGCCAGCGATTGCCTCGAACGGCACGCTGGCCTCAGCCATATCAATCCTGAATCGGTTGGTCATCCCGCACCTCCAGTGCGCTTGATTGTTTCGGTCGCACGAACCCAGATGGGCAAGTGCAGCCAGTCGTTCTTCACCTGGAACTTCATGATGTCCACAAGCAGAGCTCGCAGGTCATCCCGCTGGTCCTGAAGCTTGAGGTAGTTCTTCTGCTCCAGCTGATTGAGCAGGGTGAAGAACACCGCCCACACACACGATGTGATGAGAATGGTCATGATCACTTGGCACCTCCTTAGAATGGTAAGTTCTTCTCTTGTTCTTTGTACTCGGCGCTCAGTTTTCGGGCCTTGTCCAACGCGGCGGTAGCGTAGTTTCCTGCACCACAGCACGGGCACCCTGTTGGCTGTAGCTTCTCATCCTTCTCCGCCTGCTCCGCCCTGCGCCAAGCGAGGTCAACGTGTTTGCGTGAGACCATCACTTGGCACCTCCAGTGGCTCGGGTGATGGCAGCCATCGCCGCCAGTTTGGCAATCATCAGGTCATGCAAGTCAGCGTCGAACGCAGCGACCAGGCCCTGCAAGGCATCGAGCAGGTCGTCGCGCTCCGCCTCGACTGCATCAATGACATCGAGGGCATCGCCCAGCGAGTCCTTCCAGTCAGGTTGCGGGTCGTCCGAGATTACGTCACGGATACTTTGCTTCACGGCTTCGATAGTACTGCTCACTTGGCACCTCCATCATCAGTCGGGAAGCTGATCACGTTGGCAGGTTGAACCTGGCGGTCGCCGGTACAGTCAGAACAGACCCAGCCATCCTTGTGGACCTTCCCGTCCACCCTGGGACGGAAGGCATCACAATCAATGCAGGTCTCGCCCTCCTCTTCAGCGTACATAGCCTGCGCCTCTCGATCCCAATTGTCCTGATCGTTAGCGTCCAGCAGGTCAACCGAAGGGTCCAACTCACCAGAGAAGAACTCCTCCTCCTTCTCAACGTACTCAACATCAGCAAGCGCACGACCAAGAGAAGCAGTCAACTTGCTCAATGCCGAATGCTGCGCCTTCCAAATCTCAAGAAGCTCCTCCCGCTCCTCTACAGTAGAGAACGGATGGTCCTTGCCAAGCGTGTCAATACGCTCAAGCAAGTCATTGCAAGCCTCAACCAAGGTGCCTGCCAGGTACTCGCCATCAGCAGCCTCAATGGACAAGGAAATCGTGCTGTTTGTGGTGTCTTTCATAATGTTGGTTCCTCTTGGGTTTGGCCACCGATTGTCCGTGTGGGTGACGATGGCTCCATCAATAGGTAGCATAGGGGGTTTGTTGATGCAACGTTTTTCTGCAATGTCCCTACCTGTCCTTACCTCAAATCACTGGTGGGATGTACGGGGGGACAGCGCAAAGTGTAGGAAGAACCTCGGCTTTCTTTACTGTCCCTACTGTCCTAACCTTTCTCTTATATAAGCTAAGTAATGTAAATGGTGTATTAGAATAATTAATGAATGAAGTACACAATCTTCCCCCTATAGAGCAGGGGGGGTGTAGGTGGGGACACAGCGATACCAGGCAGCCAAAGTCCCCATTGAACCCCACTTATTCGCTGTCCATACCTTCGGAAGACGTTGGGACACCTGAGACTATCGGCTCAATCAAACCAGTCGGATGACACAATATGCTTACTACAACCTGCTCTTTCGACCAGTGCTTCGTCAACAACGTAGACCAAGCATGCAACAAGTCAGAACTGTACCGCTTCACCCCCTGAGCTCCACGCAACCAGTTGAATACCCGTGGCGTACCCTCACCCAACACCAACGCAAATGACTCCAAACTTCCGTCACGACCCAGCTGCTCCTCAACCTCGCGATACAATACGTACAGCCTCACTCCACATGCCTGAACCTCGGTCTTCAACCATGAACCACTCAAGTGACCATCCACCTGGCGATAAAACTCACGAAGCTCCACAGGACGTACCACACGACGTGTCGCGTCCGAACGCTCCACCATCCGACGCAACCGATACCAAGGCCTTGACGATTCAAAGTTGCCGCTCATTTGATTCTATTGCTCCAGTTTACGGATGTCTCGGTATTGTACACTCTCAGCAAATAATCCCGTGGATAGACCCGTTTGATTCCAGTGGGGGACCATGGGTGCGGGCGGTCTGTTCAAACACCCCCCTCCATGTTTGGACCCTCGCCAGGTTGTACGGTGCCAGAAACACAGGTAGAACCTCCCGAATCGCGAAGTGGCACCGGCTCCAGGCGCTGGCCAACCCGAGATTGGTGAAGCCGGAGGGTGTGTCCGCCACCCGTTCCGCTCGGAGGCTACTGCGTCGGGGGCGCGACTCCAGCTGATTCCCATGGCGTGGAGTTCAGCCAGCGCGTGCCCGTGCGGAGACTCGGGTGTTCCCCCGGTGGCAACACTGTTCACCCCGTGCCCATCGGCGCGCGCGCGTGTGCGCGTTCGCGGGTGATAGGGCGGGCCCCACCGCCAGGCGCTCAAGTGAGCGCGCTGAGGGTGAAGAGGATCACGCCGAGTACGGCGCATGCGTAGATGGCAGAGCAGACCAGCTGCTCGAGTATGCCGAAGGTGAACTTGATCATGATGAGCCTCCTGAGCTCAGTGGTGTGAGAAATGGCGACGGGAGGAGGACACCACATCCACTCCCGCCGCCGACCCGCGCGGGTCAAGCGTTGATGAGACTCTCAATTTGCACTGCGATTGAGTCGAGTCTCAGTCGGAGGGTATGGAGGATCTCTCGTTCTGGTGTCATGCCAGCCTTCTCGCTTTCGACGGTGGCAGTCTCTGGGTCATCCACGGTCAGAGTCCAGAGGTCTGTGGATGTAGATCGGAGGTTGCCTTCGATGGCTCTCAGTTTGGTCTTCATGTCGACGGGCTCGGGCCAGAGAGCAGGCAGGACGACATTGACGATGTGGTTCCGCACATTGTGCAGGTAGACCTCCACGTCGTAGTCAAGCATGCCGGTCCATTCGACATCGGCTGCGTTGTCTGCGAAGACAACCGCGCCAGCCTCGTGATGCACATCGACGGGGATGGTCGTGGTCGCGCCGTCCCATCCTGGTGTGGCCACGACGTGCCAATCGTCGTCCTCTTCAGTTGGCGCCATGCGCTCGATGTGGACGAACTCGCCCGCCTCGGTGCGACCGGTGACGTAGACCCGGTAGGTGTCATCCCCGATGTGGATGCGCTTCTCATGTAGAGCGGGCACGAGGGTGTGGATGAGGTAGTTGGAAAGAATGTTGTTGCTCATGGTGTCCTCAAGCGTTGATGGTGGTGATGACTGGCGACATGGTGATGTCGCGCGAGTCGAAGGTTGGGTGGTTGTTGATGAAGTCGACGATGACCTTGGCGGCCTCGGGGACATGGGACTCGTCAGCCACAAGCACGTCGTCCCCATCGCTGTCGGTCACGGTCGTGCCGAGTACGGCGATCCCTCGCCAGTCGTCTGGGTCGCCTGACTCTGAACCCTCATCGCGGAACATTGAGATTCCGATGCCCTCGACCATTGCCTCGACGCAGATGAAGTAGTCGAAGCCTTTGGGTGTGATGTAGGCAGCGCAGCACATCCCGCCGGTCTGTGCCATGTTTCCGGTGACGGCGCCACGCATCTCAGCGACCACGGCTTGCATCACTTGCTGGGGCAGTCCGACCTCGTCGGGCAGCCACACGGAGATGCCGCAGTCATTGCAGGTGCCGGTGACTTCCTCGGTTTTGCGCGCGCGTGGTTCAAGGCTTCGCCGCGCCTCGGGTGGGGTGTGGCAGGTGGGGCAGTAGATGCCTGCCCATGGTGTCCAGATGCCGGGTCGAAGGTTGATGCTCATGGTGTCCTCACTTGGTGGTGGTGGTGGTGTTGCCCCACTTCTCGACCTCGTCGGGCGTGAAGTCTCTGGGGTCACGGGTGACTTGCTTGTGGGAGTACGCCCAGACCTCGTCGAACTGGCACCCGCAGTGGTGGCAGGAGTAGTTGTGCTCGACTTCGTGGTTGGCAAGCAGGATGCTTGACGGTGCGTCTGAGCCTGTCTGCTCAAGGTCGTGGTTCCCGCACCGTGGACACACGCCGGGCTTGCCCATGATGTGGTTCTCGGTGATGGTGCCTTCAATCTTCTCGATGGCGGTCTGCGCGATGTCGAACATCGGACGCCAGATGGCGGCCATCTCTGGGTCATCTTCGCAATCGGGCAGGCGACACTCAATGTCTCTGCTCAGGTGCTCAAGTGCCTCGGCAAGTGCGAAGGCCTCTTCCTCAGTGAAGTGGATGGTGACTGGTAGTTTCATGGTGTCCTCTATGGTGTGGTGTCGGGGTCGTAGCAGTCCGGGCACAAGTACTCGGTTTCAAATGGTGGCTCCTGCTGGTCGTGCCCGCAGTACTCATCGATGTGTACATCCTCGCCGCAGCCATCGCAGGGCAGGGTCTGGTCGTCGTCTGGTGTTGACCGGATGAACATCTCAGCATCGGTCAGGATGCCCTCGATGACTGCCCAGTCGCGGACCATCGACGGGTCGCGCTTGTCTGGTTCATTGCCGCACATGCCCTTGAGCATGGTCGCAGCATGGAAGAGACGGAAGATCATAGTGTCTGCGTTCATGGTGTCCTCTGTGGTGTGGTGTCTGATAACAGCATAACTGGTGTTCCCCTGGGAGTCAACAGTTAATTTCAGTTTGTGAGCGCGTGCGTGTGCGCCCCCGATTCAGATGCTTTGCCGCGCGTGCGCGCGTGCGCCCGTGCCGCTGATAGGGCGACCCAGCTGCCGCTGGGCCGAAGCCCAGCAAGAGCTCAAAATCTGGATCGGGTGTCATTAGTGGTTTCGAACCGGCTTGATCCAGTATCCGCCACCCGGCAGGCGCTGGTGGTTTGAAGGGCGCTTGCGCGTGCTCCTGGCGTCAATGCCTTGGGCGTTGCGTGGTGGGCAGCGCTCGACTGTGATGTTTTCTCTGTTGTCCATGGGGGATCCTTTGGGGGCTTTCGCCCCCGTTCGGGTTGCTGTGGGTCCGGTGTTAGGAGTGCGCAAGAACGCCGGAGAATGCGCGGATCCAATCCTCGCATTGACGCTTCGGCAGTTCGGCGCCGGGCAGTGTCCAGTCAATGACGGTGCGGCACTTCACGTCGATCATGCTGGCCAGCATCATAGCGTCGCGGATCTTGCTGAGGCTGGCATTCCAGTTGTACTGACTGGCATAGCACACGCGTCGCCCACTTTGGACGTGAGTGATCACGTATGCGCCACGGCTACCTGTGATCACGAGTCCAGGGATTGGGGTTGCGCGCGCGCGCCGGGGTGCAGTGCCGGTTTGCTTCCCCCGGTCATCACCTATTGCTATCTGTACGGTTCGCATTGAAATTTCCAATACAGGGGCCGAAGCCCCCGCGACTAGGGTGGTTTAGTGCTTGTGATAGTTGACGCGGGCCACGTTGGGGTCCCAGCATGCGCGGCACGTGCCGCATTCGTTGCCCTGTGTGGGCGCTGGGCACTGGCTGCCCCCGTCGACGTCAACGCTTGACGTGGGCAGGTCGCTATCGGTCGCCTTGCCGACCATGGAAGCTGACAAGCGGATCACGAGGTTATCCGGCCATCGGTCGCCCATGGTAGCGCGTGCCGCGTTGACCATGGCGCGCTCTCGCGTAGGGGCCCAGAACTGAACCCATGGCAGCGCCTGCGCCACCTCGACCCACCGCAGGATATGGTCGACGCTTTGCATGTCGCCGCTATCGTGGATGCGAAAGTAGGGATCGTTCGGATCGGTGTAGTGTCCAACTAGCTTGATCATGCCTGCGACCCATTGCGGATTGTCCAGCGCGGCAAGCCGGCGAGCGAGGCCCGCGCGGACGTCCGGGTAGATATAGTGTCCTTTCATCGCATAGCAGGCGCTACAGACGCTGCCGGCCACCTTGGCAAGTTTCGCGCCCACCTTGCACGCGCTAGCGGGAAGGGAAGTAGAATAGCCGGGCATCTTTGAAGGCTTGCCTAGTCCGGTTCGGTGTCCGGTTACGGTTCGGGCGTGTTTGAGTGTCATGGTCATTGTGGTGTCCTCTGCTGTGGTGTCTGATAATAGCTTAACCGATTAATCGGTGCGTGTGGGGATTATCTCAGATTATTTTTGTGGACCTTGAGCGCGTGCGTGTGGCCCTACTCCGGCCCCTCTTCAATGCCGCGCGTGCGTGTGCGCGCCCATGCTGGTGATAGGGCGCGCGTGTGCGTGGGCGGGCACTGGGTGATAGGGCGAGCGAGCGCGACCGCCAACCGGAGCTCCGGCTGGCGGTGCGAGATTCAGCTGCTGCGCAGGTCCCAAAGGACCCAAACCAGGAGCGCGAGCGCGAGCGGGTACAGCGTGGGGGCGGGGCCGATCATGTTGTCACCCGTTCGGATAGCCGGTCAAGCGTGGCTTGTGCTTCCTCTCGCTCTTGGTAGCAGAAGTCGACGCGGCGCCGGACCACAATCAAGCCCTTGATTGCGTCAGTCCTAGGCTCGAGCGCTACCCAAGCCTTGCCGGATTCGGTGCGGGATATGGTCAGCCCTTGCTTGATTGCATCTTTCCAGTAGATATTCAGGGGATTCATGGTGTCCTCTTATGGTGAAGGGTGTGGGGCAAGGGGAACCACCCCCCTGCCCCTGTGGAGTCTCAGGCTGTGAGACTGACCACAACGGAAGTGATATCAGCAGGGCGCAGGGTGTCCTTGCCAAAGTTGAAAGACTCGAAGTTGTCCGCGCGTAGGTTGTACGTTCGGAAGGACCCGATAGGTGCCGCGCGTCTGATGTGGTCCTTGATGATCGCCAAGTCAGACTTTGGTGCGCTGCGCTTCTTGCCGGGGATACAGAGGTCCTCGTGTATGTCAGGCCGTCCCTCTTGCATGGCGTTGAGGTACAGCCCCCGCTCAGGCTGGAGGTTGCCGTGCTTGTCAGTCTTCAGACTGAAGATCCGTCGACCACTGGGGGCAGCGGCTACCGTGTCGAAGTTGTCCGCGCGCTGCATTCCGTTGAGTGACTTGCGCCACGATTTGACTTGCTCAGCCAGTCCGACACGGCAAGTGTTCGCGTCAATCCCCGTGATCACGGCCAGTTCCATATAGTTTGCACGGTCGGCCCATAGGATCGATTGCTCATAGGCCCACGCGCGAGTCACGCCGAGCCGAAGTAGCACAGTCTGACACACACCTGATGTGCCGATGTACTTGTGAAGGGCTGCAAGGGTCCCGCCTGACTTGCGGGCAGCGTCGATCATTTCTTGTGAGTTCATGGTCATTTCTCCGTTGTGGTGTTGGGGGGGAACCGCCCCCCCTCGGGTTGAGTGTTTATGAAGTTTCGTCGCACGTGTTGCACGTGTTGTACAGCCGATCCTTGTAGGTGACGGCGACACCACAGGTGACACAAGCCCGAGTCCAGAAGCGCACAAAGTAGATGTAGTGGCGCTTCATATCGGCGGGCAGTGCAGCGTAGTTGTCACCGGGATGAACGTTGGCCCATGGCTGAGCGGGGTCGGGTGCTCCGGGTATCGGGCCGACCAACCATTCGCCCGTAGCGTCTTTAATGTGGTGCATGTTAGTCAGGATAGCGCCGTGCCGACAGTTATCGTGCCCCCGCTGCAGTTCTTGGCACAGTGGGTCAGTCGCCGGTATCAGTTTGAAAGCTCTGGTCATTTTGGTTTCTCCGTTGTGGTGTCGGGGGCAGTTCCCCCAACACGAACAATATTTCACCTGTAGCCCCAGAAGTCAAC
>Ga0208919_1002297_pt1 | contig 10116 bp, 14 predicted proteins | sample 4_EtaG_FD_184076 | JGI IMG/M metagenome (GOLD analysis project Ga0208919, IMG submission 184076) | Marine viral communities from the Subarctic Pacific Ocean - 4_ETSP_OMZ_AT15127 metaG (SPAdes) (version 3) | ecosystem: Environmental > Aquatic > Marine > Oceanic | place: Pacific Ocean | collected... | reverse complement strand
GGCTCTTCGAGATTCAGAGTGACGCAACTACTCCGACTAGCTAACGATGCTAGTTAGAGGCTCAATTAGAGTCTCTAAACAATTAGTCCCAAACCCGCCTTATCGGTAAGGGGACGAGGTAATAGAAAATGGCTATAAACGCTCAAGGAGAGCCGGGTCGCATCCGACTTTTCTACGACTTCTACGGCGAAGACGCAGTCGCTAACACGGCGGAACTTCGATCACTTGGCCCTTTCTGTGTCGGTGGACAAGGTTCTGCTGAAGCTGATGCTGGTGTTCCAACTATTGCTGGGGTTCTTTCTGGTGCTGGTCGAATTACCACCACCAATGAAGATAACCACACGACATTGGTTGGCACTCAGGCAGCATTTGATGTTGGCCTTAGTGGAACGATTGTTCTTGAAACTCGTGTCCAAATGGAAAACCTCGACACTAAAGAGGTATTTATTGGCTTTTCAGACATTCCGCCTGAGACGCTTTCAATCGAAACAGACATCCTTACGGGTGCTACTGCAACGATTACGAATACCGCTTCGGACTTCGTTGGTTTCTTCCTGTCAGCAGAACTAACTGATGACGAAGATTGGCACGCTGTTTACAACGGTGGAACTGCCAGTGCTGTTACAGCCTCCGGGTCATTAGACCTGGACGATGACGCTGTGGCTGGTGAGTGGCAAGTTCTTAAACTTGAGATCGACTCTAACGGGGACACTCGTTGGTACATCGACGGTGACTTGAAGAAGACCGTTGAGGGTGCTGCTTCTACCTCTGTAAACCTTGCACTTTGTGTAGGTGTTGAAGCAAAGGGGAACGCTATCGAGACTCTTGACGTAGATTACATTCTCGTCAAGTCAAACCGTGATTGGAACGCCTAGCCGATAGGTAAAACCGCCCTCGCCCTTCGGGGCGGGGGCAACAACTCCAAAGGAAACCTATGAGCGCAGAAGAGATCATTGGCAGGCAGTTATTAGAACTTAACGAGTTGCAGTCTCAGCTTGATGCCACGGTATCCGTGATCCACATGCTCAAAAACGAGACGGTTACTCTTGAGCAGATTGAACTTCGTGATGGCGGGTTTAGCGTCACCGATTTTGAACAAACTGAACAGGAACCTGTTGCGTGACATTATTAGTCGGAACCTTCTCTATCCGTAAGGACGAGCCTGCCTGGAGTCTTGAGGAGTTAAACCTGCCTCCTGCCGACTTCGGTCCGCCACATCGGTATCAGATCGTCAAGGTTGTTCGTAACGACCGGCTTGTTGAGCATCGGACTGATATGGGGCCGGTATCTGCTTTTGGAGTAACAAAGCAGTTGAACATCATTGGCGGTACAGTAGACGAGCGAGGACGCGGTCATGTCTGGGAGACTGTAGCGTCTCTCATGGACTACGCAGACAACTTGCGAGGCAAGAAGTTTGACTGGGACGATATCCCGGCAATGTCAGCGCAAGATTATTTAACATCTTACGAAGAAGAAAAAGACAAGCAGCAACGAAGTCTTGTCGGACGAAAGACCACTGGTTCACTAGCGAAGGACAAACGATAGATGCCCTCGATGAAAGAACTCGCAGAACTTAGCAACCAAGTCCTAGACAGCGAAGAAGAAATGCGTCCAGAGGAACTTGCTTTGCTTGCCCAGGATGCGATCTCTCCGGGCATGGAAGACAACCTGGTTCAGATGCCAAGCAAAGAGACTCCGTGGGGAATCACCATAGAAGAAATGGAGTCTGCTGGCTGGGTTACTGTCTGGGACAAGTTCACGGGTGAGCCGAGTAAGGTCAACCGGAACATGCTTGCCGCTCAACTTCTCAAGGTAAACGACGATGGTCTTCGTTGCTTTACGACTGTTAAGCCAGCAATCGAGCCGTGGCGTGGCAATACGCTTTGCATGCTCCATCCAGATTCTGAAGACCGTGCTGTATATGACAATATGGGACTTCCGGTTTGCAAGTCGGGCAATCTCGCCAGTGAGTTCCAGATGCGGTTGCACATGCAGCACCGTCACAAGAACGAGTGGGCGCAACTTCAGGACATTGAACAGCAGAAGGTTGACGAGGAAGAGCGACTTGTTCGACAGGCTCTTATTCGTGCCAATACGCCTACCGAAGACCTGTCAATACCAGTAGCCGCAGTTAACGAGGCTGCACCTCCAGTCGAGGTTGCTGCTCCAGTTGAGGAAGAGGAAGAAGTAGTTCCCGAAACTTTTGTTATCGAAGCAGAGGTTGAGTCGGAGCCTGTCAAGGTTGAGTCAAAGCCTGTCAAGGTTGAAGAAATCCTTTCGGCCTGTTTATTCTGTGACAAGCCCATGAAGGGCAGGACTGTTAAGCAGAAGAACCGGAACACTCGCTTGCACATGGCATCGGCACACCCCGAATTGGAAGTAACTGTTTAAGTCATGGCTGTAATCGTCGGGCAAACGCGCGAAGAACTTCGCAAATCTATAGGTCACAATCTCGGTGCAATACGTGTCGGGACTATGACTGGTTCTGGCTCGACCTCGACCGGCGTAGATGCAGAAATGCCTAACGCCGACGACCACGAGAACGGTAATCACATCGTCTTTACGTCTGGGACAAACGACGGGTCGATTCGGATTCAGACTTCATACGTCGGTTCTTCAACCACGTTTACTACTCGGGGAGATGTCCTAGCCGCTTCAACAGCGGACGGGGATACTTACGAGTCCTGGGACGAGGACATGCCTCCAGCGCGTGTCCACGACATGCTCGACCGGGCTGTACGGACGATCACTCGCAAGGGTGCGCCTCCGTCTACAGACATCAGTTTGCACACCTACAGGGATCGCAGGAACTACGAGTTCCCAACGGCGTTTGTAGGCTTGCAGCATTTGAACTATCGCTCTTCGTATACGTGGACATCAATTCATAACTGCAACACGGTTTTCGACGAGTTGGTAGACACTGACGTAACGGCCAGTGCCGATAGTAAAGACTATGCAAGTGGGAATAGCGCAAATAAGTTCGTGCTTGCCAGTAACCTGGGAGCAACAGACATCATTGCTTCCGACAGCATTTCTTCGCTCGATCTGTCCGGGTACGACACCGTAGAGTTCTGGATCAAATCCACTGTTGCGCTAACTGCGGGACAGTTGCGTCTTCGACTTTCGGCTTCGGCCTCTGCCGCAGCTACAACAGAAGAGCTTGCCATACCTGCGACCTCCGCTGGTACGTGGACACGCCATCAGGTGGCCCTAGCAAACCCGCACAGCGACACAGCGATCATTTCTGTTGGATTGATACACACGTCAGATATCGGGGCCGCTACGGTGTGGCTGGATGAGGTTCGGGCTTTTGTTGAGGACTCTGCTATATGGAGTCGAGTGAGCCGAGCGAACTACAAGCGTGACAAGGATCGACGAGAGTTAATTCTGAACGAGACTGCTTACAACCAGACACGTTATTCTCTTCTCAAGATGGAAGGCTACAAAAAGCCGACCGCTTTAACTTCTGATTCATCTACCTGTGATGTTGAGCCTGAGTACCTGATTATGCGGACTACTGCATGGTTGATGCGTGCTCGTGGGAATCGTTACGCAGGGCGACGTGAAGCCGACTGGCTAGAGGCCGAACGACTTGAGGGGCTTGCAGAGTTGTGGATGAGTCGTCAGCGTCTTCCACAAGGCACAATCTGGGTTGATGATTAACGCACGAGGTTTCTAATGGCAGTTGACTTCGGACGACTCAATATCAACTCAGCCGGGACTGCTGAGAAATTTTCGGGAGACCTTGCAGCGCAAGCTGTTATACGTCCTGGTTCAGTCGTCACAATGATTGAGTTCAGAGCACCGGCAGCAAACAGCGGAAACGTCTTTATCGGGAGACTCGGTAGAGATGGCAGTACGGCGACTGTTACGAGTTCCTACGGCATCACGTTAGTGCCAGGTGCTTCTCTTCAACTTCTCGATATCCATGAAAAGTTCAGTAACTTTCAGGGAAACGCTGCAAGTACCAACGACGACATCGAGTGGGTAGCTGAGTTCACGTCTGGAAGGTCTATCAGTTAATGGCAGCGCGCATTATTCAAGACGGCGAGATCAGCATTAACGGTGAGCGTTATCAACTGGACGGCGATGTGTCGTGGTTCGATATCTCACAGCCTCCCGGCAAAGTAGTTATCGGGGATACGACCGACGCATCTAACCCGCTTGCTTCTACATGGGAAGTAACAGACCTCCGTGACGGTATAGGTATTAACGTCATGGACATCCGCACAGATAGCAACCGTGCGTGGTGGTCTACAGCGCAGCTTCGTCATCGAGGCCACCTTGTCCTGCCGATACAGGCAGTCACTACAGCAGCGGACTCAACCGTTGCCGATATAACGCTTCTTGCCGACTTCAAGAATCAAATCTATTCCTGCGTTGGAACAAAGGTTCACGTCTACAGCAACGGTTCTGACTCGTGGGGATCGTCGGTTGTCACACTTAACAATGATGCGACCGACTGGGCATCGGGGAAACTTTATCCAAGCGATACAGCAACGGATACGCTCGTTATTGCAACCGGATCAGAAGTCCATTACGCCACGAACTCATCAACTTGGGCGTCGAACACGACCGATATCAAGTACGTGGTGTTCTGGAACGACTTCCTCTGGGGTATAGATGCAGATGGTCAGCTCTACTACACAGACGACCTGTCAGGCAGTTGGACTCCTGATGCGCTTTTGCCAGTGGACGGACAAATTGTTACAGGCTTAGAGATTGCTCGTGGCCCAGATCGTGAGCAACACATTTATGCCCACACACGAACAACTCTCTATGTTCACGACAACGTAAACACTCGCTTTGTTCCGACAGACCTTCAGCTTCCCTTCCATCCTCAAGGTGGAGATGGGCATGAAGTCTTTCGAGGTCAACTGTTCAACTCAGCCGGGAACGCTATCTACCGATTCCAGGCAGGTTCAGACCAGACTGTTGTAGACGTTGTAGGCCCGGACCTTGACGACGGACTGCCTGAAACCCGGCGCGGGTCTATCAATCAACTTCTCAAGTCTCACAACGAGTTGCTTGCAGTTGTTGATGCGACTACCGCAAGCAGTACGAGCACTCTTGCGACACGACCGTTTACAGGCGTTATGGCAATGAGCGGGGTGGGTTATTCCACGTTTGGTGCATCCAGAGGGCTTTCCCACATTCTTGGCTGGGACGGTCGAGGATGGGAAGTGAAGTGGGTATCTCCAGAAGTAGGAAGAGCAATTTCTTCGGCTCTTGTGTCGAGTTCGTACAACGCTTATCGAATGTGGTGGGCGCACAACCAGCGTGTTTATTACATGCAACTTCCGGTTGACGTTATCAACCCGACACAGATATCGGAGCAGAACTACGACACGACTGCCACGCTGGAAACTCCGTGGTTTGACGGCGGTGTGAGTAACCAGGACAAACTTGCGCTGTCGCTCTGGGTGGACTCTACGCACCCGAGTTCAAACGCTACTTTGAAGTTTGAGTATGCGATTGATCTTATCGAAAGTTACACCACGCTCGCGACCAAGACAGCAACTGGAGAGAGCGAATACACGCTTCCTTCGTCTTCTGACGTGACGGGTGTAGCGAACAGGTATATCAAGTTCAGGGTTACGTGGACGCGTGACTCCACGGTTACGGCAACGCCTGATTTGCACAAGATGTTCTTGACGTATCGCAAGCGTGTCCCTGCGATCTTTGGTGTGCGTGCGCTTATCAAGGTCGAGCAAACGGTTGCCGGGGTTCCGCCTTCACAGCAGGTCAAGAACCTGCTTACTGCTCGATACTCGAACCCTCTTGTCGAAGTTACCTGGCGTAGCGACGACGGCACGAACAACCCGCAGAACTATTACATGGATATCTTGAATCTTCAGGTATCTGATAGAAGTGGAAATCTTGGGATACCCTCAAACCGTGTTCTTATCGAGTTTGGGGAACCACGACAGAGTATTGCAAGATGACGACCCGACAAGAACGAGGACCGCAGGGAAGATTACTTCCTATTGTTCCCGATTCTTGGCCTGGAAGTGATCCTGAGTATTATGTTTATCGAGCGATTCTTCGTACAGGTCGGAAAGAAGGCGTAGACTTCCAATATCAAACCAACACATTCGGGGGTAGGACTCAACGAGGTGGGATCATTCCTGACTTTGTTATCTTTACTCCGAGAGTTGGGATCAACGTGCAGGGAGCGCGGTTTCACACGCCGCCGTTCGGGAGTCTTGCATTAGACCGGATGCAACGAGTTCAGTTAGAAAAGAGCGGACTCCGCATGGAGTTCATTTCGGAAAGAGAAGCGCAGCTACGTGCTGACGCAGCAGTTCGTGATGCTATCGCAGGAACGCGTGGCCGCGGACCGTTAGAAGCCCTTCGAGGAGTATAGAAATGGCCGAACCTACAACGGGTGTCCGGTTTGCAGGCGTACTAAGAGACGGTTCAGGCAACCCTATTACGTCAGGGGACGCTGTTAGCGTAAATAGCTACTCCGTTGGGACCACTACTCCGCAAAGGGGAACTGAAGACGGAACCCCCTTTTCAAACGGAGTTTTTGGGATCAATGACTCCGGGTTCGGGCGATTTGACGTAAAGATTGTTAACGGGTCTGAGCAGATATGGTGGTCTTCACTTGCAGAAGTGCAGGTCACGTCACTCCAGGCACGGAACCCTACGACAGCGAGTGCTGCGCTAGAAGTTTTCTCAACAACCAGTGAAGCCTCGTCCCTTGTAGCGGTATTTGGCTTCCGTCCTTCTACTGAGTCCAGCGGGGCAGAGACCGCAGACACTCCTTCAGACGGCGACAAGGGTTACATCAACTTCGAGTTGTCGAATGACGCTACATCGAAAGAACAGTGGGTTGCTGGGCGGTTGGAATGGGAAGGTGTTGATGTCTCAAACGGAAGTGAGGACGGGCAACTTAACCTCTGGGCGATGACCAACGGCACGCTTGTCGAGGAACTGCATCTGAGTGGTGCTGCGCTATGGCCTGAAGCCGATGCCGGGTTAGACCTGGGTACTACGGCTCTCGGGTTCAACGACCTTCATCTGGGTTCAGGCGGCATCATCAACCTTGACGGTGGCGATGTAACGCTGACTCACTCTTCTGGCACGTTGACCTATGGCGGTGACGGTGATGTTGCTGTAGTTTTCGGAGCCAACGTAGACCTTCAGTTCACAGGTGGCTCAACTCAAAACGAGATTATTCTAGCGAACGGCCTTGCTGATGCTCTAAGCATTACTGATGGGTCAGCCGATATAATTGCAATCAGTACGGCAGGTGGGACTAACACCGTCGCTATTACAGGTGACCTAACTGTTAGCGGAACTATTGCTGCGGACACAGCAGCGGTGGCAACAACAGTCACCATTACTGACAACGAAGATACGGACGAAGCTAACGCGATTATCTTCACTTCCGGTGGTGATGTAGACGGCGGAAACATCGGTCTTGAATCCGATGGGACATTAAACTACAACCCCAGCACCGGGACTCTTACCTCTACGGTATTCGCTGGCAATCTTTCAGGTACGGTCACAACTGGTACACAGGGGTCTATAACAGCCGCAGCTAACCTGGTAACAGTAGGCACTATTGGTAGTGGTACATGGCAGGGAACAGCGATTGCCTCTGCCTACATAGCTGGTGACGCTATTACTGGAGCGAAGATAGCTGATGATGCCGTGGACAGCGAGCATATTGCAGCGGGGGCTGTCGATACAGCGCATCTTGCTGCTGACATAATCACCGGGGCCAAAATTGCAGATGATGCACTTGATAGCGAACATTACACAGACGGCTCTATTGATACAGCACACCTAGCTGCTGATGTAGTTACCGGAGCAAAGATCGCTGATGACGCTATCGACAGTGAACACTATACCGACGGGTCTATCGACACCGCCCACATAGCAGACGACCAAGTAACTCTGGCAAAGATGGCGGGTCTTACTAGAGGCTCAATGATAATCGGGGACTCAAGCGGCAACCCTTCGGCATTGGTTAAAGGGTCTGCCAATTATGTTCTTACGTCTGACGGTACAGATATAGCTTGGGCTGCTGCTTCTAGTGGGCCATCACAGGCGAACCAAGCGGCGGTAGAGGGTGAAACGAACGAAGATACTTATGTGCCGCCTGACTTGTTGAAGCACGCGCCGGGAGTTGCAAAGGTGTGGTGTTGGATAAATTCGACAGGGGGTATCGGGGATGCCCTCGACCAAGCCTACAACGTAGCCAGCATCACCGACTCAGGAACCGGGCAACGGGTGGTCGTTTTTGACACCGATTTCTCGGATACCAATTCCGTAGCTGCGGCTTCACCAAGATCAACCCTGAATGATAACGATGCAACGCACTCCGCTGAACCCGCCGCTGGTTCCGTAGCGGTGAACCACTGGCGCAGCAATACGTTCACTGATGCCCCAAACAACTTCGTCGCTTTCGGAGATCAATAATGACTTACTTTTTGACTACCTCCGTTGCAGAAACCGTCCGTTTGAGGGCTGGAATTGTTGCGAAGATCGACCAACAAGACCCGGCGAAGATCGCTAAGACCATGTTTGAGTTGAGTAGGGATACCGATATGACTACTCACTTTGACCCAGATGTTCACACTCTGGAAGCGATAGCTGCTGGCCTACCGGGTCACGTTGCTTTGTCATGTCGAGAGGTTGTCGAGGAAGACTTGCCGTACAGCCTGTCGGGGGTTTGCAAGTGTGGTCACTGTGATGAAAGTACGAACAACGACCCCGAACACGGCGAATGTGTCAATGCGAATTGCCATGACAGGTACTTCCGAGATGCCTGTGAAGATACTGGCAAAGAAGTAGTCGTTAATATGGATAAGGCACGAGCAATCAAGTTAGCCAAAATAAGGGCTTCAAGGAACGCCGAGTTAGTCAAACTCGATGTGGACTCTCTGGTTGCTATTGAAGCAGGTGATTCTTCCGAGCAAAATCGAGTCAATGGACTGAAACAAACGCTACGTGACATCCCTGCAACCTTTGACCTAGATAAACTTAAAACACCTGAAACACTTAAAGGTGCATGGCCTACAGAACTTCCAGCAGAAGAGTAATCAAGGAGGACACATGGCTGAAGTACAAGTCGAGATGGCAGACATCAATGCCGTACTCAACAGTAATCCGACGTTTGCACAGGCAGTACAGGTCGCAGCAATGACTCGTCGGATAGACGAACTAGAGGCAGAGAAATGCGACTGCCAGAAGGACGAGTTGCCCCAGGATGAGCAAGGGGATGATTAGATGGTGAACGAGAACGAGACACCGGAGCCAGTGGAGGAAGAAAAAACAGGGGAAGAGGTAGAAGGTGTTAAAGTAAGCGAGGTGGTCGAAGAAGAGCCGGTGGAAGAGGTAACGGAAGAAGTGACGGAAGAAGTAGCGGAAGCCTTGATGTCTCTCAACGATGTCAAGGATCGGTTTGTCGGCATCGTGGATAACGCCAGGGCCGCAGGAATAGCATCCGTTACGAATCGTGGCTTTGCTGCGCTTGAAGGATTCTTCGGGGCGTTAGCCGGGGACAAAGAGAAGCGACCACCAAAGAGGTAATACGTTATGGGATGGCTACTTGGCCCTCTTCTCGGGGGTGTCTTAGGCGGGATCGTGGTTGTACGCCTGCTTGAATTTTTTCTAGGTGGCGTATCCAGTGGTGTGATGAATGTAATCAGGCCCATCTTTTTTGTCGGAACCGTGTCGGCTGTGACCACGCAGTCAGGCATGAGCAAATTCACCTCACTCGCACGTAAGTTTCAACGAGGCTCTGCGAGCATTGAGGATCGACTAGACTCGATCACGCACACGAAGCGTGAACGTAAGTAGAGGAGTAATAGATATGAATGAATGGATGCTAGGTGGAATAGCTGTTGTAGCCATCGTAATCATGCTTGGTGGTGGTGGCTGGTTGTGGCGCGCTGCAACAAACCGTGCTCGTCGCAACGCTCCTGCTGCTGTGGAGACTGTCGCAAAGAAGGCTAAAGCAGTCTAAGGATGCGACGGTTTGCCCGTCGAGTCCGCTTTGGACTTCTCGGGACACTACTAGCGTTTGGCATTGGTGCTGGCCTTACGTGGTGGTATCGCGTAACGATCTTTGGGTGGCTGATCGCCCCGGCTGACGGGATG
>Ga0208919_1002293_pt1 | contig 10122 bp, 10 predicted proteins | sample 4_EtaG_FD_184076 | JGI IMG/M metagenome (GOLD analysis project Ga0208919, IMG submission 184076) | Marine viral communities from the Subarctic Pacific Ocean - 4_ETSP_OMZ_AT15127 metaG (SPAdes) (version 3) | ecosystem: Environmental > Aquatic > Marine > Oceanic | place: Pacific Ocean | collected... | reverse complement strand
GCATGGAAACAAACAAAACATCGGCAGAGACATCGGCAGAGATAGTCGCAGAGATACCGGCAGAGATCGGCAGAGAAACGGCAGAGATAGCCGCAGAGAAGGTCAAATACCTTTGGCATACCAGAGACCTACGCGCAGAAGGAAAGGAATCCGCAGAGTTCTACAAGCAAGGGGACAATCAGTCGATTGTCAGCGTTAGCTTGAATGGACGAACGATTGAAGTCCGATGCGATGGGCAGTTGCGAGTTGTTCGTGATTGTTTGGCGTGGATCGAATACAGCACCGGATTGGCGAGTGTCGGGATAACAGACGAGAAGTCGCTTGAAGAGGCAAGCGGCATTCTACGCAACCCGTGGTTTGACGCTTACGAGGAGATTGATGGAGTGGACGAGCATCTGGATATGGTGAACAGCACGTTATCAGATGCGATTGGCGATGCCATTAAGGGGTTAATGGAGGGCAGAGCATGAAGTCACTTGGCAAAAAACTCTACACCAATGGCAGGGGTTATTACGGCAGAATCCAGCTTCCTACCGGCAAGTGGACATATCGAGCGGTAAGGAACCGAGATGGTTCAGAGATACCGGCAGAGAGTGAGGCAAGAGACCGTTTAATCATCATGCAAGCAGAGATCAACATGGGCGAAGAACCTGTCCGCAGAGTCACAGGGGTAGAGAGCGGAGACGGGCAGAGAGTTGACCTTCTCATCTCTCGTTATGCCGCAGAGGGATACCCAGACACAGAGCAGAACCAGAGAGGGGATAACCCAGACATCGTTCGTGCCTTTGACCACTTGCAGAGGTTCTTTGGGAAGAAGTCCGCAGAGGACTTGTGTCTAGGTGATTGTCATGCTTACCACACATACCGCACCAGCGTAGCCAAGCGCGGCACAGGCAAGAGATCGGCAGACCTAGACCTGACGCACTTCTCGACCATGTTCAATTGGGCGCGGGACTACCAGATAGTCAAGGTCAACCCCATTGCCCAGCGCAGACGCTACCAGAAACGTAAAATGGTGAACAATTGCACCCAGTTCATGCCAATGAGTGACGAGGAGTTGCACAACCTTATTGCTGACATCATGGCGAACTCCCGGTTCAACACAATGACAGGGCATCAAGGGATGCTGGAGGCATTAACGGGAGGGAGGACAAGTGAGATACTGCAACTTCTGGCAAACGCAGAACACGGTCAACCGGGGTACTGGAACGATGAGTACCTTTACATTAACCGGATCAAGGATGGCATATATCCTTACGTCATCATGCACGAACCGCTGCGGCAAGCATTGGTTGCGGCAAAGAAGTTCAAGGACAAGCATCATCCCCACTCCAAGTACCTGCTTGTGGGCAAGAGCGGCATTGTTCCCCCATTCCACGATTCACTCACCCATGCGCTACAAGCTTCAGCTAAACGGTTGGGTCTTGGGCCAAGGACTAGCCACGGGTTGAGGGCATACTACGTCAGGGTTTGCCGCAGCCAAGGCATACCAGATCAAGAGATCGGAATGAGACTAGGACACAGGTCTGGGGTCTCATTGATTAAAGATACCTACGGCTTGAATGAGCCGGGGTTGTTTGGGCAAAAGAAACTAGACTTCATGCCAGAGAACGAACTCCCGGCATGGGAAAGGAAATAACAATGAAAGCAAAAGCTGAAACCATATATCCCGTGGGCAATGGCAAGTACGAAGCTTGTGGATGGATAACCTACCCGGAAGGTTCTGTGCTGGAAGGTCAGTCACAGGAATGCGTGGTAGCGATATTCCGCTCCCTTGAAGAGGCAAAAGCAAAGTACCCCAACGTTGAAGTATCAGAGTTTGGAAGGTGCAAGGAACACCGTCCCTCTGTCCCTAGAAACCCCCCAGAGGGATTTAGTTACTACGATGCAGGGGAATACTGGGGCGAGAACGATTATTAACAGAAAGGAAACAATGAACACGTTTGAAAGAAACTCAATACACTTGAACGGTGCTGGATATAAATTCGGCATGGGAATGATCTCTGGTGCAACTGCGGCAACCTTATCTGCAAAGTATTGGCCAATAACAAGGGGGGCAGGAGATGAATCGACGATGGTTGTCCCCTTGTGGGTAAACCCCGACAAGACCAATGACACCCAGGTAACTGCAATCCTTGGGAGTGAACCCAAGATCGGAGAGAACGAGGAAGTCACAATCCCTGTCTCTGACATTAACAACTTGGTTTATGTGGAACCGCAAATGGTAAAATGAAGACAATAATAGCAATAACAACAATAGGCATACTCGCAATGCTCTCAGATGCTCCCCAGAGGACGCTGACTGCTTCGTGGTATGGAGAGAGGTACAATGGTCGCAAAACCGCTTCAGGCGAGGTTTTTGACTCAAAGAAGATGACTGCCGCAAGCTGGGACTATCCCTTTGGGACGAAACTCAGGGTTTGGAACGGTTCCCGGTTTGTCGTGGTGAGGGTTAATGATCGCGGCCCAGCGAAGAGGTTGCTCAAGACTAGACAACTGGATTTGTCCAAGTCAGCATTCTCCCGCCTTGCCGACCCAGCCGCAGGACTCCTGCACAACCTGAAGGTCGAGGTGATAAAATGAGTAACGACATGACCAAGAAAGAGGTCGCCCACTACATCGGTGAGTTGTTTGGCGTGGACTTTGAGGAGAGACATCTTCACAGGTTCAAGTTTGAGGGCAAATACCTCTTCATCAAGTGTCAGGAGAAGTATCTCTACGGTGAAGATGATTACATCGGCAACAACCCGACAATGGTGTTCGTCTTGTATGTCGGGAGTCCCTATGGGGAAATTGATTGTGAGTATGACCCCAAGGACTTTGAGTGGAACAAAAAGTCACTCAAGAAACTGGTCGATAGCTGGGACTAACCAGATTCCCAGATTGGCTCAAGACCCTCTTCGGAGGGTCTTTTTTTTGCCTTCCCGACTAAAGCCCCGACTAAAACTCCAATTCGATAAGGTGTCAGTAAGATGTCGAGAGGGCGAAAGTAACCTTTTTACTAGGAAAGTAATGGTCGGGATGGAGAGATTCGAACTCTCGACCTCCTGACCCCCAGTCAGGGGGTCATTTAATATGGCCAATGTTTATAGGGTCAAGCTCAATTCAGGTATTACCCAAAATAGGCGGGGGCGACTACTAGCCGACTAATCCCGACTAATCCCGACTATTGGTTTCCACCCTCACCCATTGCGTCGATCTCTTTCAAATCATCAATTGTGAATTGAGAGATTTGATCGACCCCAGACTTCAACGCTCTCATCAACGTCTCCTCTGGATAATCGTCCTTGATGGAGTCAATCTGATTCGCAAGGTTGGTGAACTGAGTACCGTATTTTGATCCCCTCCGCTTCCGCAGTTCCCCCAGCATTTCAGAGAGTGGATCATCAGATGCAGAGGAACCAGATGCAGAGGATTTTGCCGCAGCAATCTCAGCCCCCAGGTCAGAGACATCCTTGTCGTGTTTTGCAACCTTCTTATCGAACGCATCCATGCCCTTACTGAAGCTAGTCAGAGAGTCCCCGATGGTCGCCAATTGCTTGTCAATGGCAGAGAGTTGGGCAGACATACCCTCAGTGCCCCCAGATTGCGGCTGAGAGGGTTTTTTCTTCCCCTTGCCCCGTTGATACCGACTACCCTTCCCAGCAGGTCTGGGGGTGCTTGTGCCTCCCGTGTTCTTGAATATGCTGCTCATCTTAAAATGATCGGGTCTCTGGGCTGGGTCTCCGCAGGGATGCAGAGTCGGTTGGGGTGAGGTCTTGCGGGGTTAATTCCTCTTTGACCAATGTTGCCGCTTTGTAGACGTTCCCGAAAACTCGCTCTGCCCCTGCCTCGTAGTTCCCGTCCTGAAGAAACGCATTTACAAACGGAGGTGCTGTTACCAGAACCTTTGCCAGATAGCTTGAGTCCTCAACTCTGAAATTGTTTTGCATCCACTTACGCACAGGACGATTTGATAGCAGGGAAGAATAAATCCAGTATTTAGCGGTTTGAGGTAAGACCTTCAGCGGCCCCTGAACCATGAACTGATTCATAATGCTTCCTGTTGCCAACCCTCCCGCAACCTTTGCTGCTGCTGCATGCTGTGTTTTTGCCAGCACCTCGTTCATTTCGACAATTTTATGGAAGAACTGGTACTCGTCCGGCTCCAAAACCGCTTTTAGCTTTTTGTCTGCATCCTTTATGCCTGAACCACCACTCAAAAGTTTCCGCATTTTCACGGGGTCAACAAGCATGCCCTTCTTTGTCAAGTCTTCCGCACTAACCCCCTTCGATGCCATCTGAAGATACTGAAACACAACCTTGCGCTTCAGGTCTGAATGCACTTGAGGGTTCAGATCGCGCTTTAACCTTGTCACTACATCCTTTACATCACCTAGCCCCCCCGTGAACAGGAAGTGATTGACAAAATCCTGTGGGTTAAAAGCTTCCGCTCGTCCCTCAAGAAACGGTCGCAAAAACTTTCTCTCATAAGTCTTATCTGCATGCTTTCTGGCAGAGATAAGCTTCTCCACCTTTGCCCTAGAGACAGAACCCGACTTAATAAGCGACTCAAGATCATCAACTGATGCCCTTGGGTCTTTAACCTTATTAAGCAACTCAAGCTCACCCATCAAGCGAGACGAATTGCTGCCAAGCAAATCATCCCTGACCTCCTTGTTGAATGCCTTGGGGTCTTTCAGGAACTTCAGGAACCCTGCTGCATCAACTGTGTCTCCACTACGGAACCGTTGCATAATCCCATCAAGTGCCGCAGATCGAACGACTGAGAACCTCTCCCCAAGGAGGTTTTTAAGCTCAAGATAATTTGCTGACTTGCCAGTAACCAAAGAGTCAATAAGTGCTTCGCCCCCAAGTCCCCCTTTTTCAACATCCTTAAACATGCTGTTGAACAAATTGGAACGGAACTTGTCGTTGTGCTTCTTGTAAAACAGGTTTGCCGCTTTTAGTTGCTGCTGGACTGCCTTGTTGCCCCCTGCCTCCTCGATGGTGGTTTGGAGAACCTTGGAAAGCTCAATCAAGCGAGTGTCGTTGACACCCCTCATTGAAACCCCCTCGGCAATCTCGTCATCTACTGCTTGCCGCAGAGACTTGATTTCCTTGAAGCTCACCCTGTCCGGGTACTCCCCTGCCCTCGAAAGAAACTCTCGCAGCTTCGGCGGTAGCACTTCCATAGCAGCACCGCCGTCAGCAGTTTTAAGGATGTCTCCTGAAACCCTGTCAGTCGCACTTTTGTAAGCTGTTAGATCAAATATTTCCCCAGCAGAATTTGCTGTGTTTGATGCTGCATCATAAAGTTGCCCTGACTGCTTCTTGAACAGGTCTCTCTGAAGTTTCGCCTCGGCTATAACCGAATCTCCAACCACTCGCTTGTAGCTCGACCTGACAAACGGATTGCTTGCTGTTGACTTTTTGTAAAACTCATCAAGGTTGCTTAAACCGGACTGCACAACCTTTTCCCTGACAACCTCAACATACTCTCCAACATCATTGATCTTCTTCTCAATAACAGGGATAACAAGTTTGCCGATTTGCTCGTCAGTGATTTCATCCACATCACCCGTGAGCATCTTAAACATTCTCATCTGGGCATCTTTTTGATCTGACACCATTTGCTTCATTGGGGCAGAACCGGGAAGGTTGAGTAGCATTGCTTCCATGCGCTGAACAAACTCACTTCCTGTTAATGTTGCAGGGTCTAGTGGAATGTCGATACCCTCCTTTACTGCGTTCTTTCCCCCAACGGTGCGGCTTAACTCATAAAGCTCATCCCTTACCTTGATTGCTTGCTCACTCACCCCTTTATAGGTCTCAGGGAATATTCTTCCGGGGTTTGCTGCAAAGTTTATGCCCCCCTTTGCAACCCTCACAAAACCTCCGGTGGCAATATCAAAAACAAAATCTTCCGCAGTTCTCCTTCCCCTCTCTGCGGCAATCTCCCAAGGTTGAATCTCATTACCAACACCTGCCCTAACCGCAGCATCCTGAATAGCACCAACTCCTTGCCCGGTTGCAGCAGATGCACCTGCTTCGATAATCCACTTCACAAACGGACGCATCGCTGCCTTCGTCACAAGTTTACCCGCAACACCCATGCCAGCAATTGCACCAGCAACCTCTGGTATGTATCCAGCCAAGTCTACCAAGTCCTTGTCAGATGCTTGTTCCTCGTCAACCAGAAGGTCAGTGCCGTCAGGTTTTCTTAACACAAGAACATCGCTCCCATTCTTGTTCTTCACAACCCGAACGGAATCTTCCCCGTACTTGTTCTGGTAAAACTTCATCCTGTCCTTGGTGTCCCGCATGAAGCTAGTCCAGAATCGGTCACCAGCAGATGCCCCGGTCATAACATCTATATCCCTATCACCCTCTTGATAGCGTTTTTCAGTTTCCGCAAGCTCACTGCGAGTGAGGGTTCCCCCGCTCTTATGAACCATTGGCTCAAATGGAGCAGGAGGTGCTTGTTCCCCTGAAGGAACCAAGCTGCCCGGAGGTGCTTGCTGCTGGTTTGGAGACACCCCCATTGGAGTCGGGTCAGGTTCCCCTCCAGAGAACAGAGGGTTATACCTAACGCTTTCCCATTGCTCGAAAGTCGGTTTCTCTTCGCCTGTGGTGTATCGAGTTTCTTTCCAATACTCCCTGCGCTTTTTCATCGGGTCAAAAAACGTCCCCGATGTCGGTTGGCTAGAACTAGGACTCTTGGTCTTTACCTTGTCGTAACTCTCTAGCCACGCTCCCCAATCTTTTGTTGTCTTTGGCATCGTTAATCGTTAGGAAAAAGTGCTTTCAAAATCTTCGCCAGTTTACCCACAGGAACCTTGCCTCTCAGCTTATCCGCAACCTCTTCTGGTGTTCGCATATCAAGAAGTTCGCCGCCCTTATCGAACTGACTGTCCAATATATCCCTAGCTCCACTTTCCAGTAGATTCTTGTTTCTGTATTCCCTTATTACAGCAGTAGTGGGCAACCAAGTCATGTCAACCTCTTCACCTTTCTGCGTGAGTTCTTTCGCATGGAACAACGCCCTGCCTATCAAGCTTTCCCGCAGGTTCTCCATTGCGATAACGGCAGTAGCGGGTGAGTTGGTTGCTTCAAGGTTTACTATTCCTTTCAGGATTGCTTGACGGTCTTCGTTGGAGAACCTGTTCTCATCGCCCACGATCCGCATGATGGTTGCATTAAACTGCGTGACCCTATTGCGGAACCTTATCCTGTCCTTATCCACCATGTCCTTCGCCCACTCGAAAGGAAGAGAACCTATACCTTTGTCAAATATATGTTCGCCAATATAACCCGTAACCCCCACATACTCATCCTTGAACAAACTGGTAACATCTTCCAGACCGCTTATGGATGACTTGAACTTGGTTAGCGCATACTGATGCTTGCCTTTTGTTCCAACAGTAAGAGCATCAACCCCCGGTCCTTCCCCTATGGTTACTGATCCATCTTTGCCGATCTGTAGGAACCTCCCGCTTGATGTGACCTGCTTCTCTAAAGCTTGAAGGTAAAGATCGACTTTGTTTTGTGCCTTTTTAATTTCCCCCTCGCCCTTGTTCGCTTTTTTCGCCGCTGCGAGTCCCTTGACCGCTTCAGCATGCTCTTGCACATAAGCATATAGCGGAGACCTTGGTGGAACCTTCTCTGCCGGGAGGTTGGAAAGCGTCCATGCACCATCACCTGCCCTCCAAGGGATCATCCCTTTCGGTGCAAGTTTAGGGTCTCCATATTCAATGGGCATTCCCTTTTCAACCCTATCCAGCATCTTATCTTTCGTGTCGCCAAATTGTTTCCGGTGTTCAGGGGTCATGGTTCGTAGGGAATCCCTGCTGAACCTTTCCAGTATTTCTTTTTTGTTGACCTCTGGGTCATCGCTTATCAATGGTCTAGTAAGATTTGCCATTGAATCATTGAAATGTTCCCCAGACCACTTCTCTTGATCTGCCAACTTTCGGTCGGAGATAAACTTATCAATTGTCAACCCTGTCTTGAATGCCGGTAGCAACCTTGACTTTGCTGAATCTGTTAAACCCTTGTATTCATCTCTGGGAACATTGTTCCACTTGAGAATTTCATCCCCCATGTCGGAGTTGATGTACTGGTCAGCAAGTGCCGCACCCTCCTTCTCCTTCTTGGTCTGCACATACCTCTCGGTAATTGCATTTCCAACCTTCTCACCTGCACTGGCAAGACCCCTAGCGACTGCTCCTGAGTCTATTTGTGCAAACAGACCTGACAGATCAGTTGCCGCTGGACCTCCTTGGAAAAAATTATATTTAGCCATTATTCTAACTCCACCTGCCACCCTCCCCAAAGCCGGGAGCCAGCACATTGCTTACTGCACTAATCCCAGCACCCCACAGTGCGTTCTTTGAGTTTGCCTTGGCAATGTTGTAACCCATCTCAGCTTGGAGGTTCTGGTTGTGCAGTGACCCAGCATACTGGGATTCTGGGTTGAACAACTGACCGGGGTTGAACGATGCACCCTGACCAAACACTCCGCTACTGACACCCGCACCAACTGTGCTGGGTCTTCCTGTTATCATCAGTGCGGCATCTGCTCCAGTTGCTTTGTTAATCCCTGCCATCTGTGCCGCTTGGGCAAACCCCTGTTGCTTGCGTCTCTCGCGACCTTCCTGAACTATAAGTTCCTCAAGTCCCAATGCACCTATGTCCCCAGGTGAGATGCCTCTTGCTCCAAGGTTTGCCCTTGGGCTTTGCCGCAGTTGTCTCTCACTGTAAGCATCAAGCTCACCTCCCCTGTCGAAATCTTCCATCACCCTCTTGTTCATCTTATCAAGCAACGCTTGCTGGGCTGGGTCGCTTCCACGAAGGGCATCAACTGCTCGCTTGCCGTAGGTCTCGATGTCTTCAACGTCCGCTCCTCGCCGCATCCTAGCAGTGTCAATGTCCTGCTGCTGCAACTGAGGTCCGAGTTGACCCATCATCTCGACGATCTGCGGTGAGATCATCTTGGCAATATCTACATCATTTTGTGCAAACCTCTTCGCCCACTCCTCCTGAAGTGGACCAAGCTTCTCCATTGCCAACGCTTGAGCGTCGATGTTCTTCGTGTACTCGTCTGACAGGTCTCTGTCTTTATGTCTTTTTGGACTGCTCATTTTTTGTAATCCTTATTGCTCTCTCAAATCCTTTCCAAGTGAACCACCTGTCCTTATCGCTCTTGTCCTGTCGGTGGAACAAAATCCATTGCAATTTGAACGGTGCAAGCTCAAGGAACCTCTCAAGCTTCCCAACTGCCAAGTAGCAGAACCATGTGTCATATTCCTTGGGTTTGTATGTAAACTTCTCATCTAAAACAAACTGGGCATACCTTCTCGTAATAGGTCGCGCCATAATGAAGGTGTCTTCCCCTGAATAAACATATCCTCTGGTCAGGTAATAGCGTAAATCGTCGTTGAGGGTCGTTTGGCATGACTTATCATAAAATTGAAGCGCATTTGCTATTGGGTTCATCCTATAACTGTAACCAAATAGTCATCCCCGTCAGCCGGTGCGTCTGGGAACCTTATTGCAATGCAGTCATCGCACACATTCCCAGACGAGTTAATGGTTGCAACCTCTACACCGGGGGCAGAACTGTGACCAACATCCATCAACGTATAATGGTTGTAATCAAACATCTCGTCAATGGATGAAGCAGACCCGCTACCAGTTGGTACGGGGTGTCGGACGCTTACAACAACGTGGTAGGTTCCGAGATTATGTGTTACATAAAAAATTGTTGTCCCAGAAGCATCCCCCGTTACAGTCGCGGTGTATTTGTGGTTGGAAAACCCGTTAGATAGTGTGGCGTAAAACGCAGCCAAATAGGAAATTATTTTAGAAGCACTCCAAACATCGGTGGTCAATGCGCTGGAATCATCAATGTCAAATGTTGAATACTGGGAGTGTGTGTGATCCCCTGCCGCAACCTTGCCACTAGACGCTCCCACATCTAACCGTGCCGTATCAAGCGTACCGCTAGTTATCTCTGAAGCGGCATGGTTGTGTGCAGATGGAGCAAACGTGGAGGGTTTACTTGTTATATCTGCGTAGGCATGGGTGTGACCACTCGCTGATGCCCCAATGTCAGCCGGGGAAAGTGCGTCAGACCCTCCC
>Ga0208919_1002291_pt1 | contig 10133 bp, 8 predicted proteins | sample 4_EtaG_FD_184076 | JGI IMG/M metagenome (GOLD analysis project Ga0208919, IMG submission 184076) | Marine viral communities from the Subarctic Pacific Ocean - 4_ETSP_OMZ_AT15127 metaG (SPAdes) (version 3) | ecosystem: Environmental > Aquatic > Marine > Oceanic | place: Pacific Ocean | collected... | reverse complement strand
CTGCTGCTTCAGCTTCGTCTGCCATCTTACCAAGCTTGTGATATTCTGCTCTTCCCGCCTTGCCCATTGGGGTTGTACGTTTTGTGACTAATTTTTGCTGCTCCGCTCTGAGTTGGCGAGCTTTGCCAAATTCTTTTCCAGCCGACTTGCCTAAGTTATCCGCACTCCCCTTCATAGCTTCTGCTCTTTTTGCTTGCATCGTAGCTTTTTGGTGGAACTTTCCAGATTTACCTTCTAGTTTTGCTTTTCTGGCTTCAATATCGGCTGCTTTACCTTCATATTTAGTAACGCCTTTATGAAAGATACCTTTATCTCTGAGGTCTTGCACATTACCCATTGTCTGCTTTAAGCCACCACCCATGCCCTGCACGCCTTTACCGACTTTACCAAGCAAGCCACCTTTTTTGGAAAGCTTACCTCCAAAGCTATCAAGGATGCCACCAACTTTACTATTCTTGTCTCCAAGCATGTCAGCAAAGCCACCAAGTTGATCCATGAAACCACTTGCTTCTGCTTGATCCATCATGGAATTAAATCCACCCAGAATCCCTGATGAAGTACTAAGTGTACTAGTCCAGAAGTCCAAGGCATCACCACCCATGCCAAGCTGTTCAGCAAAAGCACCTGCGGCTTGAACATACATAACGTTCTTGGCAGCGCCCATAGTGGCAGCTTCGCTCATTTGGTATAGACCTTTTGCTCCACCCACAGCTCCTGCTCGCAAATCTTCGAGAGCCATAGTTGTTCCACGAGAAGCACTAACCGGAATACCACCACTGTGCATAGCACCACCACCGCCGGTCTTACCACCTTGGTTATATCGGTTCATTTTACGGAGCTTGCCGTAACCAAACGCTTGGGCAGATTTTTTATTAACAACAAATTCACCGGGAGTAAGGAGGGAGGGAATTTCCCCGCCTTTATTTGCTTCTATGGGTGCAGCTTTAAGTTGTTGTTTTCGTTCTCTTATCCATTCTCTATAATGATCTGCTGCAAGACCTTTGCCTATTCCGGCTCTAGCCCTACCTGACTTTGCATACTCGGTTATTCTGTCATCTAACCCGCCGGTAGCTCTCCCACTTTCTCCCAGACCTTGTTTAATTAAACTATCAGCCAAGGCTTTATCGTGCATGATAGGTCTGCCAAATTTTTCTTTTCTTTTTGGATCAACATCCATCATGCCTACTATATTTTGATCAACGCTAAAAGCAGCGTGTTGCTGTGCAGCTTCTTTAGCCAATTTTCCAAGTAGTTTTTCTCTGGGGGTTCCGGTACGCAATTCGTAGGCATCTGCTCCATCTAGCCTAGTAGTTGTTTTCCATTTTGTAGCTGATGGTATGCCATGTATCCGATAACTATCGCCGTCATACACATCTTGAAATAAAGCTTTTGCTAATGATGGAGTTCGAGAAATTTTTGTTCCATCTTTTGACTTGCCACCATCTGCATATTTATTAATGCCATTTAGTCTTGGGCCAAAAGATTGCGCCGCCGACTTACGTAGTACAAATTCTCCCGGCTCTAGCATAGCCGGAACGGTATCCCCGTTACCTGTGCCGGGAACCCAGCCACCCTTACTAAATCTTCTTACACGACCACCACGATTACCCTTGTAGACATCGCTGGTATCACCCATAGCACTACCAAGGGATCTATTTAACCCACCTATACCGCCACCCATTAATTTTCCACCAGCCCAAGCAGCGGCTCTAGCAGCAACAAAAGCCCCAAGAATAGGAAGAACGGGGGCAAGAGCTTTACCTACTTTAGCAACAGCATTTGCAAGACCTAAAGCCAACTTAGCCAAAGCTTGAAAAGCAGTGGATTCGGCTACTGCTCTAAACATCTCTTTTACATTTTCAGTTAGCTTCTGAATCTGAACAGCGAGAGATTGTTGAGCGGTGGCGGCATCTTTAGCTAAACTACCAGACCCCTCCATCTGAGCTTTCATCGCGGCTTGGGCGGTGTTGAACTTTTGAATCATTGGGATAACTTTAGACACCTGTCTAAAACCACCAAGCTGTTCAACGATTGCCGAGAATCTAAGGTCTCTTGGGTCTAAACCCGAAAGGGCATTGCTAAGTCTTCTAACAGCCTCATAAGGCCCAACAAACTTTCCTTTTAGGTCTGTTAACTCAATTCCAAACTGACGTAGGAACTTAATCGTTGTAGGTCTTTGCAATCTGGTAAAAATGGTTCTAAAACCAGTAGCAATAGTTTCTGCGGTTTCACGAGTAGTGGCACGCACAGAAGTAAACAGAGCGATAAGTTCTTCTACCTGACCACCGGCAGCTTTGAACGCACCACCAGCACGTTTAATCGCCACACCAATGTCAGAAGCTTCAACAGCAAAATTAGCAGCAACAGTATTAATCTTACCTAATAAACTCTCAAGCCTACTTGCCTCCAAGCCGAATTGCCTCATGGCAGCAACGGCGGTTTCAGCAGTGTCTGTGATGTTATCAAAGGTAGGGGCGAGTTCTGTCTTGGCAAGAGCAGCCATAGCAAGCTGTGTGTCTTTAACAGACAAACCTGTTTGCTTAAGAATTAAACCAACTTTAACAAGGCTTGAAGAAGAAACACCGAGAGAAGTAGAAAGATTTGTTATGGTGTTTTGAAGACCCTTAAGTTGCTGCATGGTTTGACCAGAAACCTGAGCGATTCTGATCATGGCTCTTTCAAAATCAATAGCGTCTTTAATACCTTGCTCAACGGTATTTGTAAAAGCAGAAAATACTCTTCTAGCTAAGTCATATCTAAGAACATTCTTTAAAGCAGAGCCAAAAGCTTTGCCCATTACGTCAGCGCCTTTAGCCGCTTTCTTAGATTCCTTTTCTATTTTTTGCGTAGCGTTTGCAACATTATTTAAATCTTTTACTGCTTTTGCAGAATTAGCCACGTTAACATTTACCGTAGCTCCAGACAATTGCTTTTGTATATTATTAAATACTTGCTTTACATTTGTCGGGGCTTGTAAATTAAGCTGCGCTGTTAAAGAAAATTTTTCTGCCATTAGGGACACCTAAAAAAAAGGGGCATACCGATAGACAGTTCTAACGATACACCCACTTTCCAATGTACTATTCGGTTGTTGCTTTTGGTTCGGCTTTTTTAGTTGTCCTTTTTCGAGGTGTTCTTTTTGGCTTAGGTTTTTCTTCAGCCACCACCTCTTCTTCCGGCTCTTCCTCTTCTTTACCCGGAACCTCTATTGGCTTTCCTTTGTCATCTAAGAATGGAGAAAACTCTTCTTCGTAATCCCCTCCTTCTGATACACGACTTCCATCTCTATCAACAAAGTGTTTTTTGTCTTCTTTGTCGTATTCAATAAATCTTCCATTTTCATCAATCAATCTTTGAACACCGTCTTCGTCAATATCAATTAAATGGCCGTCTTCATTGATAAGCCTAAGTGCATGATCTGTAAATTTGTATGCTTGTAAAAACTTATTTTCTGGTAAGTTCTTTTCATAATTAGGATCTAGCCCATAAAGCTTTTCTGCTAACTCTCCAGCCGCTAAAACTACGTATGGATGAGCAGCACTTTCATCGTAATCTTTTTTTGTCTTAAACAGTTGTTTACCGTTTTCGCTTTTAAGACAGGTGTAAAGTAGGTGGGCAAACCTTTCATTGTCTGCTTGTCCTTCTGCTGTATTGCCGTCCATCGAGCTTCTTTCGGCAATTAAGTTTCTAAACTCAGACCTGTTTTCTCTCATTTCGATTGCTAATCCTCTAGCTTCCGAAAGAGAGATACCACCCCTACTCAACCTTTTTTCGCCTTCGTTGATTTTTTCTAGTATTTCGTTGTATTGTGTTTCTTTTTCGTCATCCCAAATGCCTTGTTCTTGCATTACCTGATTGAGCTTTTGTCTTAAAATAGCTCCAGACTGCAAAGCGTCTCTAAATGCCCTGTTGTATGCTAACTGAGCTTCCTTGTTTGCTTCTGCATTAGGCAACTGTAAGTAAACTACCTTTTCATTACCTTCTGCGTCTAGTCCTTTTATTTCAATTCTCTTTGGAATCGCCATCTTCTTCTCCTTCTTGTTTAATGCTTTTGACAGGTAGTGTAATTTGATACCTTAACCAATTGATATCATAATTGGCAAATTCCGCTTCTAGATTTCTAGATTGGTTATTGCCCCTGTCAAGTATTTCCGACCTAACTTCTTCATATAGTTGTTTGAGGTGTTCTTGTTCTGGTGTTAAAGGCTCAGAACTTTCATGCCCCCACAAAAAACCAAGATGTTTTTCAATAGTGCTTAAAGCACCAATCATCGTGGTTTGTACTTTCTTTTTAGATATCTTAAGCAACCTGTCTTTTGATATCTCTTTAAATTTTGTATTTTTTTCGGTTTTATAGTTTTCCGATTTTCTAACTAATTCTGCATATGATTCTTCCATTATAAACTCCTATTTTGACATCCCTGCGTTGTTCGCTTCTACCATAGCCTGTTGCTTTCTGTCCGTAAACTTGTGGTATTCCAACCCTCGTCCACTATGTTCTGCTTTGTTCTTTAATCTAGACATTCTCTCTTTTACAACAGCTTTGCTGTGCGGATCATTCAAAGAAGATATTTCTTCAATCTCTTCTCTAGATTGAGCCATTAGCATAACCTCATCGGCGTTTGAGTGCTTTTCATCTATGGATCTTTTGGACTTCTCTTTTTCTGCTTTCTTTCTGCTTTGAGCTAGCCATCCATCTAAAGCGTCATCGTCTTTTATTACTTCACTCCTTGGGCCTTCATGAGCTTCATTTACCGCGTCATAAAGCTTAGCCCAACCTATTAGGTTTTTTTGTGCTTCTGATAGTTCAGAAGGTTTACGGTTAAATATTTGTTCTGTATCTTTACTGACACCCCAAATGTTAGTCCAAGGGTCTTCTCTTGCAACTTGTCTTATTTGTGCAACATCGACTTCTTGTTCTTTATTGTGAGCCGACAAAACGGCCTTAACACTTATGTCTTCAAAATCATACGGAGTCCCATCTTCGTGGGTTGTGGTATTTTCTATTATCCATTCCCACCTCGCGTATTGTGCAACCCCCTCACAGTCTAAATAGTCTGATGTGTGTTTTTTAGTAAACAGGACAAGTTGTTCTTTTTCTATGTCTCTTATCTGCTCTCTAATTAGCTCTCTTTTTTTTGGTCTTAGAAAGTTTTCAAAAAGCTCTATTTTTTTATTTTCAATAGCATCCTTGTTTTTTTCTAAGAGATCTTCGTCTTCCTGAAGCCAAATCCCTTCTTCGGCCATAAGGTCTAATCTTTCTTTTCTGGTAAATACGCCAGAAAGAAGAGCTTCTTCATAAACTCTCTTGTAAACCCTTTGGGCAAAAAAGTTTTTTTCAATGGTTAATGGATGTACATATATAAGTCTACCATCACCAATTTCTATTACCGAGATACCAAAAAGCACCTTAGATAATAAAAACTCTTTCTCGTAAAGTTCCATACGCAGTCCTGTATATAAAGTCAGTTCACACTTGCCTATCCTAAATATTTGGCTATCGCATTGAACTGACAAAAGGGGCTGGAAAACCAGCCCCTTAAAAGTCAGCTAATCATTTTAATCGGTAAAGGTGCTACCACTATAGGTATAATTAAGCCTATTAAAGTTACGGAATGAGTAACTCATAGTAGCATTAGCACCACCAGTATCAGCGCCGCCATATGTCACAGAGGTAAGCTTGTTCTTGGTTCCAAGATCAAACGTATGAAGCGCACTAGCAGATGCGCCCTTCGTGTCAATGTCAGTTACTGGCCCTGTTGTTACAACAGCAACGATGCTTTCTTCACTCAAGTTATCTGCGTTAGGATCAGCATCAACGTCTTGACTAATAGCGTCTGTGATAGTAACTTCGATATCACATGTAACTTCGACTGGGAAGGTAACATATCTATGATAAGGCATTCTCTTACCAAGTACGTTAATCTTTTCACGACCAAAGTCTGTACTGATAGCTATACTATTAACAGCTAGTTCAGCACCAGCCGCCGGATTAATCGAAGCAGGAACCGATGACAAGTAAACATTTTGTCTTCTGGCAATAGAGCCTGTGTGAAGACTGCCATCTTCTGGCGCTCCGCTCATTTTTGCCGAATCTAAACTAGCACTAAACCATTTTTTATGGTTACCAACTAAAGTAATAGATTCAGTAAAGTTACCATCGGTAGACATATTAAACGATGCGCTAGAGGCGTACATTCCAGAACACCATATCCAAGCTTGTCGTGGGTTACCATCTAAATTGTCACCAACATTATCTTTGTTATCGTCATGAACTTCAAAGAAAACATCACATCTATTGTTTTGACATTCAGAAATTTTGATAACGCTACCATGTGCAGTTTTATCAGTTGAGCCGTCGGTTGGCCGACCCATAACACGCTGGTATAAAGCTTGATGTTCATCAAGAACACGCTCAACGGTGATTTCAACGTCAGGAACTTCTTCAACGTCTTGGTAGATTTCCAACTGACCAAGTTCAAAAACTTGTTCAAGGTTGAAAGTCGTACTAATACCCACGCTTTGTACTCCGGGTACAAAACCGGGCGCTTTGTCAATTGGGGTTTCAGGTCTAACGGCATTGTCTGTTGCAATACCAATCGCCGTACAAGCCCAATAAATTCTTTTATTGGCCATTTTTATATCTCTCCTCGATGGAAAAAGGTTGTCTTTCTAACATATTATACACCAATTACAGTAATTACTTACTTAATTACCTCGGTGTTCATTCTTACTACCCCATGGTGTAAATTAGGGGAAATTGCTTCTGATAGCGAAACTCTGGCATTATTTAATGTCATTGCTCCACCATGTACTTTGTCGTACCTAAATCCTCCATCCCCACTTGCGTCTATTAATTTGGGGTATTGGTAAGCTCCTTGATTAGTCATGCCTCTATAATCTAGAGGAAAAGCGTTATTCCTACCTATCATATCACTATCAAATATTGAAACATTTTTTTCTTCTTGATATGTGATTACGTCCATCAATTTATCCCGCGTGTAATCATCCTCAGCCAACACATGAAATAAAACATCTGTGTTAATATAATGACTTAACGCACCTAGAGCGTAAGGTTCCATTTTTCGGTTTTTTACAACCTCAATAGCTACAGCAGGTAATTGCAGTCTAGTTTCTGCTAGTTGTGACCAGTCTCCAGAACCAACAAGTGTAAAATCACCATCTGCACGTTGTGATCTATACTGCACCTCTCTAAAGAAATCATCATTAGCTTTTGTTACTTTTACCCATTTATAGCTGTGTTCAACCGTGATCGTACTTGAAGTGCTAATCGCACTATCAAAAACAACTCTTCCATTAGGGTAGTCAATATAATGCTTGTAAGCACCTACACCAGATGTGGGTTGAAATGCCCCATTAATAAATACACCAGAAACTCCGGGGTTATTTTTTTGGTTTGGGTATGTTGAACTTGGAACATGTGTTTGAAGTGTATTGGGTTGATTTGTCGTACCTAGACCGCTTTGCCATACCCAGTTAGATCTAAAGCCTTCCCAGACTTGACCTGAAGTAAACCTAGGATCATCTACTAATCTTAGCTTGTGTTTATCTCCACCAAACTGACCAGAGGTAGGAATATCAACATTAAAAAACCCGCCAGAATCTATAAAACCCCAGTCGAGCCATTCAATTAAATTATCTTGTACTAATCCTGACGTTGTGCTGTCAGCGATATTATCTATTTTATTTAGATATTTTGACATTTTAACCCCAGTTCTTTTCTATTGCTTTTTGAATGACTCTGGATATTGCTTTTACGGTTTCCTTTGACTGCAAGGCTCTGGTGATAAAATTATCTTGCTCAGTACCTGCATAGGCTGGACTTACTCTCCAGCTACCCTTTTCACGCATGCTACCTTTACCACTTCTACCTTTTCCTACTTTTGGTTCATAGTGAAAACTTGAAACTATAATTGAATCACCCTTGGTTAATAGCCAGCTAAGCCAATCAATTTCAACTTTACCGGAAACAACCTGACCCCAAAGAGATGTCTTTTTACTATAAGAATATGAGCCGCTAGATAAAGATAAGATATTTGAAAAAGAAGTGGGTTGAAAATGAACCTCAAGTCCACCAACGCCCTTTTTTGTTTTAGACCTTGTGTTGGTAAAGGAAATAGACTCGCTAACAGCATCTGCAATATTATCAATAGCATTGTTTGCAGTGGATGGAGTTAATCCAAGTTGACCCATTAGATGACCCCCCTGCAAGCTTTTCATTTCTTCGCATTCGCTTATAGCTAAACTAATTACAGGTTTTGCCTGTGATTTAATTATTGGTATTGCTTTATTGACAGCTCTGTCCATTTGAGCTTCTATAGCCTTCATGATATATCTTTCAAAGTCAGCAGCAGTACCAAGAAGATCTATTGACAGGTTTCCTTTAGCCATTAAACCCTCTCCCAAAATATAACAATGTACTGGGTGGGGTTTTGTTTAAAGCCTTGACTATAAGGTTCAGATATTCTTTTATATCTACCTTGATTATGTGACCCAACATCAACTAAAAGTTCTTTAGCCTTTGTTAGCTTGGGGTAGTCATCCATATATCCAACAGTTTGTATAACGTTATTTGGTATGTCGGCATTAAAGCCAACATCAATAAAGTCTCGTCTGTTGTAATAAATTCTTAGTTCTACCGAGTCTGTAGACTCTACATTCTTATACCCCTCACCTCCACACAACGGACAGTTAACCCCTCTATTAAAAGGAATAGGGCCGCCAGACTTGTATGTATTCGTAGACCTTCCTCCAAACGTGTTAGTAACACAGTTCTCACATGTTTGTCGTCTTTCTGGATAAACCAGTTTGCATGTACGATTAAACAGAAGGATTGCTTCGTTTAATTTTGTAAATGCACTTGCGGGTAAATTAAGAGCCATTTTTTAAACCTTAGCCAACTGCATCGCCGGAATAGTAACGAGGATCATCAAATCTAGCAGTCCACTTGGTTTCTAAACCAGCGACTATTCTTGCATCGTTTACGCCAGACTCTGATGTTCCACCACTGAAATCTGTCTTTGTGCAATTACTAAGACCTTCGGTAATGGTTGTGTTACCTTTAGCTCCGGGTTGCATTTGCGTCAAAGTTAAAACACCAGCTTCGTCATCAGCAACAGCGATTGATCCATTGTGACCGGCAGCATTCTCAATACAAGATTTTAAAGCTGTGGCGGCGGCGTTCTTGTTAGTCTTAATAAACTCACGGCTTCCTGCGGCGGTTGCGTCTTTGGCGGTGTACGTTTTAGAAACGCCATCGGCATCAATGATTACAATAGTTTCGTCTGCGGTTACAGCGCCAGTAAAGGTAATCGTTGCGGTAGCGTGTTCTCCACCAGCTCGTATTCTATACTGAGTTCCAATCGCATTGGTATTAGCACCTCTTGGTGCGCCAACTACAACACTGCCATTTCTTGAGGCGGCATCTGCGGTTGGTCTTACATTTGTAGCTACATCAGCCATTTTTTATCTCCTTATTAGGATTCTAATTCGGTTATTCTTGCTTTAGCCGCATCAAGCTCTTCTTTAAGCTCTTGTACAGCTTTGACTAAATACACATTAATAACATGGGCATCTAGAGTTTTCACATTTTCCACAACAACTTCGTCTGTATCATGATCATGAACATCAAAATCACTATTCACTACCGCTTCAGGAAATTCGACTTCAACTTCCTGCGCAATAAAGTTGTAGTAATATGTGTCATCGTCTACGTCACCAGACTCGTGACAATGACAAAAATCATGAGTGTATTTAAACTTAACTGGTCTTAGGTTAACAATTTTATCTAAAGCGTCTGGTATTGTTTCAACGTCTGTTTTGACACGAGAGTCGGATACAACAGACCAAACAGAGCTAATTGGTTTACCGGCAGAGTTGCTGCTTAGTTGAAGTTCATACGTTGGGGACGCAACATTAATTCCAACCTTACCATCGTCAGTAACCCTTACGCCCTCATCTCCACCATCATTGCTTAGATACTTATCATTAAGAGCAATGTTTCCATACATGGTTGTTTTGTCGGATCTGATAGAAAATTCAGATATATTATTTGTATCGCTATCAAAACGACTAATAGCAAGCTTAGCGCCAGTATCAGCAGCGCTAGTTCC
>Ga0208919_1002290_pt1 | contig 10133 bp, 6 predicted proteins | sample 4_EtaG_FD_184076 | JGI IMG/M metagenome (GOLD analysis project Ga0208919, IMG submission 184076) | Marine viral communities from the Subarctic Pacific Ocean - 4_ETSP_OMZ_AT15127 metaG (SPAdes) (version 3) | ecosystem: Environmental > Aquatic > Marine > Oceanic | place: Pacific Ocean | collected... | reverse complement strand
CAGTCATTGTTCTGAGTTTATCAAGAGTCAGGGGCCCGGAGTGCTGAACTGCCTCAAGACCAGTCCTAAAACCTTCATCATACAATGGGCGGCGGCGCATATCGGCAAGCATTGAAGACACGTTTACGGAGTCAATTTTGCCTCTGCCTTTGGGCATGGAAGCGCCTGCAGCCATCATGTCTTTTTTAGCTTGTTGCTGCATCAAAGACTTTCGATACCTTTCTCGTGCGACTGGGTCACTCGGAAGCATGTAGGTCTGACCGCCAACAGAGACCTTTTCGCGGTCCTCCATGGGAGCCGAATCCATCATGCTCATTTTTTCGAGGTTCATCATGTCCATCGCGAACCCCGCACGCTCCAAGTCTCGGATACGAGCTTCTTCAGAAGAAGTTGGAACCACTGAGGCATATCCAAGAGTTTTGCTAATATCGCTTGGTTGATACAAAGACTGTTCCTGCAAATATCCGGGTGTTCCCATTGGGCCCATTGGAGTATCGACCCCTATGGGTGCATCTGCCAATGCTTGAGTGGATTGTGAGGCACCCCTAAGACCAGCCATCGGTGCATTTGCCACTGCTTCGTTGAATCGGGAAGCACCCCTAAGACCAGCTATGCCACCAGACCGAATCAGTTCAGCCAGGTCTTCCCGACTAATATCAGGGTTATCTTCTAATGCTTGTGCTGCGACAGCCAATGCCTCATCTGTACTAATGCGACGACCCATAATTTCTCCTAAAGCAACTCAATGTCGCCTATAAGTTCTTTGTATAACAAGAATGATATCAAACCTGCTTCATTCAAATCTTCAACATTTTTAATATCTTTTTTAAGAGATGTTTTTTCAGAAAAATTCAACTGAACTGATTGTACAGGATGATTGAAATGTTTTGATTTGTTCACGATGTATCGATTCATTGATCCAGAGCGACCAAACAAATCAACCGATGATGGGCCATTTTCCATTGTGGCTGAAAAACGATCTCTCTGCTCGCTTTCTTGAGCCTGCCTGAGCGGAATGTCCATTACGATTTTTGGCCCACGCAAATCCTTAATGGAAAATGCACGATACTCATCAAAGTTTTCAACGCCTTCCGGCAACGTGTCGTAATAGAAGTCACTGCCCATAAAGTAGCGGTCTTTTTCGGCTTGCTCAAGATCCGCCTCGGCAACAGAAAACTCGTCGGATGTCTTTGAGTACCAATTAGTCAGAACTTCACCGCGCCTGCTTTCAGCGTCTTCTTTCGAGAGATTCGCATATTCAGACTCAATCATCACCATCGTGTCATAAAGACGGTCCGCTTTGATTTGCTTTTCCATCAATTGGCCGCCAAACTCAACTACGGGGCCGATGTCAATCGATTGATCGTATCCATCTTCCATTGATGGATTGCCCGTCTCTTCGTCTTGCGTGATTGCAATTCGAGTAGCGGGTAGTGTTCCAAAACCACCAACCTTCAACATCCGATCCAAGTCTGTAAAACGACTTTCAACTTCAAGAGTCGAGTCTGGCATTGGATTGCCCTCTTCAGGATCACGCTGAGAGCGTACAGCGGCAGCAGCGGGGACTGCAGCGCCTACTCCGATGCCCTTGAGAATGTTCCCGCTCGGGTCAAACGTTCCTACGTTCCCGGTAGCTGATTTGATCTCTTCTGGCTTGAAGGGCATGTAGTGGTAGGTGCCGGGGGTGACAGCCTCCATGCCCAACTTTTGGAAGCCTTTCGATCCATCTCTGGGACCGAAGAAGTGGTAGGCATCGGCAATGATGCCGTCGAAACCCATTTGCTCAAAGAGTTGTCGGATGAACTCCGAGTTAGCAGCCTCGCCCATCTCCGTTTCAAAATAATAGTTGCCGTCTTTTACCTCTTTGAAAATATCGAAGGCATCTACCTCACCGTCGAGTGCCTCTTGAGCAATAAAGTTCTTTAGATTTCGAGCGTTGGCTGGTGATGTTTCGAAGTTACCCGCGACATCATCGATGGCCTCAAGCAAGTCGATTACTGAGCCGCTTTCATCAACGATGTCACCGGCCTCGTCGTACTCAACATTATAATCAAATGTAGTTCTGCCTTTGGTGCCCGATGGATCCAGATACACAGGGTTCTCGATGTTGACATACGTCTTCATCACACTGAATCGAGGCTCTACGTTACCAAGAACCCTCTTGCTAGCAATGAAATCGATGAGCATTGGCCTTACTGAGTCGGCAAATTCACCTTCGGCATTGTTGATATATGAAACATCTTTTTCTTCAATAGCTTTTTGAATAAATTCAATTTTATTTTTTTCTAAAAATGAGTGTTGAGCAGCTTCTAAAATTTCCTCATCCGATACTCCCTCAAGACTTTTTCCCTGCTTCCACGGATCGCGGCTCATACCTTCAGGCTGCTGGCGTATTATCCGTTCCACTTCTGACGCCACTCTGTTTTTGATGTCAGAGCCTTGCAGACGAGCATAGTTGGCGTTTACGTCATCAACATTGTCACTAAAGTAAATGGCCTTACCAAACGCGCTCTCGGGTGAACCCGCACGGAACTCATCAAAGTCACGGGATGTTGCATGGAACACCGGCAGGGCCTCACCATCGTCATCGACCACCTTGGTGTTGCCAAACTTCTTTTTGAAGTACGGCGACTCTGTTCCCATCTCTTGCCACAAGCGGGCGGCCTCAACAGCCTCATCTTCAGTCTTGGCTCCGGCTGTGGCTACGTCTGCGGCGGGGGTTCGGGCAGCATCCGTCTCGACCAAAATCTTACTAATGTGGTCGTATGTGGCTTTCGCGCCGGGACGAGATGCTTCAGGATCAGTCTTTCCGAACCGAAGGCTAGACGGGACGATTTCTTGATCCAACGTCTTTTCTGCACGATTCAGCATCAGCGAATGTGTCGTTGAGCCCATGTCCTTCGCATCTACAAACGAGATGAAGCGACGGTCGGGCGATTGATTGTTCTCAACAAACTTAGCGACAACATCACCCAAGATATCAATCGACTTATCCTTGGCCTCTTTGTCGAAAGGAATCATGTATCGCTGACCGAACTGAGACTTGTTCCAGTCCGCTGTAAACATTCCAGTGCGCTGGGGATCATTGCCAAACAAGCCGGGAACATCGTATGCCGGGAAATCGTCCCACATGTCCATAGGAACGATTCCCAGCGGTTCACTGATCGTTGCGAAGAAAACCGGACCTGGGATCTCACCAGACTCAACACCCTTCAAAATTTTATTGTAAGCCGGGTAGTAGTTACCGCTGCATGCAGCAGCACCCCATGGCTTTGATGCGGCACACGGAACAAACACAACCGTCTTGTATTCATCAGGAATCTTGTAGTTAGAAACTTTATTATGAAAATTTACAATCTTCGGATTAGAGAGAAGCTTGAGCGTCTCACCGGGCGTGTATGCCGTAAGCTCAGGGTCAAGAGGACCAAATGTCTCCGTCTGCTTGTAGCTTCTGCTTTTGGTCTTTTTGCCGAGAATCATCTCACGAAGAATCGGCCAGTTCTCCTCAGTGATGAATGGGTACTTGGCTCCCTCTTTTTGGGTTCCAAGCTGAGCACGCTCGAAGTCACTGAGTCCTGAGGCGGGGGGCTTGGGTGCGTCTGCGGCGGGGGCGGCGGGGGCTGGTTTTGTTCTCAGATTATACCCGTCTGCCTCGAATCTGTCAGCATAAGGACTCTTCGGGTTGCCAATCCATTTCCATTCCGAGTCTTGGCGGTCATAGATGAACTTACCGGCGACGTTTTCTGGAGGTATTTTACTCTTAATGGTTGCATCACCAGCACCATAAAGTCCGGCAATTCCGCTCTCGTACCCCAGACCCTCTGCCTCTAAACTGCGATTGATTGAGCCAGCAGGCGTTACAATTACAACTCGTTCACTGGACGACAGGCTTTCTGGTGGGGCAACGTAAAGACCCGGCTCTCCGATTGATGTCTGACGAACAGATCCGTCTGGCTGTTTGGTCAATCTACCCATACCTGGCGAGGGGGGCGGTATGGTTGCATCAATCCCTTCATCCATAAATAAATCTAAATACTTGGGCTGTGTTGTATGTTCAACAACAACCAAGTCATCTGGCTTTGGATGCCTCTCTGGATTCAACCATATTTTTCGTTGCTCATTCCTGATCGGAGCAAAAAGAGGCTCATTGCCAGCGGCGGCGGGGGGCTTGGGTGCGTCGGCAGAGTACTCGGGCAGAGGCTTGCCTCGGTTTGGTCCCTCTGTGTGGAAAGGTGACTTGATTTTGGTCTTACCGTCTTGGCCAATCAACTGCTTCGGCAAATTCTCAACATAGTAAGAAGCATCACCCTTACCCAGTACCTGCTCGTTCCAACGAATATCATCGGAATGCAAATATACAGGCATCTTTTCAACGCCAAGCTTCTTCAGCGCCATCGCACGATGGCGGCCTTCATGATTGAATATCTGTCCAGACTCATCCAACCTTAAAAATGGGACGCTGTTAAACTTCTCTCCGCGCTCCAGCAGGCCAGCAACACGATCTGCCCTTTCTGCGACTGGCTTGCTCAACGGTTCTGCTAACGACAAAAACTCATCAGGAGACATGTAAATAAGGTTTTCTTGCCGACGAGGCTTCTGCACCAGATTTTTAAGCTCGGAAAGCTTTTCGGGGTCAAAGTAAGACTCTCCTTTGGCTGTTGCCGTTGCAGCACGAGCGCCTTTGGAGTCAAGCCTCTCGGACATGTCCATACCCATTGCGCTTGCAGCTTGACGGACAGTGTCCTTTGCTCGCTCTAGAACAACCGCAGGGTTTGTTGAAGCAGGAACAGCGCCCAACTTACCAGGGTTGCTGAAACGGCCCGTCAGCACGCGATGAACAGCATCAGACATGTTCAGCATGTACTCTCGGTTGAACTGGTCCTCGCTGATGCTAATTCCAAAGTCTTGCTCCAGAATCTCCCGCTGCTTTACGAAGGTTTCGTGCTCCCAATCCAAAGCACGTAAAGCATGCGCCAACGACAACGGATCAACAATGTTCTTGCCGCTATCGTCACGGGCAAGAATGCCAAGACCACCGGCCCTGCGACCCTGGCCGCCATATTGCTCGGTCAGCTTTTCATTTACAATGCCGTGTGCAATCTCATGAGTTGCTCGCCACGCATACGTGTACGCTACATCATCGAAAGAACCATTCGGATCATAAGGCTGGTAAATGTAAGCGTTCTTCTGGTCATAGCTGTTGTTCTTGAAATCAGGCGAAACAAAGCCACTCAGGGTGCCGTCTTCGTTTCGCTTTGGACCAAATACTGAGAACGTCCAGCCCTCGGCAACCGTGCCCTTCGACTTCGTCCATTTGTTCAGACGATCGATCACTTCTTCAAGAGTCGTACCAAACTTGTCTTGAAGAGGATAGATCTTCAGGATTTCAGATGTATCCAGGTTGTTAAACTTGAGACCCATTCGAGCCATCAAGGCGCGAGACACATCAGCATCTACCCTCAGTCCTTTTTGTTCTGCTCCTGCATGGAGTCGATCAAGTCCGAAAGATCCTTCTCGTCCATCCCCTCCAAATACGAACTGCTCATATGTTGGTAAGCTTGAGAGGGATCGATTTGAGGCTGCGGCATCTGAGACTGCATCATCTGTGGCCTCAACACTGACACCACGCTTCCTGGCTTCCGGTTTGACTTGATCTTTTGTGTCGGGGGCCGCTTTCTGTCTTGAGGCGTCGGCTTCATCCCGTATATCGCGAAGATCTCTTCTCTCATACTCATCTTTCAGTAACTCCTGGTAGCCCTTAATAATATAGCTGGACTCACCCTCTGTAAAGGCATTTTTGAGGGTTTTAACAGCACTTGATGGTTGGCTAATTTCAATGCGCTCTTTCAGCCACTCAACAGCAATGTCTTTGCCAAAGCTATCTTTCGCAATATCCGAGAGACTTTGTGCAGCATCTACAAATTGGGTCAGGGTCTTCTGAGCATCCGCTCCGCTCCACTCGGGAGTGTGGATCAACTCAATCGTGTTGTTCTCACGATCAACAGTAAACCCAAGCTCGTCTTTCTTGAAGGTCTCATGAAGACTCGCCAAGAACTGAGGCGTCACCATCTCAGGAGGCAATTGAATACGCAATGTAGACAATCGCTCAGCACCACTGTCGTCCCAGGCTAGCTTCTTGTTCTGCTCAACATTGTTCGGATCATAAGAAGAAATGACATCGGGCTCATCCAACAGCGCCTCGACGAACACGCGGTTGAGAGCGCCGCCTTGAGGCACAACATTGGGTCCAGACATTCCAGATGTCGCGTTGAACTCCGTCAAGCGGCTTAAAATCGTTGCTTCGTCGCCAACAAGCTCAACTCGAAGGTTCGGCTCCAACTCTTGACCGGCCCAGCCACCTAGTGCGCGAGTAAATCGATCAATCTTAATATCGCCATCTCGACTCAGAATATCGCGCAAACTCGACTCAAAATCATCATAAATGGCCTCTTCAAGCGACTCAAGGTCCAATTTTAATGCAGATGCGTCTTCTTTTTTACTTTCAACAGCAGCAATCTCATTGCTCAACTCAAGATACCTCTTCTTCATTTCATTGAGGTCAAGACGAGCAATCTGAACACCAGTCAACGCAGCAGTCACGCGCGTTGGCTGAGGAGAAGAAATATCCTCCATATCGACCGATACGATCGGATCAGGTACCGTTGGTGCTGCTGGTGCCGCTGGTGCTGCTGGTGCCGCTGGTGCCGCTGGTGCTGGGCCAGCATTATTAGGACGCACACGAGCGCCAGCAACGCCGCCTGTTGTAAAACCGGGCAGGAAGCTGCCAACAATGGCGTTTACGAAGTTCTCAGCACGCTGACCAAGCTCAATGTCCTTAGTCGCCATACCCGTCAATTCAGCAATCTCACCCGCAGACTCTTGAATGATCGACTGAATACCTTCAGTTGTGGACTCAATGGCACCGCCACGAAGCGACAACTGTGCGATTCGAGTCACAAAAATTTTGGACAGCGCGTCCTTCGCAGGTTTTAAAATCTTACCCAAACCGACAGTGTCAACAGCAGCCATCGCAGCAGCAGGAACCAGCGCGTACTTCGCCGCAGCATCAGGGTCCACGCCCTGTTGCTCGACAAGAGTTCCGTACATTTCCCCATAGTTTTGGAGAAAGCCAGTCGAAACCGCGCCAACTGGAGCAGTAATCGGCGCAGCACCAAATGGTGCCCCAGCCAAACCAGTAACACCAGCCCCCGCGACCATCGCGCCCATCGACCCCAGACCCTGACCAAGAGTCGAGCCCGCGTAGTCTATGTAGTCCTGAAAGCCCTCAGCATCATAGATGCTTTCAATCCGAGGAGAAAACGATGCCGGATCGTCCGATGTGTCGAATTCGGCTGCCGTCTTTAACCCAAAGTCGACCATCGCTTGGCTGCCAGCCACACGACCCAGGCCCTCAACAGCCTTGGCTCCCATTCTCGGGTTGTCCTTCATCACCGTGCGCTCTAGTGAGCCCAACAACTGAGTGCCAAACCCAGACTCCGCTTCACGCTTAGCCTCAGCCTCGCGCTCCAAAGACTCACGCTCATCCTCGCTCGAATCAATCGACGCAAACCAATCCTCAGACTGACCCTCATCCATTCCAGCAGGAACCTTGAAGCCACGATACTCAGGACGCAAATCGTCTGAACGAAGCTCATCGTAGCGAGAACGAAGCTCTTCTAACGATTCTCCGCCTTCAACCTGCTCAATCTCGCTAGCAGCCTGAGACCTGAGCGCAGGCTCCTCAAGTGGATTTCCCTTCTCACGAGAAAAACCGCGCATGCTCCGTAACAGAAGGGCATCTTCTGACGCCATTTCACTAAGCCCCAAGAAGCGTGATCGCTACCGTGCCAGTCGGTGCTGTGTTGCCAGCAATCCCCGCCGATGTCTTTACAGCCGCGTGAACGTAGTTTGAGCCGTTTACAGTGTTGCCGCAAGGAACCACAAACTCGATCGACTTGCCAGCGCGACATTTAAGAACAAAAAACGGTACCGTGGTGCCAACCGCGATTTGACTACCGTTGGCTGTGTTGTCGTCGTACAAGCACAGGAACACGTCTTCGCCAGTGTTCTGCGTGGCGTCCACTGAAACAGCGTAAATCTCCGCGCCTGTTTTGCCGAAGATGTTCGCCTCGATCGTTGCGGTCGCAGCCGTCTCGCGGAACAGCAGCGTCCCACGAGGACCAGACAAAGTAATCAAAGAATCAGCCATGATTAAACCTCAACTGTAGGTAATTTCAGCGATGATGGCGTCGTTTGGATCGGTGTTTGCGTTCAGCGCAGCACCGGTCACCAGTCGAATGGTAAGACCGTTGACCACAGGAAGACCGCCCTCGCCGAACGTAAACGTAGTATCCGTCTGAACGTCAACCTGAAACACGTAGTCCGCTTCAGTCGTCGTTGCGTCAACGTCTTCGGAACTGTCGTACATCTTTAGGTAAAGAATCTCGCTGTTACTTGTGTTGCTTCCGTTCAGGATTGTGATCGACCGAACAGTCGCAGCACCGTTTGTGATGTTCTGAAGCGGCTCCTTTTGGAGATCCGTCTCGTACACAAACTTGTTTGTAAAATACGCATTGTCCAAAACTGTAGTCGCCACAACAAACTCCTCTCAATGAACAAAAACAACTTTACCGCATATCTCAAATATAGCAAGCAAAGAAAAAGGCCCTACCAGAGCAAGTAGGGCCTTCAGATCAAACGAACAGGAGAGCCAACCTGCAACAGAACGGCTCGAATCAATCATAGCACTGTGGCATCACCAAGGCAAATCATCATCGCCCTGTTCCTCGTACGAACGAGCAGCATCGGCCAACGCCCTCGCAGTATTCACCCCCGCTGACTCCCACCAACCAGACAACGGCTCTGCCAATGCTGGCCTCATCCGCAAGCACAACCTCGGACCTCGATCGCGCTCAGAGTAGAAGTCTTGGATCGTCACCTTGACCGCCAACGAGTCGTCCCTCAATACGCCCGCCATCACCAACGCATCCAAGGCACATTTACAAATGTTGTCTGCATCTGGCTTAGATGTCTTGTAAATGACGTGATCTGGGTCTTTTCGGCGCAATAGACGCTTAGGTCGGTGCGAAAATGCAGCGATCTCGATTTCCACAGGCTCATCAAGTGGCGCTTTTCGCCATACGCTGGTCATGACCGTGGCCGCAGAACGCTCCCAATCTGCCGTCTTTTTCGGCGTATATAGGCGCACTTTGCCCCCAATTGACGTTCCCCTCGGCCTTCCCTTGCCAATAGGGTCACCAGGAATCTCCACCATGTAAATCCACTTATCCATAGGTTTTTCCATACCACTCGAAAAGGTGGTTCCTTAGCTTCGCAATCGATGGAACGTTTTCCATACCCTCACTGGACATGTAGACCTCGTCGACCACGATGTACAACGCACGAATCAACTGACGCCTTTGCGCATGCTTCTCCATGTCGTGCAATGCCCACGGTATGTCCAGCCTCGATGGTATCTGCTTGCACCAATGAGGAACCGCCTTCCATTCATCCTCATGCATGGCCTTGTCAGACAACCACGAATACCACTCACGAATCGCAACCCGTAAATGTCTCGATACAAACTTAGTGTCTATACTTAGTTCCATTTGGCCATTCCCCGATCCCTAAACGTAGAGAAGTGAAACGGATCGTGAATGTCAGACCATTCAGCCCAATCCACGCACTTCAACAGATCGTCGATCTCAGACACCAACACACGCACCCATCTGACCTCGTCCTTCGAAGCAACAAACGACAACGCTACTGGTAGTGAATCAGGATCATCCAGATACTGTATACGGCAACGCTTCCAGAACTCTTGCGTCTTAGGATGAGTCCTTCGTGTGTGCAGCCTCAAATACGGACCCAACTCTGGTACTGGCACACGCTGTATGGCGTCATGATGCTTTTGCAGCTTCTTCTTTAGCTCATGCCATCTTCCGGTACCCACAACAGGCCCATTCTTGAAGATCCAGTAATGCAGGAACTTAAACGTCGACCATGCCCACCTTGGCTTGTCTGACGGAAGAACGGTGTACTGCTTGTATGGATTGATCTCCACGCGCTCTTTGTCTCGTTCGTTTTCCAAGTAAACCGCGTATGCGTACTTGAACAATGTCCGAGCAGTGCCC
>Ga0208919_1002289_pt1 | contig 10137 bp, 10 predicted proteins | sample 4_EtaG_FD_184076 | JGI IMG/M metagenome (GOLD analysis project Ga0208919, IMG submission 184076) | Marine viral communities from the Subarctic Pacific Ocean - 4_ETSP_OMZ_AT15127 metaG (SPAdes) (version 3) | ecosystem: Environmental > Aquatic > Marine > Oceanic | place: Pacific Ocean | collected... | reverse complement strand
CACCCACAGTTAATACTAAAAAGTTTACAGCTAGGCTAAGGAAAGCTGGTACTAATGAGGTTATTGCTGAGGTTGCTCATATATCAGGAACAACAAACACTATTCTTGAATTTGAATTTGAAACAAGCCTTGCAACGACTGTAGAAAATCATAATGTAGAGTTTGTTATAGAAACTACAGAAACATCTTTGAATTTAACTTATGGTCTTACTTGTACTAAAATATTAGAGCAAGTAGGTACAGGCACACAAAACTTAGCTATACAAGCAGGTACAATAAGTCCTGATTCTGTTGTTGATACTATATATATATCAGACCAAATACCTGATATGAAAATACTAAACTTCTTGACAGGCCTATTTAAAACATTTAACTTAACTGCATTTGTAGATAATGATGTATCAAGCAGTACATTTAGTCAAATCAAAGTACAAACACTAGATAGTTTTTATGCAAGTGGTACAACAAGAGATATTACTGAATTTGTAAACACAGAGGAGGGTGAATCTAATTTTAGTGTTCCCTTTAACGATATAGGTTTTAGTTTTGAAGAGCCTAAATCATTTTCAGCTTTTTATTACAACAAACTAAACTCAAGAGAATACGGATCAGTAAAAGCGAGTGATGCAAGTAATAGTGGTAGAGACCCAAGATTAAATAGAGGCCAAGACTATATTATAAAAACACCATACGAAAAGATGTTATTCGAAAGACTGAAAAATGTTAATGGAGGTGCAGATACTAATATTGGTTTTGGATATTTTGTAGATGACAACCAAAGTCCTACAATCGGCAAACCATTATTATTTGTCAAAAAAAACACAAGTGTCAGTAGTACACCTATACAAATGTTTAATGGTGGTGGTGTAGGAACGCCTGCAAGTATTAGCACTATAAATAGAGGTACTAATTTTCAAGAGGGCTTATCAAATGTAAATATAGCTGTTTCTTCTGATTCATCTACTAATGTATTGTTCAATTATCTTGATTCTAATAATGCGAGTCAAAATGTGGATATAGGGCCTGGAGCTAACACAACCATAAATAATGTGGTTACAAATAGTGTTCAGATTATAAGTAATTTTGATGATATAGACCATATTACAATTACCTATACAACAGTAACGGCAAGTCAAACTTTAAACTTTAGTAGAGAAATAAATCCTTTTGTTACAGGTCAGATAGATGACAACACTTTATTTAAAACTTATTATAGTGATTACATAAGTGATTTATTTAGCTATAACAGACGATTAGTAAAAGTAAAGGCCATATTGCCACAGAGCTTTTTATTACAATACAAATTAAGTGATACACTTATTATAAGTAATGAAGCCTTTATAATAAACAAAATAACTACAAACCTACAGACAGGTGAAAGTAGTTTAGAATTATTGAACAAGTTATGATACAAAGTATATTACAATTATTAGAGTTCGCAAATGGTGAAACTGAGAATATCAGAATAGCACAGGGTAAATACAGTTTGCCAAAAAGTATAAAACAAAGTTACAAACAAGTTAAAAAAGAAATAAGATGGCAAAAGAAGTTATAGTAAATGTAAAAATTACAGCAGACCAAGCTCGAAAAAATATAGAAGAATTAAATAAATCTTTGAATGCTTCAGAATCATTAATTGATGAACTTGAGGATGAACTTGTAGTATTAAACAAAACTCTTGAGAAACAAGCAGGAATTACTGACAAAGCCTTAAATGCGAGAGTAAAGACAAACAAAGAAATAGAAAAGACTAATAATAGAATAAAAAGAGAAAAAAAGGCAGTACAAGATATAAATAAAGAAAGACGAGAAAACAATAAGATAATACAAAAATCTACTCAGCAAACTGCTGACTATTCAGGTGTTATAGGAATATTAGATAGACAAACAGGAGGACTAATAACAGGTATCACAGGTGTTACAGGAAGTGTAGGTAAAGCTACTAAAGGATTTAAATTGCTAAGGACAGCTATAATAGCTACAGGTATTGGTGCTTTAGTAATAGCTATCACATCAGTAGCAGCAGCATTCACTTCATCAGAAGAGGGTCAAAACAAATTTAGAAAATTCTTTACACAAATTAAAGTTGTTATCGGTAATGTTACAGATATATTATCAGATTTTGGTAATGTAATTATTAATGTTTTTACAGGAAACTTTAAAGCAGCAAAAGAAGCAATTAAAGATGTTACTGAGGGTATCAAGAACTTTGGAGAAGAAACAAAAAAAGAAATAGGACTTGCTGGTGAACTTGCTGATAAAAGAGCTAAAGCTGATAAATTAGAAAGACAATTATTAATAGATAGAGCAGAGGCTAATAGAAAATTTAATGAGCTTAGAGAGAAAGCAGCAGATAAAGAAAATGTAAGCATAGAGGATAGAATAGCAGCACTTAAAGAGGCTGGTCGTATTGAAGACGATATAACTAAAAAAGAAATTGAGGCAGCTAAATTAAGATTAGAGGCCAAGGAAACAGAAAATTCATTAGGTAAATCGACTAAAGAAGATTTAGATGAGGAAGCTGCGTTGAGAGCAAAAGTGATTGAATTAGAAGCATCACGATTAAAAAAACAAAAAACACTTACTGCCGAGATTACTACAAATTTAAGAGAAGAAAAAGCTGAAAAGAAAAGAATAGAGAATGAGGAAGCAGCAGAGAAAAAAGCTGCAGATGACGAGGCTGAAAGAAAACGAAAAGAAAAGAGGGATAAAGAAATAGCAGATGCAAAAGCTTTAGCAGATTTGAAAAATACCATCCGTGATGCTGAGGCTGTATCAGAAGAAGAAAAAAGAGCACTAGAACTTATTAAAATTGATGAGCAGTTTGCAGCACTTATCGAAAAGGCAAAAGCAAATGGATTAGCAACGCAAGAACTTGAGGACGCACAAAGACAAGCAAAAATAGACAAACAAAAACAATTTGATGAAATTGATGAAAAAAGAGAAAAAGAACACCAAGATAAAATTACTGAAATCAAAAACATAGAAATACAAACAGAGCAACAAATTCAACAGGCAAAACTTGCTCTTGCATCACAATTTGGCAATCTTTTAACACAAATAGCTGGTAAAAATAAGACAGCAGCCATAGCAGGAGTTCTAATACAAAAAGCATCATCAATAGGCCAAATTATAGCTAACACTGGCATAGCAAATGCAAAAGCAGTAGCAGCAAGTCCACTTTCGGCAGGTCAGCCATTTGTTACTATAAACTCCATAAGTGCAGGTTTGTCTGTAGCATCAACTTTAGCACAAGCACAAAAAGCTATACAACAAATTAAAGGTGCTGGGCCTGGATCAACAAGTGGTATAAGTGGTGGCACAGGTGGTGGTGCAGTCAATATACCGACAACACAAGCACCATCATTTAATATAGTAGGCAGTGATTCACAAAATCAGTTAGCACAAACCTTAGCTACACAAACACAAAAACCTGTAAAAGCATTTGTAGTATCAGGAGATGTAACAACAGCACAAAGTTTAGATAGAAATATTATACAGGAAAGTTCATTAGGATAAACAAAATAATTAATTAAAAACGATATATTATTATGAAGATAGTTGAATTAATTTTAGACGACAACGAAGATTTAACTGGAATAGAAGCAATTAGTATAGTTGAGAATCCTGCGATAGAAGAGGATTTTATAGCACTTAAAGGCGAACAACAATTACAATTAGCAGAGGTAGATAAAGAGAAAAGAATTTTATTGGGAGCTTTACTTGTACCTAACAAACCTATATATAGAAAAAGTGGCGAAGATGAATATTATATATACTTCTCACGAGAAACAGTAAGAAAGGCCTCCCAAATTTATTTACAGAAAGGAAACCAAAACAATTCTACATTAGAGCATAAGCATACACTAAAAGGTTTATCACTTGTAGAATCTTGGATAGTAGAGGATTCTAAAAAAGACAAGACAGCTTTATATGGTCTTGAATATCCTGTAGGTACTTGGGTAGGTGCAGTTAAAGTAAATAATGAACAAGTATGGCAAGAGTTTGTAAAAACAGGTAAAGTCAAAGGATTTAGTATTGAGGGTTATTTCGCAGACAAAGCAGAAAGACCAAAAGACCCCACTATTAATGATCTAGCAAAAATAGAAGAAGAAGAGGCACAAGAATTATTATCACAGATTAAAGGTATAATTAGAAATGACAAAAGATACAAAGCTGGTAAAAGATTAATATTTGAAAGTTTTAGTGATTATCCTGATGCAGTAAAGAACAATGCAAAGAGAGGAATAGAACTTAATAAAAAAGTAAATAATAAATGTGCTACAGATGTTGGTAAGATTAGGGCACAACAATTAGCACAAGGTAAAGCAATAAGTGAACAGACTATTAGTAGGATGTATTCTTTCTTATCAAGAGCTGAGGAATATTACAAACCTGATGACAAGGAGGCTTGTGGTACAATCTCATATTTACTATGGGGTGGTCTTGCAGCAAAAAGATATTCAGAAAGAAAACTTAAAGAGCTTGGTAAATTAGATTTGTATAGTGAAAAAGTAAATGATGACTTTGCAATTATAAATGACAGATTAGGTTATGCTACAAAAGAAATGGCTGAGAAAATTGCAAAAGACATAGGTTGCGAGGGCATACATACCCACGATTATATGAATCAGATTTGGTATATGCCTTGTGAAAAACACGCACTAACAGAAGAAGAGTTTAAGAAATATGAATGTCCAAAAGGATATAAGAAAGATTACCAAAAACATAAGTGCGTAAAAATGGCAGAGATAGGGCCAAGAGGAGGTATAAGACCGAGTAAAAAAGCACCAAAGTCAGGTACACCTAATCCAAATCCAAAAGGTAAAGGAACAGCTAAAGGAGATGCTTCAACAAGCAGGGGAGCAAAAGTCTCACAAAAAGATTTAGCTTCTTTACAAAAAAAGTCAGATGACTTTAATGAGAGATACAAAAAGAAACTTGGTTATGGTGTAACAGTTGGACAATTAAAAGCAGTATTTCAAAGAGGCTTAGGTGCGTTCAACGTATCTCATAGTCCTCGAATAAAATCACCTACAGCTTGGGCTCAAGCACGAGTAAATGCTTATATGTATTTAGTAAGAAATGGTAGGCCACAAAATCCTAAGTACACAGGTGATTTTGATTTACTACCAAAAGGACATCCTAAAAGCAATAAGAAATGAAGAAAAAAGATTACATACCTAGCTATACAAGTCCAATAGGGGGGAGACGAGCTTGTTTATGTAAAGACGAATTGACTTACAAAATTGAGTGTTGTACTGGAGAACTACACGCACAAGGCATAGGTCAAATAACAAGAAGCAGTTAAAAATGCAAAATTAATTTAAAAAAGCGATATATAATTATGAAAGCTACAGAAATGATAAAACAAGTAAAAAATCTCTTAGGTGTTGAGCTATCTGACATCCAGTTAGCTGAACTCAAATTAGAGAACGGAACTGTTTTAGAAGCAGATGCTTTTGAATCAGGTAAAGAGGTCTTTATTAAAACTGAGGACGAAAATGTTGCTCTACCAGTTGGAGAGTACGAACTAGAAGATAATCGTTTATTAGTTGTCGAAGAAGAAGGGGTGATTAAAGAAATTAAAGCTCAAGAGGAAGAAGAAAAAGAGGATGAAGAAAAAGAGGACGACAAAGAAGAAATGAGATATGTGACTAGAGAAGAGTTCAGAAAAGAAATGGACGAACTTAAAGATATGGTTGAAAAAATGATGTCTCCAAAAGATAAAGAGGATATGTCATCACAGATTCAAGAGGAAGTATCTTTAGCAGTTACAGAAGTTTTAAATAGCCAAGCAGAAGAAAAAGAAATTCTAAAAGAAGAATTATCTCAACCTGCTGCAGAGCCTTTAAAGCACAACCCTGAAGAAAAGAAAAGCAACTTAAAAGTTAAGTTTGCTCAAAACAGGACAAAATCTACTCTTGATAGAGTAATGGAAACTATAAGTAATAAATAAATAAATATAAAATTATGGCAGTATTAACGCATATAAATAACGATGTCGTAAGAATTAAAAACGATGTTGATTCAGTATCAGCAGCAGTTACATTGACTGCAGCAGATAGTGGAAAATGGTACGAACTTGCAGCAAGTGCAGGTGTAACGGTAACATTACCGTCAGTTGAATCAGGACTACATTTTAGATTTGTTGTAGCAAATGCTTTTGATACATCAAACTATATCATTGATAGTGCAGAGGGAGACAATATAGATGGTATTTTAGTAGTTAATGGAGCAAGTGTTGCAGCTTCAGGAGAAGACCAAATTAACTTTGTAGCATCAGCAGAATCAGTAGGAGACTTTATTGATATTTGGTCTGATGGTAACAAATGGTATGTTTGGGGAATCGGAAACTCAGCAGGGTCAATTACAGCTACTGATCCAAGTTAATAATTAATTAAATAAATAAATAAAAAGATATGGCGACTACAACTTCGATAACTACTACTTATGCAGGTGAGTTTGCTGGTGAATATATAGCAGCAGCTTTATTAAGTGGAGTTACGTTATCACAAGGCGGGGTTTCAATAAAACCCAATATTAAATTTAAAGAAGTAATCAAGAAAATGGCATTGGATAGTATCTTAAAAGATGCGTCTTGCGACTTTGACCCTACTTCAACTGTAACATTAACTGAGAGAATCCTACAACCTGAGGAATTTCAAGTGAATTTACAACTATGTAAAAAAGATTTCAGACAAGACTGGGATGCTCAATCAATGGGCTTCAGTCAGTATGACAATCTACCAAAGAGATTTTCTGACTTTTTAATTGCACAAGTTGCAGCTAAAGTAGCACAGAAAGTTGAGCAAAACATTTGGAACGGAGCAACTGCTAACGCAGGAGAGTTTGACGGATTTAAGACGTTATTACTTGCTGACGGAGACGTTGTAGATGTTTCAGGTACTACATTATCAGCTTCAAACATTATTGCAGAATTAGGAAAAGTAGTTGATGCTATCCCAAGTGCAGTATATTCAAAAGAAGATGTTAAGATTTACCTACCAACAAGTGCAGCAAAGTTCTACATCCAAGCTCAAGCAGCTTTAGGATATAGAGAATTGTATCACGTTGGACAAACTGAGATGAACTTTCAAGGTGTTCCATTATTCACAGCTCCAGGCCTAGCGGCTGATACAATGGTAGCTGCTGAATCATCAAACTTATTCTTTGGTACTGGTCTATTAAACGACTGGCAAGAAGTTAAGTTAATTGATATGGCTGACATTGACGGAAGTCAAAATGTAAGAGTAGTATTAAGAGGAAGTGCAGGAGTACAACACGGAATTGGCTCTGATATTGTATTATACTCGTAATAATGTTTAACATAAAATAGGTAGGTGGGTAAAAGCCTACTTACCTTTTTTTTTAAAAAATAAAAATATGGCTTGTAATATAACAAACGGAAGAGCATTAGCTTGTAAATCAGGTGTAGGTGGATTAAGATTTGTTTACTTTTCTAACTACAATAATACAACGAGAGATTTAGCAATAGCAGCAGATGGCTCTGTTACTCTTGATGGCTCTGTAGATTTTTACAGATACGATTTAAAAGGTAATTCATCTTTAGAAACAGCCATAAACTCTTCAAGGGAAAATGGAACAACTTTTTACGAAAGCACTTTAAATCTTACATTACAATTTTTAGATAAGGCTACGCAAGAGCAAATTAAATTACTAGCTCACGGTAGGCCTCAAGTTGTAGTACAAGATTATAACGGTAATGCTTTCTTATTAGGGAAGATACACGGATGCGAAGTAAGTGGAGGAACAATGGTAACAGGAGCAGCAATGGGCGACTTGTCAGGCTTTACATTAGTATTGACTGCACAAGAAACTAACCCACCATTCTTCTGTGCAGCAGCACCATCAGATGATGCTACTTCACCTATTGATCCTAACGCATAAAGAGTTATGGTTTATAAATAAAGGGGGGCTATATGCCTCCTTTTTTTTTATATCTATACAAAATAGCATTATTATTTCGATATATAAGTATGAAGATATTCACTACGAGTAGCTCTGCTCAGACGTTTGATGTAATACCAAGAACATTTGCATCTACATATACAATGAAATTAAGAGATACAAGTAAGAACAAAGAAGTATTTAGTGCAAGTGTTAATGCTAGTGATGTAACAAATCATAAAAGAGTATCAGCAACTATAAGTCCTGTTTTGAAAGAGGGTAGATATTATGACTTAACTTTACTAAGTGGGTCAAGTGTTGTTTACAAAGACAAAATATTTTGCACAGACCAAACTATTAATCAAGCAAACAATGATTACTATGATATTAATAGTGGAGAATATACTTTTGATGAAACAGCAGGATCGCACGATAACGATTATATAATAGTATGAACGATTTAAGATTTATAAATTTAAGTAGTTATACAACACCAAAAGTTGTAGAATACAAAAATAAAGAGTGGGTAGCTTATGGAGAGGATAATAATTATTTCAAATACCTTATAGACAGGTACAATGGTAGTCCTACAAACAATGCAATCATAAATGCAATCTCTGCTATGATATATGGTAGAGGCCTAGATGCTACAAATTCAAATCAGAAGCCTGATGAGTATGCAAAGATGATTTCTTTATTCAATGCAGACTGCACGAGAAAACTTTGTTATGACTTAAAACTTATGGGTCAATGTGCAATGCAGGTAATTTATTCTAAGGATAGAAATACAATAGCACAAATAGAACACTTTCCTGTGGAAACACTAAGAGCTGAGAAGTGTAATGATGATGGAGATATAGAGGCTTATTATTATTTTTCTGACTGGTCTAATTATAAACCTACAAGTAAAGCAAAAAGAATACCTGCTTTTGGTACAAGCAAAGAGGCGATAGAGATATTATATGTAAGGCCTTATAGAGCAGGATTTCATTACTATAGTCCTGTTGATTATCAAGGTGGTTTGCAATATTCAGAGCTAGAGGAGGAGATAGGAAACTTTCATTTAAATAATATAATGAATGGTATGTCTCCAAGTATGTTAATTAATTTTAACAATGGAGTGCCTAACGAAGAAGAAAGGGAGCTTATAGAGCAAAGAATATACCAAAAGTTCTCAGGAACATCAAATAGTGGTAAATTTATTTTAGCCTTTAACGACAATGCAGAAACAGCAGCAAACATAGAGCCTGTACAATTATCAGATGCACATCAACAGTATCAATTCCTAAGTGAAGAAAGTACAAAAAAGATTATGGTATCTCATAGAATTGTAAGTCCTATGCTTATTGGTATCAAAGATCAAACAGGTTTAGGAAACAATGCAGATGAATTAAAGACTGCATCTACACTTTTAGATAATACTGTGATAAGGCCTTTCCAACATTTATTGATAGATGCTTTTGACAAAATACTTTCTTATAATAAAATATCTTTAAAACTTTACTTTAAAACTTTACAACCTTTAGAATTTACAGACTTAGAAAATGTAGAGGATGAAGAAACTAAAGAAGAAGAAACAGGTGTAAAACTAAAGCAAGAGGATTTATCTGACGAAGAGTTTGATATTATATTAGATGAGCTTAGAGGAGAGAAAATTTCTAATAGATGGGAGGAAGTAGATGCAAGAGAGTACAGCTCGGAGAATGAAGATATAGAAGAATGGGCTACTAAAAACATAGACAGTAAAGAACAACAATTAGAAAAAAGAAGTATAGATAGTAAAAAGAGTGGTTTTAGCTACTTAGACAAATCATTATATAAAGTAAGATACAAGTATTCACAAAAATACTCTAAGGGCAAATCAAGACAGTTCTGTAGAATTATGATGGCGAGAAGTCAAAGAGGAGTAGTTTATAGAATTGAGGATATTGATAAGGCAAGTAGAGCTGGAGTAAATAGATCATTTGGACATAAAGGACAAGCATACGATTTATTTAAATACAAAGGGGGAGTAAACTGTGGTCATTTCTTTAGTGAGGTATTGTATAGGCTAAAATCAAAGACTATGAAAAAGAAAATACAAAACTATGATGAAGTTAAAAGCATACCTAAGTCATATAAGCCTACACCAGCAGGACATAAGAAAGCTAAGGTAGCACCAAAGGATATGCCTAATAATGGACATCACCCTAATTTTAAATAAGATATGGCAACAGCGTTATTTAT
>Ga0208919_1002288_pt1 | contig 10146 bp, 18 predicted proteins | sample 4_EtaG_FD_184076 | JGI IMG/M metagenome (GOLD analysis project Ga0208919, IMG submission 184076) | Marine viral communities from the Subarctic Pacific Ocean - 4_ETSP_OMZ_AT15127 metaG (SPAdes) (version 3) | ecosystem: Environmental > Aquatic > Marine > Oceanic | place: Pacific Ocean | collected... | reverse complement strand
ATCAGAACACAAATTATTGGTTTACCAACTCCTGACAAAGAGCAACAAGCTCTACGTGTTAAAGAGTTTATGAATTATCAAATCATGTCAGAAATGAAAGAATATGAATCTGAGTTTGATCAGATGTTATTTTATCTACCGCTGACAGGATCTACATTTAAAAAAATTTATTATGATGAAATTATGCAGAGAACCGTTTCTAAATTTGTTCCTGCAGATGATTTAATTGTTCCGTACTCAGCTACCTCATTAGACGATGCGGAGACAATTATTCATGTAATTAAAACGTCAGAGAATGAATTAAGAAAACAACAAGTTGGTGGTTTTTATAGAGACGTTAGTTTAACTCCAGGTCAAGACAATGAAACAGAATCAGAGAAAAAAGAACGAGAGTTAGATGGTATGAGTAAAAGTAAAAATCAAAACATGTTTACTCTTTTAGAGTGTCATGTTGATTTAGATATTGAAGGTTTTGAAGATACAGATTCACAGGGTGAATCTACAGGAATTAAATTACCATACATTGTAACAATTGAGGAAGGTTCTCGTGAAGTATTATCTATTAGAAGAAACTACGAAGTAGGTGATTCAACAAGAACTAAAATACAATATTTTGTACACTTTAAATTTTTACCTGGTCTAGGTTTTTATGGTTTTGGTTTAATCCACATGATAGGTGGTTTATCAAGAACTGCAACTTCTGCATTAAGATCGCTTCTTGACGCCGGAACCTTTTCAAATCAGCCATCAGGATTTAAAATGCGTGGGATAAAATTAAGAGACGAAGCAGCTCCATTACAACCCGGAGAGTTTAGAGATGTAGATGCACCAGGTGGTAATTTACGAGATGCATTTATGCCATTACCATTCAAAGAACCATCAGCAACTTTATTACAGCTTATGGGTGTTGTTGTATCTGCAGGACAAAGATTTGCATCTATTGCAGATCTGCAAGTAGGAGAAGGAAATCAACAAGCGGCAGTAGGTACAACAGTTGCTATGTTAGAAAGAGGATCTAGAACAATGTCAGCAATTCATAAAAGATTATATTCTTCTATGAAACGTGAGTTTAGTTTAATGGCTAGAGTTTTTAAACTTTACTTACCTCCAGTTTACCCATATGATGTTGTTGGCGGTCAAAGGCAAATCAAACAAAATGATTTCGATGACCGAATAGATATATTGCCAGTTGCGGATCCAAATATCTTTTCACAGACACAGCGGATATCACTCGCTCAAACGGAAATGCAACTGGCAGCTTCTAATCCTGCAATTCACAATCAATATGAAGTTTACAGAAACATGTATGAAGCTTTAGGTGTAAAAGATATAGATATAATTTTAAAAAGACCGGAAAAACCAATGCCAAAAGACCCTGCATTAGAACACATTGATGCATTAGCTGGCAAACCTTTTCAAGCTTTTCCAGGTCAGGACCACCAAGCACACATTACAGCGCATTTAAATTTTATGGAAACTAATATGGTAAAAAATGCACCGGTGGTAGGCGCTGCAATACAGAAAAATATACTTGAACACATAAGTTTAATGGCACAAGAACAAATTGAAATAGAATTTAGAGAAGAATTACCTCAATTAATGCAAATGCAACAGATGGCAATGCAAAATCCACAGCTACAACAACAAGCAAGAATGCTTTCTGAAAAAATTGAGTCAAGAAAAGCAGTTTTAATATCTGAAATGATGGATGATTATGCAAAAGAAGAGAAAAAAATAACTTCACAGTTTGATAATGACCCAATTGCTAAGTTAAGAGCAAGAGAACTAGACCTACAAGCAAAAGAAAACGCTAGAAAAGAAAAAGAAGGTCAAGAAAGGTTAAATTTAGACCGAATGAGAGCAATGATGAACGATCAAAACCAAGACGAAAAGCTAAAACAGAACGAACAACTTGCAAATCTTCGTGCAGACACTTCAATACAAAAAACTATTTTAGGTAAAACAATTCCATCAGGTGATAAGATGGCTAAAAGCGTTCAAATTATAAGAGGAGATAGATAATATGTGGTTATCAGCAATTAAATTAGCAGTTTCTGCTGGAAGTAAGATATATGCTAACAAACAGAGAACTAAGATGGCTATGTCAGACGCACAACTGATGCATGCTACTAAGATGGCCCAGGGTGAGGAAGCTTACCAGGGAAAACTTTTAGAAGCCCGACAATCAGACTGGAAAGACGAGGCAGTTTTAATAATTTTAAGTACGCCAATCATGGTGCTGGCCTGGGCAGTCATATCGGACGATCCTACAGCGATGGACAAGGTAAAATTGTTCTTCGAAATGTTCTCGCAGCTCCCATCATGGTTTACTAATTTATGGATACTTGTAGTCGCGAGTATTTATGGTATAAAAGGAACACAAATATTCCGTGGAGGAATGAACAAGGAGAAAAACAATGGCAAATAGACTATACAACAAACAAGTATCACCTAAAGGTTATAAAATGGGTGGAAGAGTAAAAAAAATGGGTGGCGGAACTCTTAAAAAAGTTCAACCAGACCAAAAAGGTTTAGCTAAACTACCAACTAAAGTTAGAAACAAAATGGGCTTTATGAAAAAAGGTGGCAAGGTTAAATAATGGCTGGTAGAGGTTTATACGCAAACATCGCAGCCAAAAAAGCTAGAATTAAGGCTGGCTCAGGTGAGAAGATGAGAAAAAGAGGTGCGAAAGGTGCACCTACTGCAGCTAACTTTAAAAGAGCAAAACAAACAGCGAGAACTTAATGGCAAAACTTTGTCCAAAAGGAAAAGCAGCAGCAAAACGTAAATTTAAAGTTTACCCAAGCGCCTATGCTAATATGTATGCATCAGGAGTCTGTTCTGGAAAAATAAAACCAGGTGGTAGAAAAAAATCTGCTGAAGGTGGAATGGCTGGTTGTGTTCAAATAAAAGGTTTTGGCGCAGCTAGAAGACCAAATAAATAAAATGGCTAAAAAAGGCTTAAGATCATGGGTAAAGGAGAATTGGGTCGATATTGCAAACAAAAAATCGGATGGCTCATACCCAAAATGTGGACGAAGTGGTGGAGAAAAAAGAAAAAATTATCCAAAATGCGTGCCTATTGCAAAAGCAAGAGCGATGAGCAAAGGGCAACGTGCGGGTGCCGTAAAAAGAAAACAAGCGAAAGCAAATACAGGCCCTACACCTGATAGAGCTGCAACATTTGCAAAAAGAACAAAAGCTGCAAAAGGTTATGCTGCTGGATACATCGGTAAAAGCATAAACAGTGAGTATGGAGGAGTTAAATTATCTAATCCATCATATGTAAAATATTATAAAGGCATGATCTAATGAGACAGTTTTATTCAAAAGGTACAATGCCAGCAAGAAATAAAAAAAACTTTAGACCTACAAAGTCTGGAGCAGGCATGACACGAGCCGGTGTCAAAGCTTATAGAAGATTAAATCCCGGTTCAAAACTAAAAACAGCCGTGACTGGAAAAGTGAAGAAAGGGTCAAAAGCTGCAAAACGTAGGAAATCATACTGCGCAAGATCACTCGGACAATTAAAACGAGCATCAGCAAAAACAAGAAACGATCCAAATTCAAGAATACGACAGGCACGGAGAAGATGGAGATGTTAAATGAGAAGAGCAATATTAGATGCACTTCGTGCTAAATACGAAGCTGAAATTGCAGAAGCAGATGCTACTGCAAATATCTATTTAGAAAACAGTGTTGGTATTGGAGAACATCCGCAACACATCAGTGAAATAAACAAACAAGTAGAAAAAATAGCTAATGCAAAAGAAAAATTAGATGTTTTAGATGAGTTTGAACCAGCGAAAGGAACAGCATTATAATGGAAGATGGATTTACAATAATATCTAAACTACAAAGACTAATGAGAGATAACTTACAACGACTTGGAGACACCATGATTAGTGGTGGTGTTGACAATATGGAAAAATATCAGTATATGTTAGGACAAGCTAGAACATATCAATATATGTTACAGGAACTCTCTAACCTGCTAGACAATAAGGAGCAAAAAGATGAAAAAGGAACAGTTATTGACCTCAACAAAAGAGGAACCTAAAGTTAAACTTGCACTGCAAGAAAAATATAACAAAGAAGATAAAGAACAAAATCAAAAACAAACAGATCTTTCAAAAAAAGAATCGTCTAAACTACCGAATCCAACAGGATGGAGAGTTTTAATTTTACCTTTTAAAATGAAAGAAAAAACTAAAGGTGGACTTTATTTAGGACAAGATACATTAGAAAAACAACAAATTGGTTCTAATTGTGGAATGATTTTAAAAATGGGTTCACAATGTTATGACAAAGAACGATATCCAGAAGGACCTTGGTGTAAAGAAGGAGACTGGGTTGTTTATGCGAGATATGCTGGATCAAGAATTCAGATAGATGGTGGGGAAGTTAGATTGTTAAATGACGATGAAATTTTAGCAACCATCGAAAACCCTGAAGATATATTTCATCAATACTAAAACATAGAAGGAGAAACCTATGCCAGAAGATAAAAAGTTAAATACACAAGACAGAGAAATGGTTGACATAGATACTTCAGGACCTGAAGTAGATGTAGATATTTCTGATAAGAAAGAAGATAAAAGAACATATGATAAAGAAAAAGATCATGGAACAGATATAAGTTTTGAAAATGAAAGAGAAACTAAAGTAGAAGAAAATGAACCAAAGGAAGAAGTCAAAGTTGAAGAAAAAAAGGAAGAAGAAAAACCAAAAGAAGAAACAGAAGAAAAGAAAAAAGAACTAGAAGAATATAGTGAAGGTGTTCAAAAAAGAATTGCTAAGCTAACAAAAAAATGGAGAGAAGCTGAGAGACAAAAAGAAGCTGCTCTTGATTGGGCTAAAAAAGTAAAAGAAGAGCAAGAAAGTTTGAAAACCAAACTATCAACAATAGAACCTAACTATGTAACTGCAATGGAAGGTAGAGTAACATCTGGCCTACAGGCAGCGAAGGCAGCATTAGCTACAGCTAGAGAAGCTGGAGATATATCTGCTGAAGTAGAAGCACAAAAGATGATTGCAAAACTAGGTGTTGAGGAAGCAAGAGTTGCTAATTTAAAAAAACAAGCTGAAACAAAATCAAAAGAAGTTGTTTCAACTCCAACTTTAGATCAAGCAATAGCTCCTAGAGCACAAGCAACTGATCCAAAAGCTGAGGAATGGGCTGAGAAAAACCCATGGTTTGGAACAGATAACGCAATGACCTATACTGCTTTTGATTTACATAAAAAACTAACCGAAGAAGAAGGGTTTGATGCGCAAACAGATGAGTATTATTCTGAAATAGATAAGCGTATGAGACTTGACTTTCCGCATAAATTTGGTAGTAATGAGTCAACGGCATCGACAAAGCCTACACAAACAGTAGCTTCAGCAAAGCGAAGTGTAAATTCAACGTCGCAGAAAACCGTGAGACTCACGCCGTCTCAAGTATCAATTGCTAAAAAATTAGGTGTGCCACTTGAACTTTATGCGAAACAATTAAATATCACGAAGGAGAGATAAGCATATGACAAATAAAAAAATAGACTCCCGTGCGAGCCAAACAAAAGTTAAAGAACAGAAAAAAGTTTGGACTCCACCATCATCTTTAGATGCTCCACCCGCACCAGATGGTTTTAAACATAGGTGGATAAGAGCTGAGTCGATGGGTTTTGATGATTCATCAAATATGTCGGCAAAGTTAAGATCAGGATTTGAATTAGTGAGAGCTGATGAATATTCTGATGTTGATTATCCAACTGTTAATGACGGGAAATACAAAGGAGTTATCGGAGTTGGCGGCCTTTTGCTGGCAAGGATACCTAATGAAGTTGTAAAATCGCGCGAGGAGTATTTTAGAAAACAAACTCAAGACCGTAATGACGCGATAGATAACGATTTAATGAAGGAACAGCATCCAAGTATGCCGATCAATAATGATCGACAGACTCGTGTAACCTTCGGTGGTACTAAGAAAAGTTAATTTTTTAACAATTCTTACCAACGAATAAATTAAATCGTACTGGAGGCCTTTCGAGGCAGGTACATAAGGAGATAAAACTATGGCTAACAAAGACGCAGCGTTCGGTTTCAAACCTACAAGACATCTTACAGGTGGATTAATCAGAACGGAAGAATACGCTATAGCGGCTAACTACGGTTCAAATATTTTTTCTGGACAAGTAGTTGAAGCAGTAGCGGGTGGCGGTATTGAAGCAGCAGCGGCTGGAGACACTCAACAAGCGGGTGTGTTCGGTGGTGTTTTCTATACTGATCCAACAACAAGCAAACCTACATTTAAGCCTTTCTACGCAGCAAGCACAAATGCTTCTGACTTGAAAGCTACAGTGTATGCGGATCCTTATATCGTGTATGAAGCACAACATGATGGTACTGGAACAGCGGCTATGAATAACTCTGGATTTGATTTTGTCGGAGTAGGCGGAAGCACTACTACTGGTCAATCAACTTCAGAAATTGATACGTCCACTTCTGGAACATCTGGTGGTTTCAAACAAATCGGTATATCAACAGATCCGGACAATAGTGATACTTCATCAGCAAATGCGAATGCATACGTTGTATTCAATACTGGTGAACATATCTTTAAATTAACAACAGGCGTATAATTTTAGAATAGGAGATTAAATTATGGCAATATCAAGATCACAACTAGTTAAAGAACTAGAGCCAGGATTGAATGCACTATTCGGCCTGGAATATAAAAACTACGCAGATGAGCACACAGAAATTTTCGATATTGAAAATTCTGACAGAGCTTTTGAAGAAGAAGTGATGTTATCTGGTTTCGCTAATGCTTCAGTTAAACCTGAAGGACAAGGCGTTAACTACGATACAGCACAAGAATCTTTCACTGCTAGATACACTCACGAAACGCTTGCTTTAGCGTTTTCAATCACTGAAGAAGCGATTGAAGATAACTTGTATGACAGACTTGCGTCTAGATATACAAAAGCATTAGCTAGATCTATGGCAAATGCTAAACAAGTTAAAGCAGCAAACGTATTAAACAATGCGTTTGATTCAAGCTTCACAGGTGGTGACGGTGTAGAACTTTGTTCTGCAGTTCACCCAATCGTAGCTGGAACGTTCAAAAATGAGTTGTCAACTGCAGCTGACTTAAACGAAACTTCGTTAGAGCAGTCGTTAATTGACATCGCAGCAATGACTGATGAAAGAGGTCTAAAAATTGCAGCGAAAGGAGTTAAAATGATAATTCCTTCAGCGCTTCAATTTACTGCTGAGAGACTTATGAAGTCTCAAGGTAGAACTGGAACTGCAGATAATGATATCAATGCAGTCGGTAACATGGGAATGATCCCACAAGGTTATGTAGTAAACCACTACTTAACTGATACTGATGCGTTTTTCATTAAGACTGATGTTCCTAACGGATTAAAAATGTTCGTTAGAGCACCAATCAAAACTGCAATGGAAGGTGACTTCGAAACTGGAAACGTAAGATACAAAGCTAGAGAGAGATATTCTTTTGGATTCTCAGACCCTAGAGGTATCTTCGGATCACCAGGAGCGTAATCTAAATAATTTTGTGGCCGGACATAGTTCGGCCACATTCTAATCAGAAAGTAGAATTATGAAAAAATTCCTAATAACAATATGGGCTTACGATCATTATGCAAAATTTCAAGTTTTGTCTGAAGATAACGCCGTTTCTCTTGAACAATCAATCCTTGACAAGTTGGGAGAAAATAGTATAAATTGGGAAAAAACGGGAATGTTCGGCTCGTTAAATAGAATAACCTATGAGGAGGTTGTTGATGATACAAGACCTATACAAAGCAAAAAGGTCCTTGGAGTTGAAGTGGGAACAGGAGCATCTATCTAATGGTAGATATACTCTTGAAATGGTCCGGATCGATGACAAAGTTAAAGAAGTCATCACAAAGATCAAGCTGGAAGAAGCAGCTATTGCCCACAGACAGAATACTGTCGAAGGAGCAGCTCCACAAGTTTCTGTAGCTACTTAATCAAAAGCTACATCGCTGAAATGCATAAATACCGTAGGATCTCTTGCACTCTACTAAAAACTGTTGTACAAATATCACACTATACAAATTAAAATAAATTAAATGTAGACGCGTATAGTCGACATCCCTAGGGACTACATTTAAATATTCTAGGAGGAATATTATGGCAACAACAACTTTTACAGGTCCAGTAAGATCTGAAAGTACACTTAAAACAGTAAGTAAGAACTCTAGCACTGGAGCAATTACTGAAGTCATCACTATGGGTGATGCACCAGTTGCATTAGGAGATGAAGACAAAACTCTTGATAACGCAACACATAGTGGAAGAACTCTTGTAGTTCCTGCACTTGCAGCTAACAGAACAATTACATTACCAGCTCCAGTTGCTGGTGCGCACTTTAAATTTATTTATGGTGGCGCTGCGGAAGAAGCAGAAAATTTAATTATAATAACACCAGGAAATACTAATTTCTTTATTGGTGGAGTTATTCATTTAGATTCAAATGCTGATAACGTATCTGTTTATTCTGATGGAAACTCTAACTCAAAACTAACTCTTACAGATTTTGGTTTATTTGAGATAAATATATTAGCTAAAGATTCTACTAACTACTATATTTGGGGTCAAGCAGAAGGCGCAGACGTGCCTGCATTTGCAGATCAATAACAATAATTAATGTGAGGGCTTCGGCCCTCACAGTTTCTTAATTAAGGAGGGAAACATGGCAGACACAGTAACAGGACCAACTATCTTACAACAAAACGATAAGAGAGTTGTTATTAAAATAGTAAACCAATCAGACGGATCAGGTGGAACTACAGTTTTTGGAGATGTCTCAGCATTAGATGCTAGAGAAGATGGAACTGCAGTAGCTCATTTAGGACTACTTAGAGTTTGGTATTCATGTCAAGGTGGCGACGGAGGAGACTCTTATGCTAGATTAGATGAAGAAGACTCTGATGGAGATATTCCTATCATCGGATTAACTGGCGCAGGATATTGGGACTTTAGAGAATTTGGTGGAATACCAGCAGATAAATCTAGTAACAGTAATCAAAGTGATGTTAACTTTGTTGTACCAGGCGCAGCTGATTCTGGTAACATGTATACGGTTATAGCAGAGTTTCAAAAAATTTATTAAGGAGGGTAACTAATGGCCAATACAACTTCCGGCACAGTTACTTTCGACAAAACTTTTGCTGTTGATGATTTAATAGCAGAAGCATATGAGCGTATAGGTTCACAAGTAACATCTGGATATCAATTAAAATCAGCGAGAAGATCGCTTAACATTCTTTTTCAAGAATGGGGCAATAGAGGTTTACACTATTGGGAAGTAGCTGAAACTAATATTGATTTAATTGAAGGCCAAGCTGAATATACTTTTTATAGAGAAAGTGGAGATGGAACAAGTTCTAGCACAAATGCAACAAGTAATGTTTATGGAGTTGCAGATGTTCTTGAAGCAACTTTTAGACAAAACAGAACTTCTACTTCACAATCAGATTCAGCAATGACAAAAATTGATAGATCAACTTATTCTAGTTTATCTGCAAAATTATCTAAAGGAACTCCTTCTCAATACTTTGTTCAAAGATTTGTAGATAAAACAACAATCACAGTTTATCCATGTCCAGATTCATCAGCTGCATCTAAAGACATGCATATTTATTATGTAAAAAGAATACAAGATGTAGATTCTACTTATACGGATGCAACAGATGTACCTTATAGATTTGTACCTTGTATGGTATCAGGATTAGCTTTTTATTTAGCACAAAAATTTAATCCACAAATGACACAAACAATGAAGTTATATTATGAAGATGAATTAGCAAGAGCATTAGCTGAAGATGGTTCTTCTTCAAGCACATATATAACTCCTAAAACTTATTACCCAGGAACTTAATGGCACAAGCAAGAGGAAAATACGCAAAAGCAATATCTGATAGATCAGGACTAGAGTTTCCATACAATGAAATGGTAAGAGAATGGAATGGTCATTTAGTTCATAAATCAGAATTCGAAGCTAAGCATCCACAATTAGAATTAAGATCTAGATCAGGAGATGCACAAGGTTTATTTAATGCAAGGCCAGATAGAGAAGAAAGTGAAGTCGCAAGACCCTTGGGACC
>Ga0208919_1002287_pt1 | contig 10154 bp, 29 predicted proteins | sample 4_EtaG_FD_184076 | JGI IMG/M metagenome (GOLD analysis project Ga0208919, IMG submission 184076) | Marine viral communities from the Subarctic Pacific Ocean - 4_ETSP_OMZ_AT15127 metaG (SPAdes) (version 3) | ecosystem: Environmental > Aquatic > Marine > Oceanic | place: Pacific Ocean | collected... | reverse complement strand
CCAGAAGAGGATTATTAAGATGAGTGACTGGCTAATAACCACTTATGACCTAGATGATGATACAACTGAAACCTTCGTCATAGAAAATAGAACAGAAAAGGAAGCAGCGAGGGAAGCAATGTGTTCGGTTGAGGTTAGAAACTCTGATGGTTGGACAATGAAGGAGGTTGAAGATGAGTGAGATAGTTCATGTGTACAGAGGTGAGTATGTTTCTATTGATTTAGTTGATAGCACTACTGAACTTACTGTAGAGAATAACATCTATAGCCTCACAGAGTCTATGGAGCTACAACAAGACTTAGCTAGGGGTATTCATAAACTCGTAACAGGTCTATTGCTACTAAAGGAGGCTCGTGGTGAGTGATTTCTTCATTAATGTTGATTTGAGTGAATACCCAATAAGCTCTTACTTGTGGTCTGATTGGATACATTGGTACTTTAGAACTAGAGGTTAATATAATGCCAGAAGAAAACTACAAAGAAAACGATGACCGAATGAATATCATTGGTCAAAATGGAAACGATGGTCTTCACTATGAAGGTCTTAACATAGATGATGTTCCTTATACGGAATATAACAGGCGTAAGTTAGCCCAAGAAGTTGTTGGCCGTTTAAGTAAGGAAGAACTTGAAGAGATAGTCTTTGCTCAGCAGTTAGAAGCATTTGGTGATGAAGATGTATTTCAAGTTTGCTGGGACTTTACATATAATGGGAGAAACAAAGATGAGTAAGATTGTGAAGTATGGAGACTTCTTTCTTGATGTTACTAAGCAAAGACGTATTAGAAACATGCGCAGGGAAGTCAGAGAAGAACGTATCAAAGAGTATATTAAACGGGCAGAGAAAGAACTGCCACTATTTGAAGGAGATAAGTAATGGGACTTGACCAATATGCAACTGCTCGTAAAGGCGAGCCACGCACAGTTAAAAGTGAGTATACCTACACTGACCAAGATGGTGTTGAGAAAGAAGGGTTTGAAGAATACCTTGAATGGGATGACACTATTCAATTAGCAGAGTGGCGTAAGCACCCCAACCTACAAGGTTGGATGGAAGAACTCTGGTACGAAAAAGGTGGAGAGGGTGATTTCAACTGTGTTGAATTAGAGCTTACACTTGAAAACTTAGATGCACTAGAAGCTACTCTTGATGAAGAGGAGCTACCAGAAACTTCTGGCTTCTTCTTTGGTGGTAATGCTGACGATCATTATGCAGAAGCAGATCGTGAGTTTATTGTGCAGGCTCGTGCGGCAATTAAACAAGGCTACACTGTAGTCTATAGTAGCTGGTGGTAATGATGAACAAAGAAGATATAGATGCGCTCGCTAAATTGACAGTGACAGTGTTTCTGTGGTATATGGGCGGGTATGTCTTCGGATACACACTAATTATTTTATTAAATAGGATAGGCTTGTTTTGATGGTTAAATGGATCACTTGTCCCATATGCGGGGCAATAGTGGATGAATATGAAGATAAATGTTCGCAGTGTGGATATGACAAAGTTTGGGAGGATAAAGATGACGAAGCGTAGGGAATACTTAGATGCTCGTAATAAAGACATTAGAGAACTAAGAAAAGCCGGACTTACACTAAGAGAAATTGGTGAGAAGTACGGAGTAACAAGAGAGGCTATTAGGTTAGTCTGCAAAGGTATACCTAATCCAGACTTAAAAACTTACCACAAGAAGAAGTGTGTAAATTGCAGTAAAGAGTTTGTTGTTTCCGGCGACAGGAAAAACAATAAGACTTGTAGCAAAGAATGTTTTGCCGCAATACAAAAGTATAACAACTATAAGAATGGCAAGTGGACTAAGGATTTAGTTGAGTTTGAATGTCCGGCTTGCGGAGAAAAGTTTACTCGGTCTAAGAAGTTGATTGGAATTGCTAATCATAGCTATGTCAGCAGGGGTAAAGACCCTTCCAAGAAGAAATGGTACTGCTCAAGAGAGTGTAATATGCAGAGCATACATAAGGCTAGAAAAGATGACTCTAAGAAAAATACTGAACGAGAGTAAGATATTAGACAAGGTTTATGAGCATTGCCTGAAAAATGCTGAGACTACATTCGATTTGGGTATACATGCGAACATACAGTTTGCAAAGATAGCCGAATACATAGATAAAGAAAGAGAGAAGATAAATGGCAAGAGCTAGGGGAAGACATGTAACTGGTAGTGAGATTACAACTAAGAGCTGGTTTGGCTCTCACTCAGAGATGGTAGTAGAAGAACTAGAAGATGGAAAGGTCGTATGCGAAGATGATAACGGTAAGTATATCACTTACGCAAATAGACTGGACAATGGATTAGCCGACCCACGCAGGTCAGCGAAAGACAGGATGATGGAAAATGAATAAGAAACGGTTAACTGTTAAAGAAGCGTCTGCACAACGGACGAAGAAAGTTAGGGATTTGTTCACAAATTCTCTGAAGACCCACTTCCTTGTTCACACGGGTCAGGTTACAAATGAGGCCAGTTGGCTCTATGACGTTCATAGAATCGGTGATTGTTTGATGGCGGCTATGAGAGGCGATGACAGTCAGGAAGAGGCTAGGCTCGCTATAGACCGTAAATACAAAAGTTTAGAAAGGATGCGAGGTCACAGTTGAATATTTTTGTTTTGGATCAGAATGTTAATGTTGCAGCCCAATGGCATGTCGATAGACATGTTGTAAAGATGCCTTTAGAAACGGCTCAGATGCTCTGTACCGCACGGCATGAACTCGGCTGTACTCCTGAGTCTATTCCTTATCGCAGGACGCATACAAACCATCCGTGCAGCGTATGGGCGAGGAAGAGTCTTGCTAATTACAAATGGCTATGTGACATGGGTATTGCGTTGTGTAAGGAATATACACATAGATATGGCAAGGTGCATAAATGCGAAGCCGTAATAGAAGACTGCATAACAAATACTCCTGTATCGAACGTCTTTGAATATCTTGAACTCACTCCATTCCCACAAGCTATGGATGACGAATTCAAAATGAGTGATCCTGTTATTGGTTACAGGAATTACTACAACATTGGAAAAGCTCACTTACACTCATGGAAGAAAAGGCCAGTACCATACTGGATTGGATAATATGAAAAAAGGTTTACCCGTAGACGGTCATTGGGAACGTGTCGAACTATACGCACAAAGACACGCAAACAAACAAAACATATATACAGGAAAAGACCTGAAAGGTCGAGACCTAGAAGACGTTAACATTTTGTTAGTAAAATCTAAAATTGGAGATCACTTATCTGCTTTCCAAAAAGAAAAACATAAAGGATAAAAAATGACTATATATGCTATTGATTGGAGTCACAAGGAAGAGAAGAGAGCTTTTCATTCTAACGAAGGTTCTTTGGATAAAGAGCCAAAGTTTCAAGACGGTGACTTAATTGCAACAGAAAATATGCCTCATCATAAAGTGGTAGAGCTTCATAACAAGGGTTGCTTAATATATCGTTGTGGAACTCATCTTACCAAAAAGGTAAGAGAGGAGAAGTCTATAGAAAAAACCGACAAGAACGATGCAAAGATCATCTATGATGAATTCATCTCTTTTAATAAAAACTCAGAAGACCAAGAAACATTTAGAAAGTTTGAGTATAACCCAAGCCTTGAGCAATTAAGTTACTTAAACAAGACTGTAAAAGACTTCATTGAAGTTAGAAGAAAAATGAAGCAAAGGTTTAAGTCAGACCCTAACATATTGAATGTAGAGCTTCCTGATTTTATTATAGATGAAGAGACTGGTGAAAAATCAGCCAAGACTTATGGAGATAGGCTTGACGATCTTGAAAGAGAAATAAGAAAGTACGAAAGAGCTATTGAAAAGAAGCTAATCGACTTTCCAATTTACTCTACATACTTAAAAGATGTTGGTGGTATTGGCTCTACAACAGCCGCAGATATTATTTGTGCGATCAAGGACATAAGTAGGTTTGCAACTCTAGGGAAACTAAATGCTTATGTAGGTCTTGATGTAAGAAACGGTAAAGCTCCTAGAAAAATGGCTGGACAAACTGCTAATTGGAATCATTCGTTAAAATCTGTACTTCTACATAATTATGTCACTAGCGGTGTAATAAAACAAACTAAGTGCATAATTAATAAAGAAGAAATAGCTGAAGTAAAAGCGTTTAACAAACTTAACAAGAAGAACAAGAAAGACATTCCTGAATCTCTCAAGGGTAAGTCTGACCAGCGATTGAAGTATGAAGAAATAAAAGAATACGAACAATCGAAGAACGATTCTAGCGAAACTCCAGTCAATGGTATGCAGTTAGAACTTCGTGTTAAAAGAAAAGTAGCCAAGCTATTTTTGAAAGAACTTTACAACAGATGGAAGGCTCTTGAAAAGGAGGGTATTGATGGCTGATTTTTGTTATGATTGTACTGAAGAACTATTCGGCCAAAAGTACGCCATTAATAATGATATGTCTGGTCTTGTTTCAGCAGAAGAACATCAGCAACACGGAATAACAGCTAAGGTTCTTTGTGAAGGCTGTGGCATTATAGAAGTTGACCATAGAGGTAGGAGATTAGAAAATGCCTGAATACCAAGCAGTTATAAAGAGTAATACTAAAGGTGTAAACTCAAGAAAAGTTAAACTACTTGCTAGTTGTTACTCTGACGCTGAAAAAGATATTGCCATGTCTCTGACAAAGGATGAGTATCTCCATTCTCTGGACAGTATGAACTTCCCCAAAGACAAATTCAACATAGTGGAACGAAGATAATGAGAGACATACAATTCACATTAGAGTGTTGTGGAAGAATAGTAGACAGAAAAACATGCAGCGAAGACCCTTGTATTTTTTGCGGCAAAGAGAATCCAATATGCTCAGAGGTAGATAAAGAAGATATGGTCTTCATGAACATTTCTAACTACTCAGGAGATAAAAAACACGAAAAGCGTCAATGGGGTTCATTTAGTATTTTATTAGATGAAGAAGGAATTAAGGTTAAGAAGATAGTAGTTAAGTCCTGTCAAAGGCTTAGCTTACAATTACATACCAAGAGAGAAGAGAAGTGGTATATTGTTGAAGGTTTTGCTTCTGTTCAAGTTGGCACTGATGAGTTCGATTTAGAGGCTGGCGACGGTATTACTATTAGAAAGTATGAAGTGCATAGAGTTAGAAATGCTGGATTGATTGACCTTGTTATAATAGAAATACAAACTGGTGATTGTCAGGAAGATGACATCATTAGACTAGAAGATGATTACGGAAGATAATAGGCTGGTTTTGTTTACATTTAACGTGCAAACATCCTGATACTAACGCCAGTCTAAGCTAGATAGCAAGCCGCTGGTGATCCTTTGAGACTATTCATTACTTATGTAAGGCATGAAAACTTCTCTGTTCGGAGGGGAACCAAAGGCGAACTATCTAGCAATGCCCCATTCGTCTAGTGGACTAGGACATCGGCTTTTCACGCCGAAGACAGGAGTTCAATTCTCCTATGGGGTACTATTACTTTTACAAGGAGCTTAATATGGATACTGTTTCTACAATACTATGGACTGCGGCAATAACATCAGGTTTATGGATGTGTTACTTGGGATATAAGATGCACAGATCATTGAAATACCTACTCTCAACGCTAGAATCAGTCACTAAAACACACAAAGCTGACAAATAATTGCGTAAACCATTACAAATAAAGGACTTAGAGCTATTACGTTTTACGAATGAACGTAAGTCCTTATACATCAAGCACTTATGAAGAAAACTTACAATGACCAATTACTGGGGACTTCCGAGTAAGTACAGTAAAGACGCATCTACAATGCGTAAAAGACAAAAGTACATCACGTATCTAATATACATTTTGATACTGTGTTTTATTTTTTGTTTTGGTTTGATTGTATCTCGATAGGTTAAAAATGAAATATCTAATAGGTTGTTGTGGCAGGATAGTAGATTCAGACAATAAACCGATATGGTGCATAAAGTGTGGCGAACATGGAATAAAGGTAACTGAATTTACTGAGGATACTATGTTGTCTTGCCCGTTCTGCGGCGGTGAAGCGATGGCTGAGTCACTAGCTGGTATGTATTGGTATGAGTGTGAAGACTGTACTGCATCTTCTGGACATGCAGACGATTGGGTTAAAGCTAAGGAATTATGGAATGGAAGAAAATAATAGTATACATATCCAATGGATAGACGGTAAAGAAATGTTTGCCGTATGGGATGAAGCAGATATGATTCTTGGTTATTACAATACAAGACAAGAAGCTGAAGAGGCATTTGCTAAATACTGTAAGGAGCTTTTTTCAGATGGATGAAATAAACTTTGAAGATTACCGTGACCCATTCAAGGCTTTCAATATACATATGTCTATTGTTTGTGATTTAGAACAGGGTGGCAAGATTACAGAAGAAGAAGCAATGACCGAAGTAAAGGCTATCTATAAACAGTTCAAGTTTTATTACAAACACACATTAAAACCTAAGCTAGAGAAGATGGATAAAAAAGGATTCTACAAATGAGGACTTTTCTTTTGATGCTGTTAATGTGTAGCACTTGTACTGCTCACGAATTTATGAGAACCGCCCCAAACGGTAATCGTTATGATTCAAGAATGTGGCGTTATAGTAGTAAACTACAAAAGGTTGTAGTCAAGACTGAATATGAAGGTATGTCAGAAATACAACGATTTAGAGCTGCTGGAATAGACCATCACTTTGATGATCCAAAATGGATAGCTCATAATGAAAGGCTAAAATTAAAAGCTCAGGCGGCAAGACAGTTAATATCCCAAAGAGCAAGAGAGAGATCACAAAGATATTCACAAAGACCAATACAGGTTTATAACTTTTACTATTATTACAGGTCGCCTTATTATCCCGTTTATGGTTACGGAAGAATGTGGAGCTACTAATGAGAGTAATAGTAATATCTGGCTTTTTCAATCCTTTACACATTGGTCATATAGATTATATATCTTCCGCAAGAAATCTTGGAGACTTTTTAATTGTAATCGTTAATAGTGATAGCCAAGTTAAGATGAAAGGCTCAGTACCTTTCATGAACCAAGATGACAGATTAAGAATAATTAGAAACATAAAAGGTGTAGATAGATCTGTCATTTCTATTGACGAAGATGGCTCAGTCTGCCAAACAATAAGAGAAGAATTTAAGAGGCTTCAGAACGATCCTTTTTTTGAAAAAATGATTTTCGCAAATGGTGGAGATAGAAAAGAAGGCGGTGTCCCAGAAGACATACTTGAAGATGAATTAGGTGTAACAATGGCTTACAATATTGGAGGAGAAAAAGTCGAATCCTCTAGCGAGCTAATAAAAAAAGCCGAACTTTCTTCTAAAAATTAAAAGTTTTTTATTCAAACTTGCAAAGACTATGCTACCATTTTAATTAGTAACTTTTTAATTTGGAGTAACTAATGAACAAGTGGCTTAGAAACAAAGCGTTATCCGTTGCTATCGAGATGACGAACAACACCAAGAATGGTGGAAAAGCATTAGAAGAATTTGCTAAGTATACAGGGAGACAAAATGGAGAAGACGTTTTGTATTTCATGTTTAAGAATATTGCAGAGCATGTTGAATTTTGCACAAAGAATCCAGATATTGCAGATGAGATAAATCAAATTCCTTATCACCTCTAAATAAAGATTTTGAATATGTATAGAATGATAAACTTTGTAAACAGAAAATGGAACAGGTCAGTATTTCTTTTCCATGACCTCGCAACAAAAACTAATATTAGTTTCTTGGTCAAGTTTAGTATCTGGGCGCATGACAGAATGGTTTGGCAGTTGCCAGAAAGAGTGCAACTTGTGGGTGGTATTCCTGTTAGTGAACATAGATTACAATCACAACTAGACGTAGCTAATCATCAGATTGAATACTGGATGGATTATGCTGGAGAACTTCAAACAGAATTGTTTAACATGATTCCAGACAATGAAGAAGAACAAGAAGAACCTGAACTTGCAACAGTCAACGGATAATAAGGACTTTCAAACATGGAAGACAGACTGGGTGGGAAACAGGACGACGAAGCAAAACGTAATGAACTTGCTGAACATTTTGGCGATGATCTTATGTTCGCCACTAATTTTGATAATGCTATCATTGGCATTTCTATGGGCATCAGTTGTGGAACTAAAGTTGTATATGATGCAGAGGAAATGGCAAGAACATTAGTGGTTTCAGAAGGAATCACAAAACAAGAAGCATGGGAGTATTTGGAATTCAATACATTCAATGCTTATGTAGGCGAGAACACTCCAATATTTGTAAGTACAAGTTTAGATGTATAAATATAGACTAAACAGAGTAGCGGAAGATAGTTTTTCATTTGCTGTATTTGATTTTTATGATAATCTTATAACAGTGAATATAGGTAAAGCAAAATCAGTGCAACGGATTGCTAAAGATTTAGGTTTTGAAATTAAAGAGGACTTAAAAAAATGGCAATTAAAGAACACTTCACCAAAATGTTAATTACTGTTGGCTGGTTTGGTACTGGCGCATTAATCATTGCATCATCAGTAGTTTTATATAGAAGTCTTTTAGCGGGTTAGCATGGACTATAAGTACAAAGCAAAGTTATTCCGATGTGTTGATGGAGACACAGCAGTGTTTGATGTTGACTGCGGTTTTCATATATCCCATCGTATATACGCAAGACTGTCTGGTGTAAATACCCCAGAGAGAGGCAAGCCTGACTTTGACTTAGCTACACAGATGTTATACAACCTAATAAAGTTCAAAGAAGATGAAGAAGGCTACATTCTAATACACACTAAGAAGACAGGAAAGTATGGAAGATGGCTTGTGACTATTGATGAAGTAAATAAGGTTCTTGCAGAAAGATGGCCTTATGAATCCTGAACAACCAGCATTTGATATAAATTACATACTTCAACAAACTAAGGATAAGTTTGGTTCTGAGGTAACTAATTCTGCTGTTTCTAACTTAGTCCAAAAAGGATTACTAGAACAATACACTGATGAAAATGGAGACTTTAGATTTGCCTTAACGGAAGAAGGCGAAAAAGTTGCTGATTTCTTAGAAAGTAACCCTGAAATGTTATTTGACGACGATGACGAGAAATACGAAAAGGATTGAGTATGGCTCAAAATTTCCAAGAAGAGTTAGCTGTTCATCTTTCTGTTAGAAACAGAAGAGATTATCAGTCCGACAAAGTTAATAAAGGTATAGTATCTATAGGATCAAATAGGACTCTTAGAGACTCTGGACATCCACAGTATATGGAAGCAAGAGTTAATAAGTTAAGAGAACTATACGAACAATGCGAGCCGCAATATGAATACTATTACCAGCTACCACAAGGTGAAACAGATGGTAGAAAATCTATAAGGATGGAGAAAATAATCGGAGAAGACATAAGCCCTTTTGATCTTCCAAACTTTGAAGAACTAATGCCAAAGAAAGAAGACTTTTTGGATAAATATACAGAATGACAACATACGAAGTAGAATTTGAAGAACTTGATCTACATTGGATCGTTTATAAAGTTGAAGAGTCTGATCGAAGTGCAATGAGAAGATTTGTAAGTCGTGAACAGGCTGAATCATGGATTGAAGAACATTTGAATTTTGACAAAAGAAATATTGACAATGAATAAAAGAAGAAAACCAAGCATAGATGCAACTGTCGTTAAGACTGATGAGATACAAACATCACTCGAACCGAAAATAAAAAAACAGATTTTTGATGTAATTGGTTCTGTTCCAAGCATTTCTCTATTTCGCGCAAAGAGACTTTGGGACTATAATTGGAGAGTAAACATTTGGTGTGAGTATGATTCGGAGACAGAGTTATCCATACTAAAGAAGACAAGAATATCGTATAGCTACTTTATCCGAACCGATAAAGAAGGTAATATCTTAGACAGTGACCCAGAACTTGGAGTGAAGCAATGAATGAAATTCAATTTTTACTTGAACTACAAAAAACAAAGAAGTCTTATAAGTGGCATGTTGCCGGAAATAAAATTCGTGGTGTAGCACGAAACGGCAAAGACAAAGGCGAACTATTTGATCCAGTAACAGCAGTGTCACGATATACTGGCAATGGAACTTATGAAGTAACACAGCGTGGTCGTAAGCGTGCTGGAAGATCAGCCGGACTTAGTACCACCTTAACTAACACGGT
>Ga0208919_1002286_pt1 | contig 10157 bp, 26 predicted proteins | sample 4_EtaG_FD_184076 | JGI IMG/M metagenome (GOLD analysis project Ga0208919, IMG submission 184076) | Marine viral communities from the Subarctic Pacific Ocean - 4_ETSP_OMZ_AT15127 metaG (SPAdes) (version 3) | ecosystem: Environmental > Aquatic > Marine > Oceanic | place: Pacific Ocean | collected... | reverse complement strand
CTGTCAATTGCTTGCTCAGCGCCTTCAATAGTTTCTCGACGAGTAACGTCGATCCAAGTCTCTTTATTAGGGTCTTGGTACTCGGTTTGATAAAATCCATTAGGCAGCTGCACTATTCGCCAACTGGCTTTATTAGATACATGCTCCCATAATTGTTTGGTTTCATCGGATATTTGTGGTTGACTACTCCACGATTGAGTCTGATAATAAAACGTCATAGTTTTTGGTTTAATTGTTATTATTTGGTTTGCACTATCCCGTGCCGGGTTTATTTTTTGGCTTTATGCTTTTTTCTTATAGCTTCTTTACCTCTTTTAGCTATTGCAGCTTGTTGAGGTTTACCAGCAACTTTAGCTCGTTGCTCTAATACGGTTAGTATTTGTATTTTTCTGGCAAATGGTTTTTTAATTCTTTTTACTTTAGCTACAGTAGCTCTAGCGTCTGCGGGTGTTTTAAATTTAATACTTACTGTATCTCTTGGGTTTTCATCAGTATATAAACGTCTTCCACTGCCTTTTGGTTTTTTACCAGTACCTTTTTTAGGATCTGGCTTCTTTTTTTTAGGCATTATTTTTTATGCACTTTCTGCATTGGGAAGTTAAAAGACTGACTAGCCCCTTTATGTGGCTTATATCCTCCAGCAGGGTTTTTCATTAACTTAGGCATACCTTTACCAGACTTCATCCAGTGGAAACCTTTTGGTGCTTTTACTTTCATATTACTTTTTTTTATGCATGTTAATAAACCAGTTAGCTAGCTGTTTGTCTCTAGACGTTGCTGTTTTTCTAGCTTTAAGCTTTCTAGCTTTAGCTATAGTTACATCTCCGCCATATAACTTACTTATCCTAGCTTTTAAAACACCTCTATATGTTTTACCTGGCTTTTTCATTATTTATTATTTTTTAACTTTGCCTTTTCCTCCTTCTTTTGCTTCGTCTTGTTTTCTCTTATGCTCGGCAGCTTTGTTTTTTACTAGCTTTTGGAACTTAGCTATTTTCTTTTTTTTAAGTCGCGTAATTCTACGTTGTTCTATACTCATTATTTTTTCTTTTTAGTACCTAATCTTTTATTTACTATATTTCTAGTTGTAATCATTTTACGTGCATAACTAGGCCTTTTGTTTCTATTAAAAACAATTTGTTGATTTAAGCTACCAAGAATAGCCCGCTTATTACCACGCCTAGATTTAATTAGCCAAGTAGCAAGCGCCGCTGGTTTTAAATCTTTAAACTTACCTTTAGCATCAGCATACTTAGAGTCTTTCCAAGTAGGTCTTTTAGTTGCCATTACTTTTTCTTCTTCTTCTTACCGTAGAATTTAGGCTTATGTCCCATCATAGGCTTATCACCGTGAGCCATTTTAGGTTTGTCACCATAAGCCATTTTAGGTTTGCTGCTATTGTAATCCATAGCCTTGGCCATTTCTTGAGCCATTTTTGGAAAATTGCTACTGTCCACCGTTTTAGGCATAGCCATTTTAGCTCTTGTGTCTTTTGGTACTAAGTCATAACCCATTTTGTTTGCTATTTTTTCAGCAAATGCTTTACCTGATTTTTTTTGTTTTTCAGACATCATTTTAGGCGAATAAGAAGACTCGTCTACACTTCTTGTCATTTTATTTATTGCTGGCATTTTGTTTGTTTTTTACGTTTATATATTTCTTTTAGTTTTTGTTCTACTGATACTTCCCAAGGAAGATCTCTTCTTGTAGTGTCTATTAATTTAGTAGGCACTTTAATCATTTTATTGCTATGCTTGAGTTTGAACTCGTAGTTGTTTCTATCGAACTTTAAAACACCATCACGTATTTGTTGTAAGTGTAGTCGCTCGTGCATTACAGCTTTTGCTTTTTGTCTAGCGCTAAGATCTTTGTTAATTTCTATAACACCGTTCATATCGATCATACCCCAGACATTTTTTGGTAGCTTTTTTTCGAAAACTATAGATTTTTGCTCAGAGTGCTCAGCATTAAAGCCAAGCACCTCTGGTATAGTTTTCATTTTAAAAGCCATATTACTATGCGTTTGTTACTGCGCTAGCACCAAATACTTCAGCAAGCCATATTTCAGCAGCATTAGAAGCTCCTGAAGCTAAACATGTTATTCTTACTACTGTACCTATTGCGGCGCTATTTGGTATTGTAAGTGTATCACCAGCTACATCAGTTATTGAAGTAGCGCCGTTAAACCCATACATTAAAAATTTATCATTACCATCAGTTCCACTAGTGTTAACAACAACTGTATGACCACTGTCTACAGCTGTAGTGTTTACAAAAGTATAAGTAAGTCCAGCTTTACTAGCAGCATCAATTACAGGTAAGTTAAATATAACGTTGTTAGTATCAGCATCACACTGTATAATAGATCCTGATTGCGCAAGAGATAGTGTAACTGTTTTATCTCCACCGTCAGCGCTCGCGAGCATTATTGGCATTTTAAATCCAAAACCTTCACCTATAGCACTTAAATCTGTATCGCTTTGAGTAGTACCTCCGTCGTGCACTCTTGCTACTTCATTACCGTCAAATTGTCTAAATCTAATATCTGAAGAGTTTGTACCAGAAACAACACTGTCTGTATATACTGCTTGAAATGTATAAGAGGCAGATCCTAAATCAACACCAGTAGCGGCGCCTGGTTCGATTGCTGTTACAGATGTATTACCAAGAGTAATTTTATTATCACCATGTCCAGCTGCTCCGTTACCAATTACCGTTTGATTAGCTGCACCAACAGCTGAAAACTGAACATTATAACCTAATCCTGTATTTCCAGATCCAGTTGTAAGATTTGAACCTGCAGCGCCACCAATTAAAGTGTTTTGGACGCTCGTACTTACTTGCTCTCCAGCGCCATGACCAACAGCAACATTAAAAGTGTTTGTTGCACCACTAGGCTCTTGAGCATTTAAAGCATCGTGACCAACAGCAACAGCATTGCTACCGTCTACGTTAGTTTCAAGAGATCCGTGACCAATTGATATGTTTTGACCTCCAATGGTATTAGCTATTAAAGATCCATGACCAACAGCAACATTGTGACTTCCGGTTGTATTTGCTGCTCCAGCGGAATAACCTATGAAAGCGTTGTTAGTTCCTGTGTTAGTTAACTTTCCAGCTAAACTACCAACAGCTACGTTTCTAGCATCTGCTACATTAGATGTAAACAATGCTTGATAACCTAAAGCTGCAGAGTCAGAACCTAAAACGTTTGTGTCCATTGCTTCTGTACCTATAGCAGTATTGTTAGCTCCTGTAGTAGTAGCTGTACCTGCTAATGCTCCAACAAAGGTGTTGTTACTAGATGTGGTTACAGCTTTACCGGCCTCAGCTCCTAGATAAGTACCTTTGTCTCCATATGTTGCAGCTTTACCAGCTTCATAACCTACTGCCGTGTTGTGCTCTGGAACATTACCTCCGTCTGTGTTAAGTGTTTGGAATGCGTCTTTACCAATAGCAGTATTGTAATTACCAGTTGTATTTGCTGCTAGCGCAGAATATCCAAACGCTGTAGATCCAAGTCCTGATGTAACAGCTAAACCAGCATTATAACCGACTAAAGTGGTTTTACCTGAAGTAGTAGTTATAGATTTACCTGCTTCATATCCAATAGCAACATTACCCGCAGAAGTTGTTGATGCTCCAAGAGCGTTATGTCCTACAGCTATATTCTGATCACCTGTGGTTATTGCGTCGAGTGCTGTAGCACCAACTGCAATGTTATACTGGGCTGTGCTGTCAGTAGCGGTAGGATCATGCCCAATGTATAAAGAGTTATCAGCGATAAGCACATCGGATAAATCATTTAAACTTAATGTGTCCCAAACCGGGGTTACGCCATCACCTGATGACTGTAAGTATTGACCTGCTGTTCCAGGCGCTCCGTCAAAGTTTATTTCACCAGTTACGTTTACGTCAACCATAGTTGTTACGCCTGTAACTCCTAGTGTTCCGCCAACTGTTGCATTACCAGTTATAGTAGCATTGCTACTTGCTGATATTGTTGTAAAAGCACCACTGTTAGGAGTTCCTGATCCAATAGGAGTATCGTTTATAACACTACTACCTCCACCTGAAACCGTTATAGTAGTAAAAGTTGTTGTAGGTGATATAGCTGTAGCTAAGTACGTCTGTAGCGCACTCATTGAAAACTGCTTTGTTGTACCGTCAGCTTCTCTACCTAACACAAACTCAGTTCCGTCGATGCTACTGTCAATTGTATATGTACTTATTCTTGCCATTATATGTTTTTATTTGCAATTATTTTTTTTAGTTCCTTTTCCGTGACCACCTCGATTAGCTTTTACGGACACAAACTTCTTCTTGGTGTGGTCATAGTCCTTGCCTTTAATGTTTTTACCAGTTTTTTTAGCCTTACGGCGTTTTCTCTGGTTTTCTGCACGCATTTTCTCACGGCGTCTTGTATTAGCTGCTGCTAGATCGCGTTTTTTCTTCGCAAGTTTAGCTTTGACTGATAGTTTTTGTGCCATAATGCGTCTTTTTGTTTATATTCCTATTAATCACATGGTTATTTTAAGTTTTAAGGTACTCATATTAACCTATAATGTGACAATTGCCCCTTACTAGTATATTTTAATAGGCTAATGTCATAGTTTTTAAAAAATATTGTTATAAATAGGGGGTAAAAGCTCTATACCCTAACCTGTTGACTACCAGCCAGTTACGTAAACGCCTTTTTTAGCCCCATGGCCCCCCTTATTTTTAGATTTTGCCGCATAATTTTTGCCTTTTGGCCCCCTGGCTAGCCCCCTACCCCCCCGGGGGGTGTATAGCACAAACTTACTACGGAGCTAACCAGATAATATAAATGTAGATGTGATCAACCTCACACCTAAGTTGGGGCTTCAACCTCACACACACGTCGGAGCTTTTACAACAAGCACAAATTAAATACGAAGTAACAAAGATAATATAATAAATTAATATAAACAAATAAATAATAATACTATGCAAAATTTAAAATCAAAAAGATTCGTTATTAGAAAATCTTTAATCGGAAAAAATCAAATCATTGAAGTAACATTTAAATCTGGAAAAACATTTACATATAATCATGATTTAGCTTACGAAGTAATGAAAGATAAACTAAACAAAATGAACTGCTTTGAAAAGTACAAATCATATACTTCAAGTACTTCAGTACCAGTAATACTACGCGATAAAACACTCGTGTAGTATTTACTAAAAGTGTGACAATAGCCTGCTACTAATATATACTTAGTAGGCTTATGTCACAGTAATAAAGCCTGGCTTTGAAATAGGGTCGGAAGAGTAGACTCCGCCCTACGCGGAAGTCAAAGCACGCTCTGCGTGTATAGCACTCGCACAAATTAAATACGGTCGCTTACAGATAATATAACTGAAACTAAAAAATAATAATAATAACTTAAAATAATTTAACTATGCAAAATTTAATTTCAAAGCGCTTCGTAGTAAGAAAGTCGCTAATCGGTAAAAATCAAGTAATTGAAGTAACTTTCAAAAACGGTAAACAAGTAAAGTACAATCACGATAAAGTGTACGATATAATGAAAAGTAAGCTTGAGTCAATGCCTTGCTTCGAGAAGTACAAAAGCTACACAAGTAGCACTTCAATACCTGTAATCTTGCGAGATAAAGTAATACTTTAAGCACCTACAAACATAGAGTGGTAGTGTAATACACCACCGCTCTTTTACACACTAAAACAAATATACACCTTTAAAACTAATTAAAATGAGAAAATTCATTCACACTATTGTATTCAAAATCAAGAACTTAAAGCTTTCTGACTTCAAAATTCAAGTAGAGCTAGGTAGTGCACCTAACGAGACTACTTGGAGGTAACACAAATTAAATACAATAAAAGTAAGATAATATAATAAAATAACAACTAATAATAATACTATGTCAAATAAATCTTATACACTACTAAAAATATCATGGCGAGTTTTTAATTTAAACTACTGGCATCTTACAGACGAGCAAAAGTCTGAAGTGTTAGATATATACTATGACTATTATTAAAATAAATAACTATGAGAATAATTAAACACTTCAATCCGCACTTTCCAGATAAAGATATCTACAAGTGCACTATACGTAACTGTACCAACTACGGTACGCTCGAAGAGGTAACTGCTTGGCGAGATGACCAAATGGCAAACGAAGCTGAGTACAAAGAGCTTGAAGAGCTATCTGTAAAAGCTGCAGGCGAGTTCTATAAAACATTAAACTATAAAGGCGATTAACTATGCACATAACAATACTAGATTTTAGCGATGGTAAAGTATATCAATACGACTTACTTGACTATAACATGCAAACAGAGGCTTGTGAAGACTTCATTGTAGACCAAGGATTCTCTTTAAATAATATCGAGTGGATGTACCACAAAGACGGAACAATTAACTAAACTAATATGAGATATAATATAATATATTGGTGTAATGGCACCTATGAACCAGAGATAATAGATCAAGCGTTAACTAAAAGCTCAGCTCTCTACCTTGTAAAAGAGTACAGATTAGCTTTTAACTCTAACAATATAAGCTTTCAAAGAATATGAAAGAGTCAAAAGAAAAGCTATTAACAATAGCAGTAGTGTTTTTAACAGGAGTATACTTAATATTCTTATATAACACTTTCACAAATTAAATACGATACACTACAGATAATATAATAAACAAATAAAATATACTATGCAACAAATAAAATTCTTAAAAGACAATCAAATACGCCTCGGCACTCAAGTCTACAAAGGCTACACGGTTGGCAACTTACCAAAAAAGTTTGCTTTTATTTACAATGAAGACAAAGATCAAGAAGGTATCACCGACTGGTTTAACTACAAAGGTCTTACTTATGTACCTAAAACCGAGCTACCATGGTAGTAACTAATATGAAAGAGCTATGCAATTACTCTATACAACAGAAAAAACTACGTGCTGCGGAGCATAGACGCAAGCACAAACACAGTGGTCAGTGCAGTGGGCTTACCGACAGTGAGTACAAGAAATGTACTACTAGTCAAAAATCTACCTTTGCGAAGAGTAGAAAGTTCACTCACAACCGACTGTGGAATTATACTAACAATAAAATCAAAACACTATGACAAATTATCAAAAAGAACAGTTTCTACTCGAAGAGCAGTTCGTAAAGCGTATGCTTATTGACTACGGAATCAGAGAAGTAACAACACAAAAGCAAGCTAAAAATGAAACTCGTGAGTTTGAGTTTCCTGTACCTGCATACACTAAACAAAGACTTAAGTGGTTTGAAGAACGTAACAAGCAACAAAGTCTTCAGTTAACACATAGTAGATCGTGGTTTCCAAACTCTAAACTAAAAGACTTACCAAGACTAAGGCTAGCTTGTTTCAAGTCAGGTTATGTACGTAAGCAAAATGGTGCAGACAGAGCATATCAACTAAATCCTACATACGAGCAAAATTATAGATGTGTGTGGCAAAAAAACGGCGGTGAGTTGTATATATCAAAAGGTACGTCTAGAGCTCGTGCACTTATACATTCACCAATAACAAGATTAAACTTTATGTTAAACTATTACCTTAAAAACTATGCGAACAATTAAACTAACAGAAAACGACTGCACTTTCGTACACTATGTACTACGCATGTACGCTCAGAAAACACCTGGTCTAGATCAAGAAGACAAAGATGAAATACGTGAAGTAGCAGCTAAATTTAAATAATATGAGTAAAATGAAAGAAATAGATTCGATAGCACAAGGTGTAGCGGATCACTGCTGGGAAATACTATATGATAGTGTTGCTTGGCAAATAGCAGATGAACCTGTAAATGGTGATGATTACAACGATCTTCACGCTGATGTAATGGATCGAGCGATCGAATACCTTTATAAGCAAAATCAAATATAGACAAGCACGGTGCTATACACAGTGCGGTAATGAAGCGTGCTATCGAGTATCTGTACGCTGACACAAATTAAATACGATTACTCGTAGATAATATATATGTAACAAATAAAATAAATAACTATGTATTGTAGATGTGGAGAAAAAGTACATGAAGTGAGAATAAAGCTTGGGTATAACACTTGTGTTGGTTGCTCGACAACTAAAACCTATAGCTACGTACCGATCATCGAGCATAAAACAGGTAATACAATACAAATCGTCAGCCAAGAAGTTAGCGCATCTGTGCACAGAGCTTGGCGGCGTAAATAGCTAGACTAGTAGCTTAATTAGGAATAAGCGGTACAATTTAAAATACCAATGCTTAATCACATAAGTGAATAGCTAGCAGCTACAAGTTAGTATCGAGTAGTAATGCGAGTGAGAATGCAAGTACGGCAGTACTAAAAACACTCAATAGTTATTACCCTAGCTTGTAGCATATGGGCGTGTAAATGGTTAGGAGGCGCGAGGTGTGTAACCGAAAGGTATCTTACTCGCTTGCTCAGACGCAGGTTCGATTCCTGCCACGTCCACTAATTAACAGTAAGTACCAAGCCTGGACAAGAAGGGTGCAGCGTTACCGAGTCGCAATGCTTACTGTTAAAATATTACTAATTTTAAAACAAGAACAAATGGCAAATATGAGTTATTGTCGGTTTGAGAACACCGTCAGAGACATGAGAGACTGCATAAACGCTATCGAAGATGGCGAGTGCGACTCACTAAGCAGCTATGAAATTAGCGCGCTTAAAGAATTTAAACGAATGGGTGATGAAATTAAATCACTTGATATTGATATTGACTTAATACTAGAAGAATATGACAGCTAAAGTAAGAAATATGTACAGCGCTTCAGGAAACCCTGTAGCTAACCAGTTTATAATATACACAAGTGAAGGAACTTATTTTCAAAGCTATAAAAGTATTATTGCTTTTAGAGATAATGATAATAAAATTACACTAGATGATTACTATTGGGATTACTCGCGTACTACAGGTAAGTATCGTAATGAATTTTTAGGTGAGTATATTGCAGATACTAGATCCAAAATTGAATCAGGCGAATATAAACTAGCAGATCTTAACTAAACACAAATTAAATACGAACACTAATAGATAATATAATAAAAAATTATGCAAAATAGACAGAATTTATGGCAAAGGCTAAAGCCTGAGTACAAAAAGCAACTTAAAAAATCAAACAAAAAGTATTCTTACAAAATGGCTAACATTAAACAAGAGCTTAAAAACGAGTACTGGTTTACAGAAGTAAAATACGGTATAGCTTTTGATATAATGATACCTAATAAGCTAAGCTTTCTTGGCGATGCTTTTGATCCAAATAAAAGTTATGAATAAAGAAATAAAAGAACGAGCTAGCCATAAGGCTTTTGCTAAAATTAGCTTTATAAAACTAGAAAATGAAACGTATAAACGAGACATTAAAGCAGGTGGCGACGGTAGGTTATCAGTTGATCTACTAAAAACCTGTTTAAGATCTAATGAAAATGAATTACTAACATGGCAATACATTGCTAAACTAATAGAAACAGATGAGTAAAATACTAACAGACGAACTAATAGAACAAACACTAGCAGAACAAGGTTGGCTAGACGTAAACGAAGTTGATCAAGAAGATCAAAAGAAAATGGTGCTAGAGCACTACGACGTAGAATTTACAGATATGTACAACAATAACTGCGGTTATTACATATACTCAGAGTCGACCAGAGATGGTTACGAAGTATGGGTTGCTACTGAAAGCATTGGTGCTCCATGCATATCAGAAGACGTATACTACTATGACAGTGATCTTCATGATGCGCTAGCTGATGCTATAAAAGATGAGTTGTCACCTATTTATATGGACGATACAGAAGCTGAGTATATTGATTATGCTATCGAAGAGCTATACGAGTTCGTGCATCAAGAAAAATACGATGAAGTTGAATCAGAACTTGAAGATCAAGGCTATGAGTGGCCTAAGGTTGAGTCAGAAAAAAACTTTGCTAACGAGGTAAATAATATATTAGATTCATAATACTAAATGACAGACAAAGAAATAGATAAATTAGCAGAGTTAATTTCGGATAAATTAATTGCTAAGCAAAAAGAATATGACGAGCAGTTCCATATAGACCTTAGAGAAACAATGTCTGATGACTTTGGTAACATAAGGCGTGTAAGTGAAGAAGAATTATTGCTATCTGAAATAG
>Ga0208919_1002285_pt1 | contig 10159 bp, 3 predicted proteins | sample 4_EtaG_FD_184076 | JGI IMG/M metagenome (GOLD analysis project Ga0208919, IMG submission 184076) | Marine viral communities from the Subarctic Pacific Ocean - 4_ETSP_OMZ_AT15127 metaG (SPAdes) (version 3) | ecosystem: Environmental > Aquatic > Marine > Oceanic | place: Pacific Ocean | collected... | reverse complement strand
AGATTTACTCCAATATTGAAAAAAGATTAAATTAATCTAACTGTAGATGCGGTCGCTCTACGGGGCGATCGTAAACTACAAATTAAAAAGAAATTATGGCAGTAAGTATAGATAGAGTATATCAAAAAGTTTTAGCGTTAGCTAATAAAGAACAAAGAGGCTATATAACTCCTCAAGAGTTTAACTTATTTGCCGACCATGCTCAGATGGAAATATTCGAGCAATATTTTTATGACTTAAATCAATTCAAAAGAACACCTGGTAGTAGTGGTGAATACTCAGATATTGTATCTATAATAAAAGATAAAATATCCATGTTCGAGCACTATAACGTTAGTAGTTATAACGTAACAGTTGCTAATAAGTATGGAGATTGTATAGCTTTTGATACGGATATACCAGATTTATATAGATTAGGGGAGATCTCAGTTACATATCCCGCAAAAGGGAAGTATGGAGTTTGTGAGCAGTTAACACCAAAAGAATTTGCTATAAGAAGTAGAAGTAAATTATCTAAACACACTGAAGATAGACCCGTATACGTTAAAAGAGATAACCAAGGTCAATTACGTATAAAAATATTTCCATATCCTAAAACTGTAGGTTTTGTGGATTCCAACGGAAATGCAGTTCCCAATGGTAGTGATATAACAACTGCCACAAATAAAGCTGGAGTATCAGCTGATTACATAAGAAAACCTAAAAAACCAAATTGGTCTTATGTTGTTATAAACGAAAAACCACTTTACAATTCAACTAATACTGTAGATTTTGAACTACACGCTTCAGAAGAAACAGAATTAGTATATAGAATATTAACATTAGCTGGTGTTGCTATAGAAAAACCACAACTTGTACAAACCGCAGCTGGTTTAGGAGCAGGTCAAATTCAACAAGAAAAACAATAAATAAATGGGATTATTAGACAATACTACACAGCAAGCTTACTACCAAGGCGATGATTTTGGAAACTATCAATTCACGTCTTTAGATCATATTATAACTCAATTCCAAATAGCTTACGTTGGTGAGGGTAAAATTATTCAAAAAGTCAAAAGAGCTGACATTGCATTCCACGCACAAAGAGGGTTGCAAGAGTTTTCTTTCGATACTTTTAAATGTGTTAAATCTCAACAAATAGATCTACCACCAACATTAGTTATGCCACTTCCTCATGATTATGTAAATTACACAAAATTATCTTGGGTAGATTCTGCCGGTATAAAACATCCTTTGTATTCTACAAATTCCACATCAAATCCTTTTCAAATATTACAAAACGAAGATAAATCTTACGATTTTACCGTGCCGTCCGAAACGCTACTTAAAAATGGGGATTTTACAGATTCACAAAGTGTTGGTACTGATAGTGATTCTGATTGGACTAAAACCCCGGCTTTTAGCGGTGGCACTAGTACGGATAAAGTAAGTGTTGTTAATAAACAGTTAGTTTTTGAACATGGTAGTAATGCTCCTGAGTATGGGAACCCAGGTCAAAAAGTTAGTAGAGTTTATACAGTATACCAAAAAATAGACGTGGCAGGTGTGGATGTTTTAGATTTGTCAGTCGCTGGTACATCTGCTGCTTCAGCCACTGGTAAAGGCGTGGGGACGTTAAGGGTGGGTATTAGTACACTAACATACCCAGATTATGACGCTAGTGTCACAAACCCAACAAAACCTAATGGAGTATTAAACAATACTGATGATGTGTTTGACATTTACACTGTTGATGGCTCTAGAGCCTTAGTTACTTTCAATGATGGGTTAGCAGTTAGCTCTACTAAAACCTTAACAGAAGTTGATGTTAGTAGCGAAACAGAAGTTTACGTTTTAATAACTAGTTTTATCGAGAGTTTTACTGACACTAGTTTGTCCAACAGTCAAAACACAGTGGACGATATAGTTATAAGTTGTGATGCTATTTCTGATTCGCTTCAAGAAGTTGTAAACTCTTCAACTTGGGACAATTACAAATCAGCTACACCTTCTGAAAACCAAGATGACTATCAAGATGATACTTATTGGCCATTGGATGGATCAAGATATGGCCTAGACCCACAGCACGCTCAAGCTAATGGATCTTTTTATATAGAAGAAAGACTTGGAAAAATACATTTTAGCTCTAATATTAGTGGAAAAACTGTGATCTTAGATTATATAAGTGATAGTCTTGGTACAGATGACGAGATGCAAGTTCATAAATTTGCCGAAGAAGCGATGTATAAGTACATAGCTTACGCAATTTTATCTACATCATCTCAACCAATACATCAACAGTTAGCACCTAGATTTAAGAAGGAAAGGTTTGCAGAAACTAGAAAAGCAAAATTAAGATTATCTAATATCAAATTAGAAGAATTAACTCAAATACTTAGAGGTAAATCTAAGCAAATAAAACACTAGTACATGCCAGAAATTAAGCATAATTTTACCGGTGGTAAGATGAATAAGGATCTTGACGAGAGACTTGTTCCAAACGGGGAGTATAGAGACGCGATGAATATACAAGTGTCAACTTCAGAAGGATCTGATGTTGGTACCGCTCAAAATGTATTAGGTAACTCTTTAATTTCCAGACAAGGTTTTTTCTCAGAAACAGCTAACTGTGTTGGTAGTATTGCTGATGAGAAAAATGATAAGTTATATTATTTCGTTGTTGACAGCGAAGAGCTTATAGTAAATGGTGGGTTTGATGGAGATGCTACTGGATGGGGTTTCAGTACTGAGTGGAGTTATTCTAATGGAAAAGCTGTAGCGGTTGACGCTCCTATTTACAAAAAAGTAAATCAACCTAACCTACCAACAGGATTTATAATACCCGGTGATATTTACGAACTTAGATTCACGGTTAGCGATTACGAACAAGGAAGATTAAAAGTTAATTGTTACAGTGAAAATGGCGATGGTTTTGTGGTTGATACATTTACACCTGAGAACAAGGAATACGTACTTAGAGTAGAGGTGAATGCTGGTATTGTGAATTTAACCACCAACCCAGGTTTTGCGAGTAGATTCTGGATACAGTCTTATGATACGGATGTTGATTTTACTGGAAAAATAGATAATATATCTGTAACAAAGAGTGTTAGTTATATCGTAGAGTATGATACTAGATTAGAAACTATAACGCCTGTTGTAGTTGACACAAGTAATATGGTATTGAGTTTTCATCCTAGTAGATTAATTACAGGCGTCAACATTATAGATAACATGTTGTTTTGGACAGATGATTATTCTGAACCAAAGAAAATAAATATTCCTCGTTGTATAAAAGGTACTGATAAATCCGGCACAATACACACAAAACTGATAAACGAGTCTAGAGATATTGATATAGATTCTAATATAGATTTAGAAGAAAAACACATTACAGTTATTAGGAAATCTCCTAGAACAGCTCCAACTATAGAATTAATCTCGGAGCGAGACCCAGGCTCTACTTATAGTGGTATAATGCGAATTACTAGTGATCCAGGTGGTCTTGTTAAAACTAGTCCAGCATCACCAAACACTCAAAACGCATCATCGCTGTGGTTTAGTGATTCGAGTAGTAAAAATCACTTATATGATTTTTCTGAACTAACAGTTGGTGATTGGTTCCGTACAAACATAGAAACTGACATAAATGGTGACAGTGGATTTACTTTAGATTGGAATGTTGGCGACACGGTAGTTTTTAAGGAGTTTAGCGGAGACACATATGACGACGCACCATCAATACCGATAACAGATTATACTATAAAAACTAAGATAGTTTCTATCGCGCCTTCAGATGATGTCACTGAACTCGCGCCTAACGGCGATTTTACTTTACCGAACATAAATGGTAGTAAACCACTTGGTTATACTTGGAGTATTGCCGCTACAACGTATGACTCACAAAATTCTAAAATTGTTGTGGATAATGCGCCTAACTGGAAACTAGTTGCCGTAGGTGATCCAAATTTAGATTTTGTTTATGGAGATGTGGCGGCAGGTCAAACAGCGGGATCTTACAAGGTCAAGATAGAGATAGGAGGTATTACCGCGGGTACCAACACAAAAGTATATGTTATGGTGGTTTCTGACAACAGTACGGGGACAATTTATAATTGGCACACCGTAACCAACGGAGCATACATCACCAGTGACGGGATATACGAGTTTGATTTAATACTAGACACCAACACTAGCACGAGTGTCTCCCCTGATTCGACAAGTAACCCTGGTAAGTTTTACGTTCGTACAGGATCTGGTTCAAGCACTAATAGTTTTGAAATTTTAAACATCTCTATAGAAAGACAAGACGTTTCAGACGCAGGTGTGAAGCTAGAGGTATTAGGTATCAACGGTACCCCAGCGATGGTACCAGATGGTTACCCTGAATTAAGATATGCTGTTGATTTACTAGATGAAGAAGAAAATTTATTTGAATTTAAATTTCCAAGGTTTGCTTATAGATATCAATACGAAGATAAAGAGTATTCGGCTTTTTCACCTTTTACTGAAGTAGCTTTTTTACCTGGATCTTTTGATTTTCACCCACAGAAAGGTTATAATTTAGGTATGACCAATGGTTTGAAAAAAATATCAATCAAAAATTTTATTCCTGGTGATGGTTTATTTGATGACGTTATCGCTGTCGATATACTTTACAAGGACGAAGCTTCCCCGAACATCTATGTAATAGATACGATTAAAAATAACCAGTACGGTAGCGATATTTGGACTAGCAACGAGTACACTATAGAATCAGAGTCTGTAAAACAAGCGCTTCCATCAAATCAGCTGTTAAGACCTTGGGATGCTGTTCCCAAGAAAGCGTTAGCGCAAGAAATTAGTGGTAATAGAATTATATACGGAAACTATACCCAAGGATTTGATTTACTTAGACCAAATACAAAACAAGAATACTATCCAGACTTTGACTTCGGTATAAAAAGTGATAATATAGGTTTAAATACCGTGAAGTCTATTAAATCACTAAGAGAATATCAACTAGGCGTTGTTTTCGTTGACAAGTACGGAAGAGAAACACCAATACTATCCAACGCGAGTGGTCTTGATAAAGTAGCAAAAAGCGAAGCTGCCAAAAGCAATAAAATGGAAATATCTTTTGGTAATACAGTATTCCCTGAAAATATGGAGTACTTTAAATTCTTTGTAAAAGAAACTTCTGGGGAGTACTATAATATGACTATGGATAGGTGGTGGGGTGCTGGCGATGGTTTGGTATGGTTATCTTTTGGCTCTGCTGATATAAACAAAATAGATATTGATACTTTTTTAATCTTAAAAAAAGGTGTTGAATCAAACAACTTGGTTACAGATCCAGCTAGGTACAAGGTATTAGCGATAGAGACTGAGGCGCCTGATTATATAAAAACTAAAAAAACATTAATAGAAGAAAGAGAGCATACTTTTGTTGCAAGTAGTGGTACAGATATCTTTGGCAATACTATAAACGATGCGCCGTTATTAGGTAGGGATACTTTCAAAATAAGATATCAACCCTTCGCTTCTGGACCCGGTTCCGAATTACATAACATAGAAGATGGAATTTTATACGTAGAATTCGCGCTTGGTAGTGTTGTTTCTAAAAGATATAGAGTAACAGAGCTTACTCAACCTCAAGCTCCAATGGCTGATGCTACATACAATGTAAAACTAGATAAAAACCTAGGTGAAGATGTTAATTTTATTTGCGACGATCCAAACAGTGGTTTTAATGCGACAAAAATAGTTGATGGTGCTACTGTGAGGGTTTATAAGTATACTCCAGAAAATTCAAGCGAGTTTGATGGTAGGTTCTTTGTTAAAGTTGTTAGTGACGAGGTATTTATTGAGAATATAACTGCAACAAACGTTGAGGCTACACAGTATAGAACAACACTATCTAGAAAGTTGTACTACATGGGTAGCAACCAAGCTGCCTTGCACAGCGAGGTGTTAACCGGTCAAACACATGGGGTTTATCAAGACGCAGGATTAGTGGAGGGCGTATGGAGTGCTGGGTCTGGGTCAGCTGTGTCTACAGCTTTTACTAACGAAAATAACTTTGGTAGATTCGCCCCGTTTTTCAGGAATTATAAACACTTAAATTCTTCATCACAGATAGCACTCCAATTCTCTACTGATGTTTTAGATATTGGCCAATACCGATTTGACTCAACAACTAATGCAGAGTGGCAAGGTGAGTTTAAATACCATACAGCCCTTTCCGCAGGTTCTTGGGATAATTGGAATGGCTGGGCTTCAAGTGCTGGTTCTTCATCTTTTCCTTTAAAAAACGCTGATCACTCCGGGGTGGGAGGTTCAGGGAGTGACGCGAGTATAAGGTATGGCGTATTTAACGACGACGGTGAGCAGACAAAAGGTAGCGTGTGGTTCATCGATGGTGGTCCATACGCTGGGAGTCGTTGGTTACCCTATGAAAACATACACTGGTCGGGATTCAGCAGTGGAAATGGTTATGGATCGGGGATTAACAATGGTAATATGTTAATAGCAATGGGTGGTATCTTCCATCCCACAGAGGTCGATGATAATACTGCCATACCTAATGTCTTTAATATAGGAAACGCTAATAACACCTGGTATAACGGGCAAAAATTTAAAGATTTAGTTGGTAAAATATCACCCTCAGTAAAGTTTAGATTTAGAGAAGATCCTACGGGAGAAGTATACACGATTAAACCTAGTGGAGTAACATACGTGCAAAGGCTTAGATGGAGTGATGGTGGTAAGATGGCTTCAAGTCCAGGTGAGTATCCTGCTTATGGAAAGATAGGATCTACAAGCAACGTGCCCTTAACACCCCAACTATCTCCCAACATGACTAGGGGATACTATACAAAATTTACAAATGATAGGCTTAAAGACACCGTCACACCTGAGGAAGTAACTTGGGACCCAACGGGAGGCGGTATAACAGGGCCAATAGACGGTGGTTTACATTTAACAACGACAATCCACACTGTGCCAACAAGTAGTGGGCCAGGGTTTGTTGTTGAGGTTGATAATATACACGATATAACCTGTAGCGTTAACGGAGGCAAATACTCTATAACAAAAGGTATGATATTAACAAGTTATGGTGGTGTAACGCTAGGCGGTACTTTTTCAGATACCGGTGGTAGTGTTTATTCCTACGAACCACTTATAATACAAAATGTAACTGGTACAGGTCCTTATCTAGTGAATTTAACTGGGTATTCAAGTCCAATTCTTAAAGACGATGCTGGGGCTGTTGCATCTACTACAACTGGTCCTACGGCAGAGTTAAGAAAACATAAAATATGGATTACACCACCAGCCTCGGGTGAAAGCATGGTTTTCCAACAACCAGCGATGAATGGTTATAGCCAATATTCTGTTAATAGGATAAACGCACAGGACGCTAATGGAGACGGTAGTTCTTTAGCTAACCCCGCTTTACTAGCTGTAGGATATACTATAGAATTTTTAGAAGAAATAGAAGGAGATGTGGAATTTCCTGATAACCCAGCTATATGGGAGACAGAGCCGAAAGAATCTACGGATTTAGATATATACTATGAGGCCAGTGGGTATAATCCACTTACGTTAACGGAGGAAACGAAAAACCTGGTACTCCCGCTAAACTCTGGAATAGTACATATTCAAAATCCGTTAACAAACTTAGGGATGAGTAATAGTACAGATGCTGCTATTTCAGCGGTTAGTTATGCTGAGGCGGAAACCCCTATTGGAGCATGGGATGGTGATATTACTGGTTGGGCTATTACTGTAGTAGGTGCCATAGTAACATCCGGGTCTATTTGGAACGGTACGTTTAGTTTTACAGCTGAAACTCCTTTGGTAGGTAGTAATTACATAAATATTGGAGATCAACTTTTAATTAACAAACCAGATGGAAGCTCTATAACCGTGACAGTTAAAGGATGGAATTTTGGTGATAGCGATAATAGGGCTGGGATGATTTTTATAGAAGACATGCTTTACGGTCCAGACACAAAATACACTTTAAATTGGCATAATTGCTATTCTTTTGGAAACGGAGTTGAATCCAATAGAATTAGAGATACTTATAATCTACCGTATATAGCTAATGGAGTTAAAGCGTCTACAACGCTAGATGAGCATCCATATGAAGAAAAATTAAAGTACGGATTGATATACTCTGGCATATATAACGGTGCTGTTGGAATGAATAATTTAAATCAATTTATTGCAGCAGAAAAAATATCAAAAAACATAAATCCTACTTATGGTAGTATCCAAAAACTAAAAGCTGGATGGGGGCAAGGTGGAGATTTAATAACTCTCTGTGAGGATAGAGTTTTAAAGATAATGGCAAATAAAGACGCTATATACAACGCGGATGGAAATCCACAGCTTATAGCTGTTCAAAACGTATTGGGTCAGGCTATTCCATACTCTGGTGAGTTTGGTATATCTAAAAATCCAGAATCATTTGCATCAGAATCTTATAGAGCATATTTCACTGATAAAGTAAGAGGATCAGTTATGAGGCTTTCTATGGATGGGTTGACACCTATATCTAACGCTGGTATGAAAGATTGGTTTAGAGATAATTTAAAATTATCAACTAAACTTGTTGGTAGTTACGATGACAGGCAAGACGAGTACAATATTTCTTTAGAAGAAACAACTGAAAAAGTTTCTAAAACAGTTTCTTACAAAGAAGATATTAAGGGTTGGGTAAGTTTTAAGTCGTTTGCACTTGAAAATGGATTAAGCTGCGCTAATGGTTATTACACGTTTGCTAATGGAAGATTGTGGGAACACCACGTGGAAAACCTTAGTGATTTAACTAAAGTAACAGTCACTGGTATAGAGCACGCTGGTGGCTCGACTGACGATGGTAAATACTTTTTTTACGAGTTAAACGAAATGCACGAGTTAATGGGTGGCGAGTTTTTTAGCGGTGCAGTGGTAAAAATAAAACAATACCGTGGTGATACTCTTGTTTTTAATGGTAACGTAAAGCTGTATAACGATCAATCGGGTAATTCAGGTACAGCCTCGCCTTCTGGAGGACCAACAAAAGGACATGGAAGGTATGAACCATTCCAAGATGCTAATCCAGGTGATTGGGAGGTTGGTGATATTATAGTTATAGGTAATATTGATAGAAATACTTTTTACGATACATTTACAAACTCAAGTTTAAATATTTTGTTAAATGACACGCCGAGTAGTATAAAATCATATCACACGTTAGAGTATGAAGGTAGTCAATCTAGAGTTGTTCAAAATCTACAGGATGACGAGTATTACAACTTAACAGACAAAGACGGTTGGCATGTTAGCAATATAGAAACTAATAAAGAAAAAGGTAGTCTACTTGAATTCATAGAAAAAGAAGGGAAATGGTTTAATTACATTAAAGGTTTTGAGTCTAATATCGATGAAACCACGGATTTTGCATCATTTGACATACAAGGATTAGGAATTTTAAAACAAACTATTACAAGTGAAAACTCTCAAGAATACAAAAATGATCAAAATACTAACAACAGTTTAACTCTAATCGAAAGTTTTGGGTGGGATTGGTTAAACAACATAATGGAGTTTGATGGTGAGATCAATACGTCTCTTCAGATTGGTGATACCATATATTACCAGCAAAATAGTGATGCGCCTATAGTTAAGTTTGGCCAAGTTACAGGTATTCATAGTGGCTATATAACAGTGGAAGAAACTACGCCAAACCCACCAGATCCAACTCACGGAGCGTTTATATTATTTGTAAAAAATCAAGTAGTTAATATGAGTGGTTTATCAGGGTATTATGCCGATGCAAAGTTTGAGAATAATTCAAAGGTTAAGGCTGAGCTTTTCGCAGTTAGTTCTGAGGTAACAGAAAGTAGTAAATAAATAAAATAAAAAATGTCATACTACAACACATCTAAAGCAATACAAAGCAGGGTGAATGCCCAAGGGCAAATAGCTCCTGATGGATATCATTATATGCCAGATGGAACTTTAATGTCTGATATCGAGCACGCTAGAACGTATGGTGGTGGAACAATAAAGACGTTTAATTTAGACACTACAAATATAAAAGTTAGCGGTGAGAATAGAAGGTTTACGTTAACAGGGGATGGAACATTTAGTTTAATGATTAAAAACGAAAGTGATTATTATTATAACTTTAATACAAACAAGTTTC
>Ga0208919_1002283_pt1 | contig 10168 bp, 14 predicted proteins | sample 4_EtaG_FD_184076 | JGI IMG/M metagenome (GOLD analysis project Ga0208919, IMG submission 184076) | Marine viral communities from the Subarctic Pacific Ocean - 4_ETSP_OMZ_AT15127 metaG (SPAdes) (version 3) | ecosystem: Environmental > Aquatic > Marine > Oceanic | place: Pacific Ocean | collected... | reverse complement strand
TCTCCTATGCTCCTATCAATACTTGCGAACTTCATCTGTATCTGATAGTATGCTGCTATCAACATAGAGATGCCAATCATTGCCTTTATTAGAAAAGCTATAGATATATGTACCTGACTATTAGCGCTAATTCCTTTTGCCATCTCTCAATCTTAAAATTTCATCTTCAAGTCTTTGAATCTTTTCATCTTGTCTTACATCGCTCGGAATAGGTAAATCTTGCATCGCCTTCATTTCCTTAATAGAACGCTCGTTTGTATTGGCCTGGTGTTCAAGGAAGGATATTCTTGTATTCAGCTGTCCATATCCCCACACCATCGCCCCGATAAATCCAACCGCTTGCAAAAGCATAGGCAAGCTAATGTTGAGAGATGAATCTTGTCCTATTGGTTTACTCATATCCTGTGTTTATCTTTCTTGACTTCTCGTAGTATGTTGAATCAATATGTTCCAAGTTCTTGTTGTATCCGCCAACATACACATTATCACTACAACTTAAACCAATGAACAGCACTATCAATGCCCCGTAAAGAGCTATATCTAAATTAGTAATCTCTTTATAGTGTCCCTTCAATTTTTTCCTAACTTCATATGCATACATACAGGGCAAGTGTCCATAGAATGGCTTGGGCTGTCCAATCTCAATTTGTCGTAATTTTCCTCGGCATGGTCTAACCTAACTTCCATAACATCTTGGTCTTTATCTACGCCAAGAGTGGTTGTCATTAACCATCCTGTTAGTCCTACAATCAATGTGCCTATTCCAGCCAATATCGCCCCCTGTAAATCAATCTTTTTCATTATCCTATCTCCAACAGCAACTTAATGCATTTATTCTTCAATTATCCAATCCAACGCAAGTATATCTGCGGGGGATATTTCAACCTTGCTCAGATTTTCTTCTTTAATTTTTTCAGCATCAACCTTGACTTCAGTCTCCATCAGTTCTTCCATCCCCGCTATGAACTTATCCCACCCCTTATCTTTGGGTTTGATTTCACCGTCTGCACCGTGTTGTTCAATTAGGTTCTTCCTTGCTTCGTCGTAGGACTCCAATTCCGCTTGCACGGCTTTCAATGTTTTTGCACACCGAAAAGCGGTTGCACTCGGCATGGGTTGTGTCATTAGCTTACCCAATGGTTCGCTACTTCCTACTAACTGTGATACCTTTACTTTCATTGTTATTCCCTCGTTTTATTTGTTATGTACTAAAATCCCTGAAATGTAATAGACATCATTAATCTCCACGTCAATGGTCTTCACATCTAAGGATTCTTCGATGAAATCTTTTTGGGTAACTATATCCCCATTATACAATTCATCATCAATTTGTATATCTTTGGCTGTCGCCCATCCCCATAGATTATCTCTACGAATTAAAAATGGATGATTGTGGGTACATTTAATCCCATTAATAATATAATGGTTGTCGCTTGTTCGAGTTCTCATCCCGACCACGCTTGCGGTAGAATCTTCCGACTCAAATTCAGTTGCACTCCACTTTATCCATGAATTACCTTCATCGGGCATACCTTCGATAACTAAAGATTGTACTTGGTCGCTCACCACAATATCACCGATTGCCTTTTGGGTTCCATCTGCCATATCCACCAACGTGTCAAGCGATAGACAATATTCCAAACTTCTCCATTCTGAAAATGCGTGTGGCGTAGCCCAAGTCATGTATGGTGCGGACTCGTACAGATCCTCTGCTTCGTTCACCATAGTGTTTAACGAAACTTGAGTATTCTCGCCCGCCGAAGCCCATTCTTGAACTTCAACCGCCATATCAGACATTCTGATATTCGATAATGAAGAAGTCATTGTCATTATTTAACCACCGCTAATTGCTGTATTGGCAGAATCTATTTTTGCCTGTACCTCGGCTTTTTCGGCATTCAGCATTTCTATATTGGTATCAATATTCGCTATTTGGTGTTCGAGTTGCCGAATCGTGAATGTTTCTTCTCTTGATTGGGTAAAAGCACGAGTTACTTTTTTATCCTTATCGTGAATATCAGCAGATTCGCTTACTGTAAATGTGTCAGCCATTATGCTTCTCCTATTTGTTTTTTAAGATTATCAATGTGTTCCTGTTGTTGTTTAATTGCTTCGATTAGAAGCGGTGTGAGTTTGCCGTAATCAATCGTTTTATACCCATGCCCTATTGGTGCATCTTTAATTAGTTCGGGCAATACTTCTTCAATCTCTTGTGCCGATACACCTACTTGTATTCTATCATTATCAAATCCCAATTCTTTTGCTTTTTCGTTTTCGGTAAAGTAATAGCCGTTTAGTTGCATTACTTTATCAAGCGGGTTCTCGATTACACCATGAAAATCTTTTAGTCGGGCATCAGAATAATAAGCGGTTATATCGCTTGTGGCTCGAACCTCGCCACCAAATGTGGCTGAAGAATCTTGATATAAAGTAAAAACCTCAGTAGTACCTTCATCATAAAAAACTAACCTATCATTAGTTCCCCCATCAGTCTGCGACCTACTCGAAATCATCCAATTTATATCACTTCCATGTCCAAACCTAACAGCAGATGAATGGTCAGTTGCCGAAGATGTTACTATATCAAATTCATTATGGCTTGAAGTTCCACCCGTTTTTATTTTACCCGAAAATGTAGCATTTTGAGAGGTGTCAATAGTTAGAGCCAATGCGTTATTTGTGCCAAAAAGCATATTATTATTATTAACAGCCCATATACCCGATTCCCCTGCACCGATTTGCCCATAACTTGCATCATGCCCTATTGAGATATAAGCATTAGTATTAGTACCATCGTTCTTGGTTACTATCATCCCATCTTCAAGCTGAATTACACCACCCGAATCAATTCTCGCTCTTTCAGCATTATTCGTGCCTAATCTCAAGCTATTATCCCCATGCTGATACTCGATAAATCCTATATTATTATCACTATCCCCAAAATTAATTACACCAGCACCACCAGTAGCAGAAAGGAAAGTCATACCCATATCGCCTGTACCCTCTAAGACTAACTCATCGGCCCCAGTATGAGGTGAATAACCAGTATCAGCACTTGCTATATGCAATTTGCCTAAAGGAGACGATGCATCTGAACCAATCCCTACATTGCCATTAACCGTACCCCCACTCAAGGGTAGGTAGCTGTGGGTGTGGGATGCGGCGGCAATACCCGCATCCGCTAATGTCTTCGACACAAACTCGCCCGAATCCCCTGTTATGACTTCACCCGAAGATGCTGTAATACCGTTTTCTACGTTAGACAAATCACCAAAAGAACTGCCTGAAATCGAGGTTAAATATCTTCCATCTATATCTACTGTGAATCCCGCAGAGCCTACTCCCGACCCTGTGATAACCCCTGTTGATGTATTGAAGCTTGCAGATGATATATAACTTGCAGAAGTTGGTGTACCCGCAGTCCACTTCCCCGAAGTATCATCGAAAACTAAATAGTCACCATCATTTGCCGTCTCAACATCTGTGCTTACGAGATCCAATGCAGAAAAATCTAAATTCGTATGACTTGCAAGTGTATGAGATGTGGGAGTTCTCGCATTGCTTAATCTTGAATCATTCCCTACGCAAACAGTTGATGCGGTTGTACCATAGCCAAGTCCCGCTTCAGATAAAGAAGTGGGTGTCCATTCCCCCGCATCATATACAAGTATATCCATACTTGATTCACCCGCATCTACATTACCTAAGTCAGATAGGTCGTAAGCATGGGTATGATTCCCTTGAGCGACTTGACTTGCGCCTGTACCAATTTTAGAATTAGCTGATAAATCAGAATATGCAGAAGTAATATAATTCCCCAAGTCGGTTATATTTGCTTCTGTATGCGTATGTGAATTGTTAGCAACAGTTACTGCGCCTGTTTTGTCCATTGTCGCATCACCCGACATCACAACAGGATTGTATCCCGAATCATCTTCAGCATAGACAAGCATTTGACCGCTCGTTGCTCCCGCTGATTCTACATCCGTTAAATTGGATGAAGCATGGGTATGCGTTGAAGATGCGTACTCGCTATGAGTATGAGTTGTTAGAGAATAATTAGAATGAGTGTGGGAATCGTTAGCAACGGTTGTAACGCCATCCTTATCCATTGTTACATCACCCGACATAACTAAAGCGTTGTAAGCTGTATCGTCTTCAGCATAAATAAGTATTTGTGCGCTTGTCGTACCCGAATCAATAGAATCTAATTTTGTTTTGAGCGCATTTGTAAAATTGTTCTGAGTTAGCCCTCCATCGCCTACTGAATAGGTCGTATCTGGTGGAGTTGCCCATGTACCATTATATTGTAAAAATTGCCCACTGCTACCTATTGCGGGTACGAGTTTAGAATTACCAGTTCCAATAGTGGTTTGTAACTCAGATAAGGTAATTGCAGAAGTATAGTGCGGAGCAGCATAAGACGTAAAAGCATTTGAGCCAAAAGTGAAATCTTGATTATCTGTGCCGCTCACGGAGAAAGTGAGCGTATTGCTCGACTTTGTAATCCCGTCTAAATAATTATTTGCGCCTGGACCTGTTGTGGAGAGAACACCAGTATTAGTTATTGACAATCCGCTACCAACCTTTATAACACCCAGGGATACTTGACTTGCGATCCCCTGGGATATCTTCGCCGATGCTGGAGTGTTGTCATTTAAAACTGTATAAAACCACCTGTTTAATTCTTTCCTATAAAATCTAATTTCACCATGAACATCGGCAACTATTTGATCCCCGTTGGATCCCTGTCTTTTGGACGGAGCCCCAACCTTAAATGGCGTTTTTAAAGCGGTGGAGTTTGTTAGTTTTCTGTATCCCCTGTTCATTAGTCGCCAATAAGTTTTCCGTCTAATAGTCTATAAACTATAGACACATCGTTTATTTCAAATTTTCCATCATTTGTTGAAGGGGTAAATTTTAATTGTAAGCCTTGGCCTATCTTAGGTGACTCATTTGAGTTAAATAGAAACTCATCTATTATTGGATTTGTAGCGGAGATGCTCATGTCCCCAGTTAGTGTATTTGATGCGGTATCAGTATAATCTCCAGAACCATCTATAAAATTGTATGTAAAGGGAGTCTCTTGGGCTACAGAGGAAGTATAGTTTACCAGAACTTTAAAGAATTTCTTTTTTAAGTGTGGCTCGCCAAGATCGTCAAATCTAAACAGAATTTCTGCATTGCCTAAGTCGGTTTGAGAACCATCAAATGAATAGACACCTTCCGTCCCAGCATCTTGATAAAAACTTATTTTCCCATTACTATCTGTAATCATGTTGCTTATCTGGGTGCTCACTGCTCTAAAATTGTCTATGTCAACAAAAGAGTTTGTAGGTAAATGATAAAGCAATACATCTTCATTTCCAGAAGTGCTTGAAGAATCTTTCATAATAACTATAAATTTTCTTTTTGGTAGATAACCCAAAGAAACCTCTGACCCCCCAAAATCACCAGCCCAGTCTTCATCAAGTATTTTAGTTTGTAAATTTTTTATTGAGGATCCATCATAATAAAACATCCCAGATTCATTTACCCACAAAACACCGAAGTCCACTTTTAAAACTGCGTTATAACTATTTACACCTAGAGAAGAATGCTCGCTTTCTACAAACCATTGGGTATCGGCACCACCACCGATATTTATTATATAGAGTTTTTTATTCTTAAATGCTAACAACCTATCCGCAAAAGACTCTAATCTGATTATTTCTTCCCCGTCGTTAGCCCCTATATCTAGATAGTTCGATGTGGGAAACGTATCATACTTACCAACCTCTGAATACATAATAGTATCTGGCATAACCCTGAGTTCATTTGTTTTTTTATCTTTTGTTTTAACAAAACCAACAAAAGTTCTACCGCTTGCTACTGCCGCTGTTCTGTATCCATTATTAGCGCTACCCAGGGAAACGGAAAACTCATCTGGGGAATAGCCATTGATTGTTTCATACGTGTCAATGTTTGGTTTTTCGCTTTCTGCTCCAGTGACTGCGACTGCATAACCAGACCCAAGAGTCCAGGCCGTATATTGGCTCCCGATTTGATTTCTGTACCCCTCTATCAAAGATACTTCAAAAAGCAAAGTCCAAGGATCGTCAGTGCCTTGTTTCCTAATATAAAACCTAGATCCAGTAATTCTTACCCCATAAGGGCCATCACCATAGACTCCATTCACGGTAATTTTGCTATCATCAGAGGATAGTGTAATGGCAGAAGTTTTTACTTTCAACAAAGACTCCTGATTTCCATCGTAAACAAAAGAGGCTGCTATATCATAAGTACCTGCTTCCCAATATCCATCGGAGCCCCCATCCGTTAAATGAACGTTCCAACCATTACCATCATCTAAGTCACCACCCCAAAGAGCGAGAGCATCTAGGTGTGTTGGTGCAGCTATGTCATTGTCTAAGCAATAGTATCCATCCAAAGACTGTCCTGTTACCGTTTGTCCTGCAAAATTTGTTTTTTTAATATAACCATACCACTGAGGTGTGCTTGTGCTGGCGAAGGTTGTGTGTCTATCGGCAATTCTCAAATTGCCTTCTGCTATGTGATAAAAAAGCTTTGCGTTCTCTTGAAATTCTATATCATTATCATCCGTGGAGTTATCTACTAAATTTGAAAAAGACCCACTACCCTCGCTGGTTTTTATTTTACATCGGCCCGCTGTAGTATCCTTATAAGCAACAAAATTTTTAACGACATCTGTAGTAGTACCTGCGTCTGTATAATCAAATGTACCTTGAAAGAATCCAGCGCCAGTTGCTATTCCATTAGAAAATGTAATAGAACCATAATCTGTACTATTTATCGCAGAGACACCAGCAGATCTTAAAGACCCAACCTTGTCTAAATATACGTTTTTGGCGGAAACAAGCTCATTTTCTTGGATATCTTTTGCGTTTAGCTTTGTTTGTTTTCCGCCTTCGTACCTTCCGTACACTTTTCTTCTTTTCATGATACTTTCTTCTATCTACGTTATCAACATCGCTCAATGTTTTTACAGGCATATTGCCTCCCCCCATACTGTGGTTTTACCCTTGTGAATCTCTACCGTATCAACTCTAAAATCCCCATTAGTAAACCAATCTACGATAGCAAAGGCGTGGCACCAGTTATGCAGTCGCCCTCTTAACCATTTATTCTTTTCACGAGACATGTCTTTAAGGCAACCCATGCTCCAAGCGCCGATTGTACCACCAAGCTTGGTTTGCGTACACCTTTGTACGTCATGAGTATGCCCGTATATAATGTTCTCGCCATAGCTTTCAAGATGCTTTTTAGAATGATTAATCGTAGCGTATGCACCATGTATGAAAGTCAATTTTCCTATTTTTAACGGTTCGTTATAAGAGAGATATTTGTAACCCCTGGATTTCCAATTGCACGCTTTTTTAAACGTGTAATCTTTCATGTATGGATATCGCTCAACAAAAGCATCTAACCATTCATCGTGGTTACCAGCGCATATATATCTCTTCTTACAACCAACTTTATCTAAGACGCTGTCAAAAAGATCTATCCCTTGGTTAACAAGGTTTATTTCTTCATTAATAATTGGGAGCTGATATTCTAACGGAGGAAGTTTTTTACCTTTGTACTTCCAGGCTGAAACAGATTCCCACTCCCCAACGTCTCCCAAATTAATAAAGACGCTTGGCTTTACTATTTCTATTGCTTTTAAAACTACCTGAACAGCTTTTTCATCATGTATAGGAAAGTGCTGATCTGGTATTACAATAGCCCTCTGTTTTAATTTCATTTATTTATTGCACGCTTATACCAGCCATACCAAAACCTTTCTTGCGTAGGGTCTTTGTGAATTATTTTTGCGTAATACAAAACAATGTAAGACTCTAGCCTTAATGGCTCTAGATCCTTAGAAGCATTTATTGTGTTGGGCCCGATCTTGCCGTCAACCACGAGCTTCTTTTTGGCTTTTGCGTTGCAGGCTTTTTGTAAAACCTTAACAGCGTTGCCTTGGCCAGCATTCACTACCAATAAAAAATACGGAAGCCTTAGCTCTGGCTTTAACCTTTCAGCCTTGCAAGGATTCCAGTATTTAGTGCGGTATATTTCTAGCGCTTGTTCCTTTGTAAGAGTTTCAATGTCAACCTCTGGATGTGCATTCTTTGATATGCCGAATGCTGTGTGTCCCCCTTTGTCAAGCTTGTCATTACTGTGTCCACCCTCGTACTTAAACAACACCTTAACAATTTTACCAAAAGTTGACAAAATTACTTTTCCTTCAAAACTTTTGCCAATACGTCGCTTACAGCAGACCATACAGCTTTTGCAATCTTTTCTTCTGTCTTTTCATTGATAAAAGGAATGTCTACAGCATCGTTTAATGCTTTTATTACCTTTTCTTCAACTGCATCATCTGTAAGATATGCGTGTATCATACTTGCAATATTCATACCATTCTCCATAGTAGGTTTATTAAGATTGGAGCTAATACTATAAATACGCTCCCCCATGTTTTTGTAACTGCGATAGATTTTTCATGTTCTGCTACTTTGCCGTTTAGCTTGTCCAGATGAAACTCTATCCTTGAAATTCTGTGAAATATTTCTTCCTGTTTAGCATCAATTTTGCTAATCATAGCTGTCATATTTTCTCTATACGTTTGAGTATCCATTAATAGTCCACCAGTCGAATAGATGCGCCAACTACTCCTTTTGTGTTTGCTTTTCTCTTGGCTCTTTTAACGCACATCTCATAACGATCACCAAAATAAATTGCTAATTGTATCATTTCAGGTTTTGTTTCATACCCTCTTTGTATAGCCCTTTGTACTATTGCTTCATGAAACTCAGATGGAACATTAGACTCCTCTGTCATGCCAGTTTCATTTGTAGAGCCCGTGTCGCCAGAAACAAAAGCGTTTGGAACAAATACACCTCCAACCGTTACTTCTTTCACAATGGAAGGAGACGAATAAGAATCTTCGGAGTTGGTAAGGTCAGCATAAACCAAGGCTATTTTTTCATCCTCTACCCACCAGGAGTATTTTAAAGCTGTGGTCTTCTCACTCATGATGCATCTCGCTTTGCAGGTCTATCTTGCAGCCTTGGTATTTTATAAGCATTGAACCAAAGTTCATCTACTTCAATAAGCTTTGCGTTAATACTTGAAAACGTATAATACCTCTGATCTGCGACAGTATTAAATGTTACCTTATCTGTTAAAATTCTAGTCCTTCTGGCGAACTCTTTTAATGCATCATTAAGGTAGATTCTTATTTCCGTCTCTGACTTTTCTGGATGGTGCTGCTTAACCATCTCTACCATTTGTTCTTGCGTCATCAGTTTGTCCCCATTACCTCAACCGCAATATTACCAGAGGATGAAGTCCCTTCTAATACGGGAGTACTTGCTGTTTCAAATGGTAAGGCAATAGCCCCACCTGACTTCAAAACAGCGATTGTGACTTTTTCATCACCAGCAGAATTTGTTTTTATAGTTAATGTTGAAGAAGTCTCGGTGCTTTTCGCATCGTCTGTAAAACCGCTATGCTTTATAAAAACACCTTTAACACTTGTAAACGTTCCAAGGCTTGTATTGGTACTTGCAATTACATGCGCAGGGTCCCCCGCACTCCATCCGCCTATTCCAACGCCAATAGATGCATTAATTTTTCCGTTACCGCCGAGCGTTTTTTTAATTGATGGATGAATTCTACTATAGCTTACTGTTGAATTTGCGACATCACCTGTTATGTCTCCACTTGCTGTGTTGGTAGTTGTATATTCATCAACCACATCCATAGATACCGAATATTTTATATGATCTGCCATCTCATTGCCCTTTAATTATTTTGACTTAATCTTTTTAATTCTGATTGATACTTAGCTTCGCATTGAGCATACTGTTGCTGTAGAGCTTGTATCTTTAATTGGGATCGCTGAAGGTTTGATCCCATCTCTTGTATAATTTGAGAAAGATTAGATTGATACTCTTGAACCGCTTCATTTACTTTAGAATTATAAAGAGCAATATCTTGAACCGCTTTCTGTATTAATTGAACATCATCCTGAGATTGTAACCTAGCAAGTTCAATAGCCTTATTTAACTCTGAGCTATATTCTACATTTTCTTTATTGAATTCATTTAATTCGTTTTGAATATCTGCTTGATATTGCTGTAACTCGGTTTGTCTTTTT
>Ga0208919_1002282_pt1 | contig 10172 bp, 17 predicted proteins | sample 4_EtaG_FD_184076 | JGI IMG/M metagenome (GOLD analysis project Ga0208919, IMG submission 184076) | Marine viral communities from the Subarctic Pacific Ocean - 4_ETSP_OMZ_AT15127 metaG (SPAdes) (version 3) | ecosystem: Environmental > Aquatic > Marine > Oceanic | place: Pacific Ocean | collected... | reverse complement strand
TCTGTAGCTGTAAGAGGTTGAATAATAAGGAGTTAGATGCTTCTAGAACGTAATATATAATATAATACAGTATATACAGTATCTATATAGTATCTAATAAATAATAATAAATAATAATAATAGTTAATAATAATGAATATAGATAATACTACTAATATTAATAATAATAATACTGATAGTAATAATATTAATACTAATGATACTGATAATATTAATAATAATATTACAGTGAAATTTAGGGAGTTATCTAAGGGAGAAGTTTGGGGATACAAGCAGCAGATTGATATGCTAGTCAATCGGAAGAAGGAGCTGGAAGAAGCTGGGATCTATGATGTCTCTGGACAGAACAAGATCAGGAAAGAACACAGGGAAGAGTTCAAGCAGTTAGAGGATGCTATCAGCATTCTTCAGCAGAAGGCTGCAGGAGCTGTAAATCCTCAGCCAATCAGACAACAGAAGGCTGCACCTAAACCGAAAGAAACAAGGAAACAGGCAACAGAGGCAGAGAGAGCAGAGATGCTACAGAAGTTTGCAGAATTAAAGAAGAGCTTGAGGTTTGCTCTGTAAGGCGTTAGTTGACTGTGATCACTGTGATGACACTAGAAAGAAATAAAAAGAGACTGGAGGGCTATCTATGGCTCAGGAAAGACATATTGTAGATCAGAATCAGATGACAGAACTGGAAGAGGTAGAGAAGAACCTAGCTAGAGAGCTGATAGGGAAGGAAGGTCAGGCTGCAGAGATAATCAGGAAAGGATTACTGCAACTGAGCAAGATCAAACACAGAGAAGGAGAGGTTTTAATGCAGATCGGAGAGAGATTATGGAAGTGAAAGATTACGGAAGTTTTAAAGTAATCAGAATAGGAAAACTAAGGTATGCCAGCAAAAAAGAAGACAGCAAAAAAGAAACTGCCAAGAAGAAGAAAGACAACTGAGAAAGCTGTGGCAGAAATGACTGAAGGTGAAAGAGTTGAGAGAGCTATGCACCTTGAGACAATACATCTTCCGAAGTCAGTGATGACTGTGAGTAGAGACGTAGCTAGAGGGAAGATAATGGGAAGACCAAAGGATTATACTCCAGAGATAGTTGATAGTCTGCTGAGGTATATTGCTGCAGGATTACCAATAGAAAGAGCTGCTGCTGCTACTGGAATTACTAGAGATACGCTTTATAGGTGGAAGAAAGAGTACCCTGACTTTTCGGACAGCGTAGCGCACGCAGAGAGTCAGTATGCCAATCTTTGTCACATAACAATCAACGAACAGATTGTAGGGGGAGACGGGCATCTGGCTTTGAAAACCCTACAGAGCAGGTTCTCGAAGGATTACAGCACAAGCAAGAAGGTGGAGATGCAGACGATGAGCTTCAGCTCAACGATCTCACCAGAGCAACTGCTGGAAATGCAGCAGCAACGTTCAGATTTAGACTCAACGTCTGACTATGAATCGAACGTTATTGACGTAGATGCTAAGGAATCTGAAGCAAGGGCCAATCTGGGGGCCAGCACTGATCAGTCTGAGGAGGAGGGGGGCAGCCCCACAGCAGGGGAGGGGGCATCAAACGCCCCCCACCCCCCTCCTAACCCTCGCACACCTGAATCTTCTAATTTCTCTACAGCATATCAGAAACCTGATGCTGACCCTGTTCCTGCAGAATCAAGGCTGTACTGCCTGCAATGCAGCAAGAGTATTCCTGTGGAGAAGCTGGAGATATTGGAGGTAAGGCGTGATGACTACTGTGACCACTTTGCTAGATTTGAATGTTTCTGTGGGCATATAGGGGAGAGTCCTGTGCTAGGTGGATAAGGCTGTAGAGAAGGCTGTAGAGCTGTTTAAAGGCAGGATCATTCCTGAGTGGTATATGAGACTAGAGAGCAATTATAAAGAGAACTGGGGAACAACTAGCCCCAGTAGGAAGAAGGCTGATGCTAGGCAGTACTGGACTGAGTTAAGCTTGAGCCTTCTGATGCAGCCTAAGCCTGACAAGGGAATGCTAAGGACAGCAATTGAAGCGACTAAAGTGAGCAACAAGGATCTACACGACAAACTGAAGGAGAAGCTAAGGATACTGAGGTGAGCAGGGAAGTAGCAGAAGAGAAGGAGACTGAAGCTGTAGTCAGGTATCTGGCCCACTGTGTTAAGCAGGGGGAAGCTTATTACTATGAGGGCAGTGGGCAGAGAATGAGCCACTTGGACGGCATCCTGACTACTGCTGATTATATGAAGGCTGCAATAGAGGTGAAGTGGAGGAGATTTGATTATGAGACTTTAATGAAGTTTCACCAAGGTGAGCTATTGGTTGGCTCTGAGAAAGTGCTGGCTGGCAAAGCTTTTGCCTATGCTTTTAAGTTGCCTACAGTATTGCTGTATTTGCTGGAGGATTGCCTTCTGGTGCAGCAGTTGGTTGATGAGAAGGGTGATACTCCAGAGATGATTAGGGAAGTTTGGGAGGAAGGACCGAAGACAGATGAAGACAGAAGCAGAACAAAAAAACAAAACGCATTCTACAAAGCAGAAACAGCAGAAAAGATCAGACTCTGATTGTGATCTTTTTGCAGAGAAGATCTTTAAGCTGAAACTGCATCCTTGGCAGAAGAAGGTGCTGCAGAGCCTTAGTAAACCTAAGACTAGGATAGCACTAAAGGCAGCCAACGGATCAGGGAAGACAGCAATGTGCGCAGCACCTGCAGCCTTGTGGCACGCTTTGATGTATCCTAATAGCGTTTGCGTAACTACTTCAGGAGTTTACAGGCAGGTGAAGGAACAGATGTGGCCAACTATAAGAAGCTTGGCTAGAAAGGTTGGAGGATTGGGGATACAGATTAATCAGACTGAACTGAGTACACCTAACGGAAGCAGGGTGATAGGGTTTAGCACAGATGATCCCGGTAGGTTTGAGGGCTGGCACGCTGATAATCTTTTGATGGTAATTGATGAAGCAAAGACGGTAAAAGATGAAATATTTATGGCACTGGAACGATGCCAGCCAAATAGGGTTTTACTGATGTCATCACCGGGAGGCTGTAAGGGGCAGTTTTATAAATGCTTTAGTAAGGAGCAGGAGTTTTGGGATTTACATACAGTCACTGCCTACGACTGCCCCCACATAGATCCCAAGTGGATCGAGCAACAGATAGAGAAGTGGGGAGCATCACATCCTTTGATCAGTTCGATGATACGGGCTGAGTTTATGGAAGAGTCTGGGGAGTCCACAGTTATCCCTTGGGACAGTTTGATGCACTGTCTGGAGAATCCTCCAAAGAAACAGAAGGGTGAGGTAGTGGCTGCTGTGGACTTTGCAGCAGGAGCTGATGAGAATGTTATCTGTATCAGGACAGGCAACCACGTTACAAAGCTGATCAGTTGGAGAGATAAGAATACAATGGCAGCCTGTGGTAGGTTTGCCTTGGAGTTTGAAAGAGCAGGTCTGAAGCCTCAACAGATCTTTTGTGATGCTGGAGGATTAGGGCTGCCAATGGCCCAACAGTTGGCAGAAATGGGCTGGCCAATGCACCAGATCAATCTGGGCAGTAGAGCCTTTGAGCCTGACAGATTTGCGAATAGATCTGCAGAGATGTGGTTTAATGCAGCCAGACAAATAGAGAAGGCTGATATTGTTCTACCAGACGATGAGATCCTGCACGCACAGCTTACAAATAGAAGAGTACAGACTACAAAGACAGGGAAGCTAAATCTGGAAAGCAAAGCAGAATGCAGAGCCAGAGGATTCAGTAGTCCAGACAGAGCTGATGCCTTTGTAATGGCAGCCTCCTACAGCTCAGAGTTTCTAATGGATTCTGGACCTAAACAGGCAACACTAGAGGACATCTTTGCAGAGGGGTTGATGGAGCTTAATGATGAAAATCAACTACGGACACAAATGGGGATTAACATAGGATGATAAAGGTAATAAGATTAATTTTGGAAATACTAAAACAAGCTTTTGGTTATGCTAAAGAAACAGAAAAAACACAGATACGGAAGCAGGCTAGTGATCGTCGTGATAGGAAGCTGTCTGCTTTGGACAGTTGGCTGCAAAACCCCTCTAAGGTTGGACAACACGAAGAGGCTAGTGGAGATGAACCCAGAGGGATTCAGGGACGCACTGGAGAGCAGCCCAGCGGGGAGGAAGTTCGTTAAAGACAGCTTAGAAGTGATTATAGATCTGGAGTATGAACTGGAGAAAGGGACAGAATGACAGAGGAACAAGAGCAACATTTAACTGAATTAACTGATACCTTCAGGCAACTCTTCACTGAAAAGTACAGGAAAGGGCAGGCTGAACATAAAGATAACTTGTGGGACAGAGTTCCGCTTGTAAATGACTCTATTGAGGAGGCTCTAGATAGCTTTGCTTATGCAGTAACACTAAAAAACCAGCTTGAGCAGGTAAAATTTCACATTGAAACAGCTAGGAATCAGTTGCAAAGTGATCCCGGCGACTGTGAAAAGCACTTGGGGAAAGCATTAGCCTTCCTTAAATAGTTCTTATTCGCAGTTGTCATATCTGTGTGGCCGTCCTTCCTTCTGGAGGGGCGGCTTTTTTTATGACTAACGAAGAGCAAGCAGATGCTTTTTCCACAGATCTAACCAGATTAGTAAACAGATACTTGGTGGAGTTCGATATAAGCTACCCAACAATGGTAGGAGTGATTCATATGCACGCTGCTGCCTTAGCCTTGGAAGGTGTTTTAGAAAACAAAGATGAAGAAGAGGCTGACTGACTAAGATGGACAGGGAAAAATTAAACGCTAACGTACTACAAGACTTAGCAGACAGAAGCCTCTGGGATACTAGACAGAGGATGTTTTATGAGATGCGGCATCACGGTCTACGGAGGAAAACAAAGCCTTGGCCAACAGCTTCAGATGCACACTTTCCTCTTAGTGATTCAATAATAGAAAAGTTAAAGCCACATTATTTTCAGCAACTTTTCGCTACAGATTTAATAGCTTCATTTATTCCAAATACCCCACAGGTTGCGGAACTGACAACAGCAGCAGCCCAGTGGTTTGATCACAGACTGAAACAGAAGAGCAATCTGGAAACAGAAATACTTTCAGCAATTGACTCAACTCTGGTTAGTGGTCAGGGAATAATGAAAGTGGTTTGGAATCACGCTAAAGGTTGCTTGGATTATTTTTCAGTAGACCCTCAGCATATGATTGTCCCGCCTAGCACCAGAAATCTGGAAACGGCTGACAGAATTACACAGATCAGCACCTACACAATAGATGCTTACAGAAGAAACAAGACCTTCAATCAAGACCCTGAAGTAATCGAGCAAATCATAGGAACCTATGATGAAGATTCTGGAGATTTAACTACAAGAGAAATCAAGTACCAGAGAGAAGGGTTAACCTTTGACAGCAGTGGAAAGATAATAGTCTGGGAAGTTTATTACAGATGTCCTGAATCAGGTGAGTGGAGAATCTGCACTTACTCACCAGCACAGCCGGATATTGATCTGCGTCCTGTGATGAAGATTCCGTACGCTCACGGTAAACCTCCGTTTGTAGCTTTCCCTTATGAGATAAAAGATCCCGGCTATTACAGCAGTAGAGGAGTAGTCGAACAGGTAGCAGTATTTGAGGCAGAGCTTTGTAAGTTGTTGAACGAAAAGAACGATGCAATGACATTGTTTAATCAGCCTCTCTACAGAACAAACAGGGAGATCCCAAATGCAGGCAATATTCGTATGGCCCCCGGTCAGATCCTGCCTTATGACATTCAGCCAGTAGCACAGCAGTCTCCACCTATCAGCTTTGATCAGCAGATGAACCTGATGCGGGAGATAGCCCAGCAAAGGATCAGCACTCCAGACTTTGGATTAAATCAAACTCTAGCTTATCCAGAACGAAGGACAGCTACAGAGGTTGAAGCAGTTAGCAGTCTTTACCAGCAGAGTACAGATCTGAGGATGAGAATCTTTAGGATTGCTTTAGGAAAACTTTACAGAATGAGCTGGTCGATGCTGCAGCAATATGATGCTACAGATCTGAACTACTGGTATCTGGACACAGCTCAGGAAGTGCCACAGGAGGCACTCAGTCAGAATTACAACATTCAACCTACTGGATCTGCTGACGGAGTTAATAAACAGTTCTTATTCCAGAAAGCGATGACTCGCTTGCAGATGTTCAATAATGATCCTTTCATTAATCAAGGACAACTCAGGAAGTCCGTACTGGAAGCAGATGATGCGACACTGGTGAAGAGATTATTTCAAGATCCAGATATACAGGCATCAGATCAGGCAGAGCAACAAGCTGAAGAAATCGGAATCTTGAGACTAGGATTCCCTGCACAAGTTAAACCTGCTGATGACGATCTGGTACATATCCAGACAGTGATGCAATACATCCAACAGAGAGCACAAGAAGGGGCAGCACCTGAGCCAATAGAAGGGCAGATGTTGCAACAGCACTTGGCTGCACACGTTAATCAGTTGAAGGAAAAAGACCCTAAAGCAGCTACAGAAATTGAGCGTGATCTTAATGACTTTTTTGAGCAAGCAGCTCAAGCAGCGAATAATGAACAAGCTAATGCAGAAATGGCGAACGCTGAGGGCGTTCAACCGGAACAACGGATACCCGAAACCCCAGCAGTGGAGTGATCAGGATACGGAAGCACTCAGAGCTTTCTTCGGTTCAACAACAGGCCAGAAGTTAAATAGTTCTTTATTGTCGTTGCACTTGCATCAAATGGAGAAACTAATATCCAGCAGCAAGGCTAATCTCGCTTATGAAGCAGGTTGGGCTGCAGGTTTTAAGGGTGCTCTGGCATCTATTGACGGGCTAATGGTAAGACAACCAGAAAAAGCTCCAATAGAAGAAGGAGTCACAGATGATCTTGAGTGGTTACTGAACCCTAGAACCAATTAGAATTTATGTCTGAAACTGAAACAGTACAAGCTGGTGAGGTAGAAATCACACGCGAACAGCTATTAGGGCAGATTGCTGAGATAGATGGCACTGCCCCCGCGAGTGATACTGCGAGCACCCCAACCTCTGACAACGCAGCGGAGGAACCAACTAGCGAGACGGTCAACGTAGAAGACAAACCCAAGGAAGAAGCTCCTGAACCTAAAGAACAGGTAGAACCTTCTGAGGAACAACCGAAATCGAAATACTCCAGAGCTAAAAAAGCCCAAGATAGAGCTAATAAAAGCTGGAAGGAAGTAAACGCAGCTAAAGAAGAATTAAAGCAAGAGCAAGCAAGGTTGGCACAAGAACGCCAAGAGCTTGAAGCTAAGAAATCAGATGCGTTCTCAGATATTCAGCAGCGAAAAGAAGCGGCACAATTTACTCCTGATGACTATGAGCAAATCGCTCAGGAATATCGGGAGGAAGGTCGTGACGATCTCGCAGAGTTAGCACTTCAAAAAGCTAAAACAGCAAAGGAAACGATCCAGCAGCAGGAAGTCCTTAACGCGCAAAGGACAGTAATGGAACAATGGGAGGCAAATTTGAGCCAGCAAGTGAAGGATAATCCGTCACTACAGGATCAAGACTCCGAACTGTATAAATTCACTTCTGAATTGCTTGATAGAAAGAAGATTTTGGCAACGTACCCAGAAGGTATCAATGATGCAGTGGAAGCTGCTAAACAGTTTATTAAGGCTAAAAGAGTTGACACCTTGGAAGCTGAAAACTCCAAGCTTGCAAAGCAAGTAAAAGAGTTAAACGGCAAACTACAAATAAACGGAACAACCGTTGACCAATCGGGTAGATTGGAATCTTTCAGTAATATGAGTTCAGACCGACAAAGGGATGAACTTCTAAAAATGGTGAAGGATCACGATCAACGGGGTGCAGTTATTAACTTATAAATAAAATAGAAAAATGGCAGGAATTACAGACACAGCTTCAACTGGCATTAGTAACAGTTTACAAGCTTTTTTCAGTAAAGAACTATTAAAACAAATAGTTCAAAACATCGTTCTAGAACAGTTTGCCAAAAAGCAAGCTCTTCCAGAAAAGGCGGGGAAAAACTCAGTTAGGTTTTTCCGTTATGTAGAACCAGAGACAAGTAACATCAAAGGTCTTACCGAAGGTGATGGACACAGTTCAGGCACAGCTTGGGCTAAGGGTGCGTACAAGGAAATGACTCTTGAGTATGTTGACGTAACACTCAGCCAATACGGTCAGGTGATTGGTATTTCTGATCTACTTACAGCTCAGGAATTATTTAATCATATGGAGCAGGCTACTACTGTTAACGGTCAGGACGCAGCTCTACATTTGGATACTAAAATCCTTTACACACTTGCAGATGATACTTCGATCACTGGAGGCACTACAATCACAGCTAACAAAATTAATCGTTTTGCTGGTGCTTCAGCTTATTACTCAGCAGCTCCTACATCGTCTCAGGTGATGACAGGTCTTGAGTTACTGGACACAGCTACAGCTCTGAAGGTTAACAATGCTCCAGCCACTAACGGCTATTATACTGCTGTTGCTGATCCAAGAGTATTGCGTGATTTGCAGAATGATTCTGATTGGATTAGTTCTCGTCACTACGGTGATCCTGATGCAATTATGAAGGGTGAAGTTGGACGTTATGCAGGTATTCGTTGCATTGAAACAACTAACTCTTATCAAACTGCTCACGGTGCTGCAGCAGCTAATCGGGTAACTTACAGCAACACAGGAAGCGTTTTCTCTACAATGGTCTTTGGTGATCAAGCCTTTGGCACTGTAGATTTAGCTTCTCAGAGTCCTTATGCTCCTAAGATGTCTATTGCTCAGGGACCAGACAAAACTGATCCACTAGCACAGCTCACCACTGTTGGCTTCAAGACCTACTACGGTCAGAAGATCCTACAGCCGAAATTCTTGGCTCAGGTTTATAGTGGTACAAACTACAGCTAAGATTATTAACCACTGGGAGGGGGTAATTCCCCTCCCGGTTTATACTTATGCCAAACGTAATGATACCAGTAGCCAGCCTTCAAATGGCAGGCGAGGAGGGTGAGGTTCTCTCACCTGAAAAAGGTGATGCAGTTTCCTTCACTATTGAAGGGACTGTCTCAGAAATGGACGGGGATATGGTCGAGATTGCTATGGAAACTGTCAACGGAGAGCCTGCTTATCCAGCAGAGGAATCTGTTGTAGAAGAGGAAGTAGTTGAAGAAGGACCGGGCCGCGATGAACTAATGGCAGAGATGATGAAAATCGACGCTGAAGGAGGAATGTAAAAATGCCAATAATTGGAAAAGCACTAGAAGGTCGTCAGTATTCAACTGACGGAGGAAATAACAACGCAAAGACAATTGCTATAGAAGCCCCTAACGGAGACACCTCTACAGCACAGTCAGCAACTCCTTTCTTGGAGTTTACAAATGCAAAAATTGACGGGTCCGATAAAGACGGATCTACAAATCTCACAACTTATGCAGTTTCTGGTTTAACACCGGGAGGAACTGATGTTGAGGGAGTTCTTATTAGTATAAACGGGGTTCAGTATTGGATACCTGTTTACAAGGCTGATTAATGCCTTTGTTAGATTATAGGAATGTTGAGACAGGTGAGGTTAGGGAAATCCTAGCCTCTCCTGATCTTGATAGTTTTGAAGAAGGAGGCCAGAAGTGGATGAAGGTTGATGTACCAACCAGTTTTAGCTTCGGAGGCCAACAAAAACCACTCTCTCCTAAAGAACAGATTAAGAGATCCTGCAGATCTGCAGAGATGAAAGCAGGAGGGTGGAAAAGTCGCTACACAAAGCGGCAAATGAAAAAGATTTGGAATTTATAAAAAATGAGCGCACAAAACGATGTTCTCCACAACTTTGGTGAAACAATAAACCTAGAGCTATCTGTCCCTACGGGATCAGCAACAGATTCAACAATTCAAACCTCGATGAGTCCAGCATTCCTGATAATTCAGAATGTTGGGACAGTACCAGTATTTTACAGACTGACAAAAGACGGTAATGCAAGCGGATCAACAAAATGCGCTACTACGTCAGGTAATTACACAGGAATTCTTTCAGCTTGTACTTCAGATGAAGATGGAACTGGAGGAGCTATCACGTTTGCAGGTTACACAGCAGGACTAAGTTTCTGCACAGCAACAGGTACAGGTAAAGTGAACGTAGCCTACAGCGGTAGGATGGGGAACTAAACGATGGGAATAGCCAACATAATTAACACCTCCACATCAAGCGG
>Ga0208919_1002278_pt1 | contig 10187 bp, 13 predicted proteins | sample 4_EtaG_FD_184076 | JGI IMG/M metagenome (GOLD analysis project Ga0208919, IMG submission 184076) | Marine viral communities from the Subarctic Pacific Ocean - 4_ETSP_OMZ_AT15127 metaG (SPAdes) (version 3) | ecosystem: Environmental > Aquatic > Marine > Oceanic | place: Pacific Ocean | collected... | reverse complement strand
CTCTGCTTCAGCCTCCATAAGATCTGGAAGGTATTGTTGAGCCCAACCTTTCGTGTCTTGACTCGTAAAATCGATGTAGTTTGAATCAAGCGTTTGCTTCTGTGAAGCTGGTACGCTGTTCAAATTTCCACCTGGATTTGAAATTGCCATTTTTTCTTAATTTTTATTTTTTAATTTTAAATTTAAAAGAAGCAGAATCATCACCTAACGCACGAACTTTAATACCGCCAACTTCTGTTTCATTGTGAGAACTTCTTGGATCCATATCAATATTCTTAGATCTTTTGACATTCTCTTTAATAGCGTCAGCTTTACCTTGTTCGTAAAAATGTTGAGCGATCGCATCAGCGTTCATAGCAGTGTACAGTCCTTTGTGATAACCCTTAGCGTCTTTCATAGTATTATTTTCGTCTAAAAACTTTTTAACGAAATTATTTATGTCGCTTTGTGTTTCTTTAACTGAGCTAGCGTCTTTGATGTTAAACCTGTAAACTTTTTCTCCGACGTTGTATTCAAAACCTTTGAACTTGTCGTTGAAGAGCTTTGCAGTGTTCTTATCAAAAACATCTTTCTGCTTTTTGCTTACGCGTTGAACTTGCTCTGTTTCTTTATTGTATCTGTTGAAAAAATCCATAGCTTTCTGTTGCTCAGGCGTGAGCTTACTTCCAGCTTTAATCTCTTCATAATATTTAGACTTTTGCCCGTCTAAGTAGGTCTTAGCCTCGGCAACTTGCTCTTTAAAGGCTAATTTTTTTCTTTTAATATCTCTATCGTCATCCATGTCCTCATCAAACGAAAAACGATCTTCAATAAGAAAGTTTATTTCGTCAGAACTTAGATGCGGTTTAGTTCTTTCGTAATATTCACGTAGCGCTTGTTGATCATCAAGTTTTGATGTGTCTCTATTAAGGCGTACGTAATCTTCTAAACTTCCACCAGTATCTTCCATAAAGTCAACTAGCTTCTGTATATTTTCAGGTAGTGGTTTTCCAGTTTCCTCAGCTTCATCAAGGGCTTCCATAACCTCTTCTTTGGTTACAGTCTCTTCTTCTGAAACTTCTTCTAGTACTGGTACTTCTTCTTGTACTTCTCCTTCCGGCTGTACTTGGTCTTCACTTTGTGCGGGCTCGGCGTTTTCATCGCTTCCAGCCACTCCTGCGTCGTCAGCGTTGCTTTCTTCAGTTTCATTAGTTATAGGATTTGATAAATCTACTTTGATTACGTCAGGATCGTCTGCGCTTTCAAATTTACTTAAATCTTGTTCAACTGTTTCTTCTGTAGTAGTTTCTTCTTGTTCCACCTCTTGGATCACCTCCTCAAGGTCTGTTTGGTTATTGTTTTCCATAATATAAAATATAAATTGTTATTTAGGTCCAAAAGCTTCTAAACCAAAGCCCTCTCCCATAGTATCATTACCTGCTGATTCAAACTTTTTAGCGGGTTTATTATTTTTTCTTTGATCAATCATTTCACTTTGTTGCGAGGCTTGTATCTTAGTTCTTTCATCTTTACGATCTTCTTTCATGCTTTCTCTTTTTTTAAGATTAGAAGACTCCGCGCCACGTAGCTGCATGTTATAATTAAACTCTATTTCCATTAACTGCTTTTTAGCCTCCATCTCTTGCTGCAGCTTTTGAGCTTCAAAACCCGCCTTGGCTTGCTCTAGTTGTATTTGTGATTGAGTAATAGCTTGATTTTTCTGTAGCTCTATTTGTGCTGCTTGTTGAGCAGCTTGAGCGTTAGACTGACTTTGAGCTTGTATATTTTCCATCTGCATACGACGGTCTCTATCCATTTTTCTTTTTCTACGTATTTTTAAAAGTTGGTTGGCTAGTCTAACACTTTTAACTTCACGTAAATCTATGGCATCTTCAAGATCAATATTCTGCTGCTGAATAGCCATTTGTATATTATTTTCTAGCTTAGCCTTTTCTTCTTCGTCAGGCTCTAGCTCAATAAATATACCAAAGTCATATAAATATAGCTCTGACATTTCTTTTAATGTAGCAACATTATGCACGCCTATTGCTTGAGCAAACGCGTCTTTTGTAGGTGAATACTCTAGTATATCAGATATACGTAAAGAAAGCTTTTCAGCTGTTTCAGCTGTCAGGAACAAACCAGAGTTAAGTATGTGTCTAGTTGCTGTGTTTGAGTTTGCTGCAGCTAGCTTCTGTATACCAACTAACGCGTTTGAGTCAGGCATGCTACCATCTCTAGCTTCATTAAGTCCGGTTACATCGCGGATCATTTGCAGATAATAGTTGTAAGTACCTATTAGTGATTGTAATTTACCTCCTTTGCTGCTAGAGTTTATTTCTTGTATTGGCACTTTACCAGGGTTCATATCACCTTCTGATGTAAAGCTTCTACCTATAACACTACCAGTTTGGAAGAACATGTTAAGTGCTTCTTGCGGGTTATAGTTTGTGCCGTTACCTAAATCTATTTCAGCAAGTCCATCAGCGTCAAGATAAACACCGTCTGGTACCATCTTAGCCATAACTTGCTGTAATTTTAAATGAGTTAATTGTATCATATCAGCAAAGCCGGTGATTCTACCAACTAAACTTTCAATACGTCCATTGTACATGCGAGGCGCTACGATACTGTAGTTCATTTTAACTTTGTTAAAATCGCTTTTTTCACGCATCATATTTTTACACATACCCCATTTAAGTAGCTTTCTGCAACCAGGTATATAAACGCCTTCGTATAATACTTCTATTTTTTTAGCCTCTTTAGTAAAGTCACCAGTCTTATCGCTAGGAGGATTAAACTGATCTGTTTTTCTTATAGCTTTTTGTCCGCCAGAGCCTGTTGTTTTAATTTTAAATACCTCGCTATTATAAGTCTTGTAATTAAAGTAAACTACTTGTACTCTATTCCTGTCTTGTCTTTTTCTAGCGTATCTTTGGCTAGACACTTGAGTTTTCACGTAAGGTGTATCAAGTATCGACTTAATATCCTCGTCTGTTAAGTTAGGAAACTCTCTAACCAGCTCGTTTATGCTTATGTCTTTAACTTCACCAACATAATATATGTCATCAAAATAAGGTGAGTCAGAGTGAGAGTATATTAAATCTGCTGGATCTACATACTTAACTACAGCGCCTTCACTATGGTTGTAATCTGTTTTTACAGCAGCAATACCAAGCGTCGTAATATCATAGTAAAGCCTTTTTTGAATTAAGTCGTAGTTGCTTCCTTGCAGTAGTGTTTTAATCGCTTGTTCTTCTGCTAGCTCTATGCTTTGCTTGTATGTAAGCTGCATGTGTATTTCAAGCTCTTCAGTAGTCTCTGGTAATTCTTTTTGATCGCTAGCTTTAGTGTCTACACCAAAAGCTTGTTGTACTTGATTGTTGTACTGCTTCATCTCCATATCACTAAGTATATTCTCCATATACTCAGTTCTTTCTTTAACGCCGTTTGGAGACTGTGAATACGCTTTTACGTCGTAGAGTCTTTCAGATATACCGTTTACAACTATATCAACAAATTTAGGTATAATAGGTACAGGCTTCCAGTCTAAATTAAGATAAGATAAATCACCGTTAATAGATAATTCATCTTTATATTTTTGTACGGGCTGCTCTCCTCTAGCATACAGTCTTAGCCTGTGAAAATTATTCACGTTGCTGACGTACTTGTAAAGGCTTGCCTCATTATTAAACCACTCAGAGTTTATTGCTTCAGCAACTTTTTTACCGTACTCGTAAGAATTTTTTTCGGCATCACTTACGTCTTGCCTAGGAAAGTTAACATATACTGACTCAGCCATGTTTATTTTATTATCTGGGAATTAAAGCCCTTGTTGTTATATTTAGATATAGTTAAGTTAAGCGGTTGTCTTTTTCTTTCAGCGTGCGGAGCATATAAATGCCTGTTGCAAGCCATAATAGCTAAACCCGTGCTTATCGAAGCATCATGCTTAGTTCTTTTGTTTATATCAAACTTAGCCCAGTCTTGTAGCGTATCGTTAAAATACATTGTACCATAATCGCCTTCACCTAAATGACCGACGTGGTTTTGTATGTACATTTCGATAGCGGCAGCGTGAGCTTGCTTGATATCTTCGCTTGAGTTTGGTATACCGCCAACTTCTTTTTCAGCAGTTGATAGTTTGTTCCATGATTTATCTGGTCTGTTCATACTATATCCCCTATAACCTCTACGGCGTAAATAGTATAGTAAACGTGGTTTGTTATTCTCAGCTAGTAACGGCATGCCATAAAATACAAGCGCCATTAATACGTCTTCAAAAAACATTTCTGCGGTTTGTGGTCTTGCTATGTATTCTAAGAAGAACGAACTCGGTGGTGCGTCTTCCATAGAAAATTTTGTAAGTCCGTGTAAAGCTCCTTTAGAACCGCGGCCATCAACCGTGCCGCTGATATCGTAACTATCGCAACCAAAGGCGCCAACATGATCGTTACCGGGATATTTAATTCCATTTTTGATTATTTGCCTATTTTGTAAATGAACCGGCGGCACCCAGCTTATTTTAAATCTACCTGTTGGATCTGGATTAAAAACCACTTTAGTGTCCTTAACACCGTTAACCCAACCAAAACTACCAGTAGTAACATGAGCACTGTGTCTACTACCTTCGTTAAAATCTATTTGTTCGTATATCTTTATTAGATTAAATATACTATTTTTAGTTTCATCTCTAAATGCATGCTCTTCAGTACGAGGAAACTGTCTGTAAAACTCGTTTAACGCGTCTTGATCATCACGTAAACCATCAGCTTCATTTTCCCAATGATCAATAACGCCTATGTCTATTAATTCACCGTCTGGTCCATGTCGTACATCATCACTTCCACAATTAAAGACTGGAAGTCCGTACTCGTCAATAAATCCTTCATAGTTCCATTCCATTGGGATAAAGAGAGAATAAAGCCCAGACTTCGTTTGTCCATTACGATTTCTTCGTGTGGCATCAGAATCATTGTATAGTTTTTTAAAGTTATCTCCACCCTTGTCAAGCGCGTTACTGGTACTACCCATTAAGCACTTACCAACGATTTTACTACCTAAACGTAAACACGTTTTAGTAACTCGCCAGTTGTTTAGTATGTTGTCAGGTCTTTCCCACTTACCACTCTCATCATGTACTAGCAGGCTAAGCTTTTCACCATCGTAACTATTATCACCGGTGTTCTTCCAGTCGATCGTAGTATCAAGACCTACTATTTCTTCAAGTTGCTCGTTACTCTGTATTTTTTTACGAGTAAACTTACTAGCCGGAACTCTATAAGCTAGCTCAGACTTTGGACGATCCATACCGTCTTGTATTGGCTTGAAAAAGAAAGGGTAGTTTATCGATATAGGTACAACCTTATCAGTAAACATTTTCTTTGCATCGGCACCAGACTTAGAGAGGATCCCATATCTACTATCACTCGATATAGTGGCTAAGTTAACTGTTTCAGCTGATGACATAAACGAGAAACCTGAACGACGGTTTTTAAGGTAGCACATTCCATAGCATCTCTTATCAGCTTTGCAGGCTTCCCAGAATATAAAGAATAGTCTGTTTGCCTCTCTAAAGTCTGGAGCTCCAACGTCAATTTTGCTCCATTGCAGATACATGTAGTGCGTACCTGTTATATACGTCGGCACACCTTTATTTGTAAACCAAAAGCCTTCGTCTCTACGTTTAAACTCTTCGTCAATATAGTCGTACCATTGTTCTTTTTGTTCTTCTGGATAATCTCTCCAGTCGAATATATTTTTTATACGGCTAAGCTCTTTTGGATACTCAGCTCTTACCCATTTGTCTTTTTTATGTCGAAGCACATTCCCGGTGGGCACTCTAGGCAGCGCAATTTGCAACCCTTGGATTTCAAGGATTTCACCGATTTGCCCAGTCTTTGATATAACGATGATATCATGGTCTTTATCATAACCGTATTTCCATTTTTTACCACGATTAAGCCTCGTGATAGTTGTTTTTTTAATTGGTTCTACAACCTTAACTAAATCTTGCTCGTACATTACTTAGATCTACCCTCAGCAAAACCTTTGAAGACACGCTCTTTCTTTTCTTCCGGAGACTTACCGTCTAGTAAGTTCTGCTCTTCTTGGATTCTGTTTAATATCTCGAAGGCGTCGAAGATAGCAAGCTTTTTCGTAGCAGCGGCATTCTTGAGTCTATCGGCTGATATATCATCATCCGAATCAACAATAGCTTCTTTAGCTACTTTGATTAATTCCTCAACCGCTCTGTGCCCAGCTTGGATTATATTCTTCTTCGTCTCCTTGATATTCATATTTAATTGTAATAAATTGCGACGGTATTCGGTATAATCGCTTACCATCAATCACGAACTCGCACTCTATGTTAGGCCTAAAACCTACGAGAGAGTTTAGCTCTGCTCTGCCATCAGTGTGTTTAACAATACCAACTAAAGGTTTTTCTGTTGTAGCGCTTAGTTTGCTATTGTCTTTAATAGGTTGCACAAAACAATAACCTTGTGGACATACCCACTCTTCATCACGCTTGTACAAGAATATTTGATCGTAGTTCGCGAAGTATCTATTCTCTTCGTAATACGATCTACTATTACGTTCACGTCCCTTTACATCGTGCCAACGTCTAAACACGTTAAAGTGCACTATAACCGTGTCACCTTCTTTAATGTCATAGCCAGTAAACCTTGGTACGGATACAACCTTAGCTAATCTATTAACGTGTGAGTGGTCTGATATATCAGTGTTAAGTATTAACTCTTTGTCTCCAACTTTAGTAGTGTTGTCGTATCGCTCTCCAATAGGCTCTACAATAAAGTTGTATAACGCCTGCATCAATATTCTAAATTATACTCTACAGATATTGCCATATTCTTATTAAAGTCTTTCCAAGGAATAACAGCTTTGTCTTTTCTAATGTATATAGAGTACTTTTCAGTTTCTTCTAAAATGTCACAGATAGTATGACCGCCATACACTTCCTGTCCAACAGAATAGTGCATGGCGTCATTTTTATAATCTTTACCTATTGTGATCTTACGAATCAGATGGTTCATCTTCTTGATAGTTTATAGTACCGTCTTGAATATTAATATCAAACGTACCATATTGTTCTTGGAACTCGTTTTGCATAACAGTTAACTGCTCTTGAATACCAGCCACATTGTGAAGTAGCATATGCTTACGTGTTTCCATTACGCCAAGCTCAAGTTGACCTCTATTGATTGTGTTTACAAGATCTTGAACTTTCTTTAGCTGTTCGTCAGTAATCTTTTCTGGCTTTAGGTCTACTACCTTATCTTTCTTTTTTCCCATAATTAAATTAAATTAAAATTGTTTATTGTTTATTTTTCAAAGTGCAATATAATCCTAATTGGATTTATATTGTATACTTTCTTGTCGTTAACACCCTCGTTTGCTAAATTAGCAGCCATAGTTATATCAGTCGTACCTGGTATAGCCAAGACAGTACCCATTAATCTATCGTTTTCATCGTGAACAATATCTCCAACCGCGAAACCTAGATCTGCATCTACGTCAGCTACATCTAAGTTAGCTTGGCCAGTACCAGGCGTACCGTCAACAGTACATCCTGAAGTAAGATCAAGAGCACCCGCGGCAAGACCAGCAACGTAAAATTTATCTACGCCGATATTACTACCAGAGTTTGGTTCAGGTTCTAGCACTAGCTCGCATGGAGATACATTTGTTGCGTATAAAGTTCTTACACCGAACCTGTCTGCCGCAACAAAAGGCATACCGCCAACAATATCTGTAGAAGCAAAGTTTGTAACTTCTGCGTTTACTGTACCAAGACTCGTCGGAGTAGCATCAGGCGCTGGTCCTTTAGCAAATAATAAATCTAGTCCATTAGCTGCTACTGATTGATCAGCGTCGTTTTTAGGTCGAATAATTACTGTAGCACCTAATAGCTTGCAAGCACCTCTAGGTACTTCAAAGCCTACCCAGTCAAAAACAATATCGCCCTCAGCAAACGCTGCGTTTAATTTAGACGCCGCTACGGTAGGTGATATGACTGATGAGTTAAAATATTTAGTTGTCATTTTTTTACTTTTTCTATAGATCTACCAGCAAAGTATGCACCAAACGCGGTTAGCATAAGTATCTGTAGCAAGTCTACATATGAATCTTTAACATTGAAAGGTAATGTATCTACGCTATCAAAAACCATTGTTAGCATGAACATACCCATTAAACATATAAGCGTCAACGGCCTAATCATCTTAGCTAGCTTTACATCGCTACCCATATCAGCTTTCCACCTTTCGCTTACGTTATTTTGAAAAGCAACCTCAGCATCTACAGCAGCCATGCCAGCCTCTGTATCTACCTCTGGATCTTTGTCAATAAGGTTTTTGACTACACCTAATGCTCCTGAGTCTGGTAGAAAGTCTCCTACTACGTCAAGAACGTTTGGCGCTTTGTTTTTAAGCCATTTACCTAGGCCTGTGTCTTTAATCTTTTTCATACTTTCTTTTCAGCTTTTACAGCGCGCTGCTCCCAAGGAAAAGCGTGGCTACCTTCATGGTGCCATTTACCATTGTATTTAATCTTGCCGTTTTTACGAGGATACGTACTGCCATTGTCTCTAACAAACGTAGGTCCATATGAAACTTTACCTTGTGCCATTTCTCTGGCATGTAAACCCTCATGCGCTACAGCTCTTCTATACAGCTCGCTACTAGGGCATACGTCTTTGTTTATAAGTATTTTACTACCATCAACAGCTTCTCCAATTACACCAGGCTCAAGGCTAACGTGATCAATTTGCATGCCTTGATTCGTGGTAGTAGTCTTTTTAGCTATACCAGGAAGAGCTGTGTTTCTTGGAGTAAACGGCATTATTTTTTGTACATCTTATTAGGGTTACCTTTACCTCCATCAGCTTTTGAAGCGTGAACTGCTTTACGCTGCGCAGCGCTTTTGTAACCTTTCATTGGGTGACTCATTTTATGAGCGCCATACTTTTTCATAGCGTGCCCCATATTTGTTGGAGGATTTCCTTCTTTCTTTGCTATTTCAGCTTTTAACTCTGGCGGTAAATTTGCTTCTTGCTTAGCACTCATCATAATAGGGTTTTTACCCTTACCGTACATTTTCATTGCGTGTGGACCTCCACCGCTTTTACCTGTAAAATTTGGCATGTTATCTGTCTTTATCTCGTATCATATCGTCTATAGCTTTATTGTAGACCTTATCTGTATACGATGTGTTGTTAAAAAATATGCTACGTTCAGAGGTCGGTAGATCTTCTTCGCCTAGCAATATGCGATATATTCGTGTTACTAGCTGTGAGCATTTAAACGACGTTTTAAATACAGAGTACTTAATACTTGTTCTGTTTCTATGTCGCCAAACCTCTATCCAGCCAGCTGATCGTAGTTTCTCCCACCTTTTCTTATCCCAAGAATATGTGTAAGCACCCTCGATAAATTCGTTGCGGGTAAATCTACCCTTGTGATCTAGATATATAAGTAGTTCTAGATCAGCATCAGTTAATCCATAAGTCTTACAGGCCCACTTACGCGTGAGCCTGTAGTACTTAAGGATATTCATATCACGCAAATCTTGCGCTGTTAATCGCATTTATTATGATGCGTCAACTACTGCAACTGAAGCACAAGCTGTAATGTTAGCGTGTAAAAACTTAGAGTTTTCACTATCAGCTACAACAATCATAGGAGCGTTAATAGCATTAGCACTAGCAATAGATCCAGCTAAAGCCTCCATTACCTCTTTATGTTTTCCAGAAGTAATAGTAAGGGCAATAACTGGTCTGTCTATACCTGAGTCTTCGTCTGATTCTTGACCAGCATCAAAGTAAACTCTAAGTGCAGTAGCTGTATGCATCTCAAAGTGAGATAACCTATCAGCAGGAAAGCAAGCTACTTCTTCAGTACCTGTTGTTGCGTCAGGAGCACCTGTTGCAAAGTATAAGAACTTTTTCATTTTGTTTAAATTTTTTAATTGTTAATTGTTTATTGATTTACCGTTTAAGGTTTGTGATTTAAGGTTTAGGTCTAATATATATATCACACGTTTAGCGAAGTAGTTACTCCACTAACACAACATCTCTTGCTCGGATTACATGGTACATTGTATCTGCCCAGGTTATACCATGCCCAGCGTGTTTGTCGTAATATATAATATCGTTATCCTTTAGGCCTTCCACTAGATTACCTGTAGAG
>Ga0208919_1002274_pt1 | contig 10195 bp, 9 predicted proteins | sample 4_EtaG_FD_184076 | JGI IMG/M metagenome (GOLD analysis project Ga0208919, IMG submission 184076) | Marine viral communities from the Subarctic Pacific Ocean - 4_ETSP_OMZ_AT15127 metaG (SPAdes) (version 3) | ecosystem: Environmental > Aquatic > Marine > Oceanic | place: Pacific Ocean | collected... | reverse complement strand
ACTCCCTGGGTCTCCTTCTGGGATTCTTCTGGGTTTACCTGCTATCCTTCTAAGAAGACTTGCAGGCTCTGTAACTATATCTTGTACCTTTTTATTGTAGTCTATAGCTTGGTAGTCTTGGTCTGATGCTGCAAGCTCCTCTGATAGTCCAGATAGAGCATTTGATACCTTAAAAAACCTTTTCAGTGCATCAATCTCCTTTTGTGCTAATAATTTATATTCTGCTGTGTTTTGGAGTGCCCTCAAGTCATCTTTATAGTCAATATCTTCAGTGTCTATATCTGAATAATTAACAGCGTCAAAATGTCCTGCTGTTAATTCCTCTAATTCCACCCTTGCTGTAAGGTATTTTTTTTGGGCATCATTAAATCTACCATCTATCTTTTCAGAGTCACTTCTTAATTCTTTGAGCAATTTCTCGTTTTCTTCTCTCTCTATACCAAGCTCTGCTGCCCTTTTTGCCAATGTTTTTTTTCGTTCCTTATCTTCTAATTCTTTTTGCTTTATATTTTCTATTTCTACTTGATGAGATGGCATTTCACCTTCCTGAATAATATCTAAAGCACTGCCATCAGAGTTTATATATACAACATAACCAGCATATTTTTTTGCTCCAAACCCTACCGTATTCAGTGGGTAGTACCCCTCCTTTAACTTTTTATTGGATAGAAATTCTTTAATTCCTTTAAGGTCTTCTTCAGTTACTGGTTTTTTTTTAAATAAATTCAGTTTTGCCATTTGTCTATCCTATTTTTGTTGGGTTCCATTGTGTTATATCAAAATCTTTGAAGTGCTTGTAATCTTTTTCATCACTTTCAAATAAACCTTGACCTATTCCTTGACCAGCAAGTTGCATTAAATCACCATACGATTGTCTTCTTGCTGCTTGATGAGCAAATTTAGAATCTTGTTGTGCAAAAGATGCTTCTCTTTTTATACTTGACAACCCTTCTGCTTTTTGGATTGCTAGATTTCTTAAAAGCTCTCCCCTTTTAAATAAAGCTGATTGCAAACTTTGCTTTGCTTGTGCCTTTGTTTGTTCATTCTGCATCGCTATATTTCTTGCTTGATTGGCAATCTCTGCCCTAACATCAGAACCTATTTTTCTTGAGGTTTCTTGGGCTATTATAGAGCCCTCTAATCCTTGTGCAGTTATATTACCCATCGCTTGGGCTTCTTGTACCTCACCTTGTTGGTAAAGAGGCTGTGCAATCTGAGATGTTGCTTTTGATACATCCATTGTTCCTTGCTCTGCTCCCTGTCTTAAATTTGCCATCGCTTGAGCTTCTTGGGGAGATATTTGCTTGGCTGCTGATATTGATTCTGTTAATGCCTCAGTGTCCATTCTTTTTTGTTTTTTAATTCTCTTTTTCTCGTAATCTCTTTGTTTCTTAGCTTGGATTGCATCAAGACCAACTCTACCTGCCTGGTATGCTGCGTATGCCCAAGGAAACGCCTCCTTAACTCCTGTCTTAGGATTTCTAGATAGTTTACTTCCTCTATAATTTTCTAATATTTTTTCCTCATCTTTATTTATATGCACTAATTCCGTGTCACCAAATCTTCCTTTTGATTGGATTACTTTAGCAATCTTTTTTAAATTATCCCTTCGTGACATTAAATTTCCTCCCTAATACTAAATATTAAATCTCTATCCTGTGCCTCGTTTACTAAATTATCCATATTAAGCACCCACTGTGACCAGTATTGATTGTACATTTCTGGCGAGGTTTTAGCATTTGCTATAGCTATTGCATAATTACAAAGGTCTGTATGAAACTGCTCTGGTATCAATGGGGCAATATTCCTATAATCAAATATTACTGCATTTGCTCCGTCAACAGCAGTCCAAGCACTACCTGCCATAGAATCTGATGCTGAGAAGGCTGTTACTGTATATCGTGAGCCAACAATCTCTGGCATTTCTTGAACTCCAAGTGCTGATGGGTCTTGCTGTGGTTTATTGCCTCTATATATATCCATTAAACCTGGAACCTGTCTATGTGTTGCATTTGTTCCACTACTAAGTGTTTCAATTTGATTCTCTAAATATATCTTTGTAGAATCAAGAGCCGAGCCAAGTAAAGTGTCTAAGTAAATATGTCCATTGGCTTGGTCATATCTATGGACAGTAATCACCTTTGCTGTAGATAACTCTGTTATTCTAGACTTATAATGTAAAACAAATAAATCCCCTGATGATACATTGGTATCAAATATTATATAGTCACTAGATATTGCGTATGCAGATGGGGTTCCCTCAGAGAGTGTTCCATCTGATTTTCTGTGTATTTCTTGCTCTGAAACTTTTTTAAGCTTTCTTCCTTGATGTGATACCGATATATCTCTGATATAATCTTGAGGTAGCTTCATATAATTATGGTCTGCTGCTGTAGTCCTGTGAGTATACAAACCTGCACCGTTTGTTGTGCTCGGTATAGTAATTGTATACAAAGAATCGTAAAGCTCAAGCTTATTTGCTAGCTCCATCTCTGCTTCCTTTAAAAGCTCTTTTAAGAGCCCACCAGGTGCATCTGTAAAAAGTAAACATCTGTCTACTAATTTATTCCATATCATATTAACCTGCCTTTTCTAATTTTCTAATTCTTGCTTCTAAGTCAGATATTATCTGCTGTAATCTAGCAATTAATTTGTTTATTTCTGCGTCTTGAGATTTATAACCTATACTACTCATACTCTACATCTATATAGTTGATTTGATGTTCATAATTTTGATTATCATCATTATTAATTTCTATTTGTATAAATTTTCCTCTATGAGATAACCTTGTAGATTGAGTTCCATCTAAATGATTACCCTTGCTAACCGTTCCTTTGTCTGTTATTACATCTAAATCATCATCAACAGCACTGGCGTGATGTGTTACTATAGTGTTTACTCTTCTTAGGATAGTATTAGCATCTAAAGTTGAAAGTATTTGCTTCCCTGTTTTTAGTTTCCAATCTATTGCAACAGACCCTGCGTCTTGATAGCTTGATGTGTTGTAAGCAGACCTAACAGCAGTATTGGCTGAATCACCTACAGCAGTCTCTATAAGAACCACACTTCCATTATTATCAGATGACATCTCATCATAGCTTGCAGAAGAGTGTGAATCTCCGTACCATACACCCCTAGTAACATCAAAATTATAAATTGTAGTAGAGGTTGCAGGAAAATAAATCAATAATAGCCTATTATATTTTTCATCGTACCTTAATCTTAAATTATTAGCTGAATTTGATTGATAAGACTTTACTTGATAACGGTCTCTAATTGGAGTTGTTATTGGTTTTACCTGAAAACCAGAATCTAAAAAATATATATCACTCTGTGAACCAAAATAAATCCCATTGGGTGCCTTTGCTATCATTTTATCGTGTAAGCAACCTATATTTGGATGAGCCTCTACTAAACTCCAGCTAGATGGGTCATTACTAGGTACGCTAATTCTAAATATACCATTGGTCATAAATACAACTAAATCACTCATTAAAGACTCTATCCCTACTATCTCTCCACCTTGAAGGTCTTGTAGCTGTATAAAATTACTTACAGGGATTATATCTGGAGCATTGGCATTGGAAAACATTACAAAGTTAGGGTACTCTTCTATCTCAGTATCTGATGTAATTTTAACATTAGCAACAAACTGCCTTCCATTTAATATCGTAGAGTATTTATGCTTAACATCTAAAGATGATGTCGCTTGAATTGGATGTAGTGCCCCATCAGGTAGCCCTGGGTCAAAGAAATCAATATACATATTTGAACCTGTGTTATCAGTTTTTGCATACCACTGATAGTGATTTGTTCCAAAATGATAATCAGTCTGACTTAAAGAATCATCTACAGATGGAATATCCCCTACAGCCTGTATAAATGGTCCATTATTATCTGCGACAAATGTCATAGACGCATCGTGCTCTTTTGGATAACCCCCAGAGGCAGTAGATATATCTTGTATTCTTCCACCAGCCAACGCTCCATCTGGAGCTCCTATATCTGTTATTTTTGAACCATATAAAATATTTCTTCCTGCAAAACCCTTCATATTATCAGTTAAGGTAAAATTATCTAATGTTTCTCTTATCGCAAATCCTTTTAATCTTATAATAGCATTTGTTGCTTCAGCAGAGCTACTAACACTAGGGTGAAGCGTTCTAACATATAAATATTGAGTTGTGTTTGAAGGAGTGTATTGATATTGAAACCATCTCCATTTGTCTATATTTTGATTTTCATCGCCACCACTACCCTGAGCAATTAATAAATCTCCATTTTCAGTTTGAGTGTCTAGACCTGTTGCTCCAACAAAAATGCTCCACTCAGAGTCCTTCCTACTAAACCCTTCTGCCATTATCCACCCACTTACTATATATGTCTGGCTAATGCTTAAAGATGTACTTATTTCGCCTCTTGCCATAGAGAAGCCACTATTTGAACTATTGTCTGCTCCATAGTAACTTGCTTCAAATGCACCATTATATTGACCAGCATTTGCATCTAAAAAATCAGTAGTAAATGGACCATCTGTTGTATCTGTAGTATCAACAGATATATTATTGGAGCCACTTATATTTACACCCACATCGCCATCATATTCCGAGTCATCTACATTCTCAAAAGCAAACCATCCACCAGAAGCAGAGCCTCCAATAGCTTCCCCATTGTTGGCAAATATTGTATCTGTTGCCTCAGATTTTTTATTCCATATACAAGTTTTCTGTGCACCATAACACAATGAATCCATACGAGAGTCATTTGTTACTGTTGCAGCAAACTCGCCTAGAGCTTCAGTGCTTGTGCCAAGAGTAACCTTGTTATATCCACCTGAAACGTGGTCATCGTCTGCTGAACCTCCAGTAAAGTCATATACAAATCCATCTACACATAACTTGGCTGATGTTGCATCTATATCTCCGTATGTTCCACCACCTGTCCACCAAAGAGTATCTGTTGCACTATAAAGCTCTTCTAATAGCTTATGGTTGGGGTCATTATCTCCTAAGTAAATAGAATTAATCTTATAGTATGGTCCGTTATTTGTGCTTCTATATAAATTCATCGAGCTCATACGAGGATTTAATTGACTCAGAACTAAATCAAATCCCATTTTTACGCAAGATGTGTTTGGTCCTAAAATTCCATTAACATCTGGGATTTTTTCTGCTGAGGCTGTACTGGTTTCAAAAATAGCATTATCTAATATCTCTTCTTGATTGCCATCAAAAACTGGAACTAATTTATATCTATATATATTATCTATGGTGTTTAATGAACCCTTTACATAAGAATTTGAGGCTGTTGCACTTCTTGACTCAAATATTGTTGTCCCTGTTGTTCCTAATAATGAACTCCCTGATGGAGTGGGTGGGACTGCTGTATCAATCATCCAATGTGGATAAAGTTGCTTGCAATTAGCATTATAGGTTGATTTAAGCATACCATTAAAGAAATGTCTGTTTACATATTTGAATATATATGGGGTATCCTCAAGTCCACTATTAAATCTAACAGCATCCGTGTATGCGTTTAACCTCATATGTATATCAGAGCTATTTGATAGCGATAACAACTGAGTAAAATCTGCATAGTTGTTTGTATTTAAAAATCCTATACGCCTATTGGTGCTATTAGAGTAAGTGCATAAAAAAGCCTCTCCATTAAAAGAATTTGAAGATGAGTATGGTATATGTGCAACAGTCTGGTTAAGTGCACTTGTTACTGTGTAGGCAAATCCAAGTGTTAATGACCCTGAAGCAATATTTGTTTCTGTTGCACCTGGGGCATTTTCAAATGTAATTACAGTAGATGTAATTGTATTTATAGTATAAATTTTATCATTATCAGCATCTTGTGCGTTTATAAATATCGCATCACCCACTTTAAATACAGTAGTCCAATCATTAGAGGATGAGCCTGGGATAGTCACTCCAGAAGTAGGGTCAGTTCCACTTAAAGTTAATGTTTTTGCACTTGTATTAAATGTATATTTTGTTGCTGAGGATAGTGCAATAGAAACACTCTGTAGTTTTCTGCTTGTAAAAACCTCCATATTGTCAATAAGAGCATTTGATATTGTAGTGGGTGTACCTGTACCATATCTCTGGACAATTTTACCATCGTCTAGTCTTAGGTTTACCATATCTACAAAACCCTGAAAGCCTATACTAAATTCATCTATTTGTGTATTTAATCCACCATCTAAATTAACTGCTTTTATTGGCATTAAACTGGGACTCCATTTATTGCTGCTATTAATCCTGCTGCTGACTGTGCTGCTATTTCTGACCTTTGTATTCTATTATCTTGTCTCCATAGTAGTGATTCTGCTATTTCTACTATTGCTTGTTGGACAGAGTCACTTAAGTTTTCTATTTCATTTGAATTATCTGCTATATCTGCAGCACTGCCTATGTATATTAAGAAACACGATGCTACTGTTGTATCTGATGTAGATGTATATAGTCTGTTTCTCATAAGGGTTCCCAGTGTGCCATAGTTATATGCAGTGTGGTCTGTAAAGCCATCTGGGCTCACCATCTCTATAAATCTTTCATTTGTGTTATCATAAGCCTTTACGACTCGGTTCATTAACGCTTCACCAGCAGGGGAAGGTAATGCAAAATATGTGTGTCCAGCTAGATTTGAGTCTGTAGACGCTGTATCTAAATCTTCTTGTACCTGTAAATGTACCAGTGCCTCATTTGTGCACATTGCTACCACTTGACGCTGTGCATCGTTTAGTGCTACTAATTTTTGTGTGTCTGTAAAGTTTGCTTCGGTTAGGTCTTCCATTCGGTAACCTAAACTTAGCATCATATCTGCTCCTGTCATATTCTCTCCAAATATGGGGGCAAGTTACCCTGCCCCCAGTTTGTTACTCGTTTAAGAGTTATTTACTACTATGTTTACAGCATTCCTTGTAGTTGTATTGTAAGAGAAGTAGTACCACTACCACCTATACAATATCCCATACTAAGATGCTCTTCACCAGCTGCCATCAAGTCAACAGTACCATCATCGTGCCAAACAACGTGAAGTCCGTTTGTCACATCTGTTCCACTGTGAAGCGTAACTGATGCACTGCCTGCAACTTGAATCCACTGATATACAGTATCTGTGCCATCTGTGTAAGCTGAAACATCTACAGTTGCTGTTGCAATACCTGCTGCGTTAGTTCCAGTACCAGATGTCCCTGCATCAGATAGGTCTGCTGAACATTCATAAGAATCCCCACCATATACTATATAAACAGGATGACCTGCTGCCCAATCTACTCCATCAGAAACATCAACTTGAACATATCTGTACATATTACCAGTTTCTGTTCTACCTAAAGCACCTAGTTCGTACTTCTTAGATGTATCTGCTGAATCAGGAGCTGATGATAGTTCTACACTTGGAAAAGTATAAGCCATTATTCAACCCCCTTTCTAATAGCCAGTAGGACCACCAACAATCATTCCCTGCATTCTTGGGTTAGTACATACTAACTGACCCATCCAGAAAATCTTGGCTGTCCTAGCGTCTTGGTTAATTGGTTTTTGGAAATCCTGGAAAGAGAAATTCCGTTTACTGTGAACCTTAAAGTCAAGATACTTAGTGTTTAAGAATAACATTACGCCATCTGGGCAATGTGAGTCTGCAACAACATCTGCACCTTTGAATCTAAGCGTTGAGAAACCTGCATCTGCTAATCCAGCGTCTGCTCCAACAAATCTCTTATTTGCCTGCAAAGATGTCTCATACGCATCGTATAAGTTCTGAGGACAAACAATAAGGTCTGGCTGGTCACTACCAATAGTTAGCTTACCATACATTCTAGTCATTCTTCTAGCTATTTTGCCAACACCATCAGTTGTTTCGCTTAAGTCACCCCAAGTAGCTCTTGCGTTATCATTATCTGCATCTTGTCCAAACGATGCAAATGGCGATTCCCACCAAGTATAGCTATCAGAGTTAACACCACCTAGGGTTCTATTGTAACCAATAACACAGTTATCAATATTACCTGGTGCGTGCCACGCATCAGATGACCCTGCGTCAATTATTGCTCCTTCTGATGTGTAATCTGCTGAAGCTTCTACACCTTGACCACAAAGTGCTGTGATTTCGTTTGTTCCAGGAGCTGCAGTACCAGAACCAAATAATTTAGTTCCGAAAAGGTCCTTTAAAGAACGCTCTGCATTTCCCATTTTAGATTTCAACAGTGATAGCACCATACTATCACCTGAGTTTTTCAATTCTTCTTCACCTGATATTGATATATTAGCATACGCCTGTTTCCAATCCCACACTGCTGATGTCACAGGGTCGGATGGAGTTGTGTCTAATACATCATAACCAGAGTAGAAGCCTTGAGCTGAGTTCTTAGCATATTCTAGGGGAGTAATAATCTTTCTTCCACCATCTAACTTTTCAGCGTTCTTAAGAAGCTTCACTGCTAAAGGGTTAGAGTTAAAGATATTATCAACTAGAACAGGTAAGAATTTATCACGAGTTAACGAGGATAAAGCATCCCAGTTAATCGTTGTTGAACTTACTGCCATTTGTTATCTCCTAACGGTTAAAATACTTAGCTACATCAGGGTCACTTATATCTATGTCCTTAACATTCTTATAGGTCTTTGGAGTCGACTCCTCCGTTGCACCTATCCGAGAATTATGAACGACTTTTCCCTGATTTCGCTGTTTGTTTCCATCTAACTTTCTATGATGGTCAACTTCACCTTGCATTTTATCGTAGCCCCAGACTTTAAATGCCTGTGTTAAATCTGACATTCCAGATTCCTGAGCGAACTCAAGAAACTCAACATCATCATCTACACCAGAAAATAAATCTGGGTTTTTATCAATAATAGAATCAAGCTCTACCTCTAAATCATCAACGTGTCTTTCAAACTCCATTTCATTTAGTCTACCCTCTACTTCGCCTATTCTATCAGGAGACTCCTCATTAGGTTGGTCCTCTGACTCATATTCTAAGGGCTGTAGGTCTTTATCTAAACCTAGCTTCTCAAGAGATGCGTCATCATCATAAAAGAAATCCTTTACATAATCACGAAACTCTGTGTCGCTAGATAATTTATCGTTGAACTTTGACCACTTTGCGATGTCTTGAGCCTTCTGGGTGTTTGATGCTTGCCAATTCTCCCTATTGGAAGAATCTTCTCGCCAACGCATAATGTCAGCACCATCATATACTTCACCATCAATCTCGACTTCATAGTCCTCTAGATTGAACTCATCGCTCTCAGATACTTCACTTTCAGCCTCTGGGGCTTCAGTCTCTTCAGTATCGTGAGTTTGACTCTCAAAGGTATCTTCTCCATCAATTCCAGCTTCACGAGGACTCTGGTCCTCTTTTATTCCAGGATTTTCATAGATAGACTCCTTGTCTGAGTCGGTTAACTCCACATCATTATATGGACTTGGCATTGTAGACGCTCCTTTCAGCTTTCGCTTGTTTGGTGTTGGTCTTCAAATTTTTACTTAATTTCATTATTTTACATTCCCTGCTCTGTCATCTGTTGTTGCACCTGGTCCTCTAGGCGTACTCTCAACTTTATATGTTGTTCCTTGGTATTTAAAATATGATTTACCTGCTGCATCTGCAGCTACTGCTGCGAGATGTACGGTATCTGCTGTTATACCTTTATCGCCACCGTGCATATTAATTAGTACATCTTGTTTAAATCCATTACTGTGGACTGGGCTCTGGAATTTGCCTTTTGCAAATCCTTTGAGTGCAGCTCTTCTTCCACCTTTTTTCTTCTTTGCCATTTTATTCTCCTTCGCCCTCTTCTGGGACTGCACCCATTTGAGCTCGTTGTTGTAGCAGAGTTTCCATTATCTCATTCTCATCTGTTGAGCTGTTTAATGTCTCCATCTGCTGCTGTTGCATTTGTTGTTGTAATTTCTTTTGTTCTATAATTTCCTCTAGTATATCCTTTGAAATATCCTTTTCGTGCCATCTCCAGAATTGCTCTGGTGTTAGTAGCCCAATCTGAACATACTCTAGTGCTTGGTCAATACGACTTGCACGAGATTCTGGCATACTTGAGCCTGGGATATATTTAAAGTCCATATCATCACTTAACTGATAGGGCTGTATAACTTCAAATTCATAGCCCATTTGGGTGTTTCTACGAATAGTTATTTCTGACTCGTAGTTATTAACCAATATAC
>Ga0208919_1002272_pt1 | contig 10200 bp, 14 predicted proteins | sample 4_EtaG_FD_184076 | JGI IMG/M metagenome (GOLD analysis project Ga0208919, IMG submission 184076) | Marine viral communities from the Subarctic Pacific Ocean - 4_ETSP_OMZ_AT15127 metaG (SPAdes) (version 3) | ecosystem: Environmental > Aquatic > Marine > Oceanic | place: Pacific Ocean | collected... | reverse complement strand
GCAGTAACTGGTTTTGAAACTTTTGCAGCAGGAATTGGAAATAGTAATACAACTTACTATGCAATTTTTAATACTGGTACAACTGAATGGGAAGTTGGACTTGGTACATTAGATGGATCAAGTGCAAACTTAACTAGAACTACACCTATCTCAAGTTCTAATTCTGATTCAGCAGTAAGTTTTTCTGCTGGTACTAAAGATGTATTCTGTACTATGCCCGCAAGTAAAACAGTTTATTTAGATGCTACAGGTAACCCAGTAGGAGCAGCGGGACAAGGTTTTGCAATTGCAATGGCGGTTGCATTATAAATAGGAAAAAAATATGGCACAAGATTTTAGAAACAGTCTAGTAAGAACCATTGGAACAGGCGATACTACTATCTTAACTGCAGGAAATTATGATGCAGTTATAGGTATTAGATGCTGTAATATTTTAACTGCATCAATTGCTATTGATGTTAAAATTGCAAAGGGAGGAGCCGATTACTTTTTAGCTAAAGGAGTCGTGATTCCACCTAACTCAGCTGTCGAATTAATCCAAGGGGGAGCAAAGATTGTTTTAGCTAGTGGTGATGTATTAGAAGCAGTTAGTGATACGGCAAGTTCACTAGATGTTACTTGTTCATACATTGACACTATTAGTTCGTAGGAGGAATTATGACGGCAACAATAAATGGAATCCAATATATTGGAGGGCAGTATGGCCCTAATGATTTTATACCTAATCAAGCATCAACAATTGAAGGTGTTCAAACTATTGTAAATGCAGTTTTGGCAGGTCCTCTTACTTTACCAGGTACAATAACAGTTACAGGAACGGTAGTAATAGTATAATGTCAAAGATAGAAGTAAATACAGTTGAACCACAATGCGGAACTACCTTAACTTTAGGTGCTTCTGGCGATACAGTAGCTTTAGGAAGTGGCGCGTCTCAAACAGGATTTGGTCGAACTGGAACTGTAGATTGGGTTACAACAGTTCAAACTAGTACAATTACAGCAGCAACTGGAAAAGGTTATTTTGTTAATACCACAGCTGGTGCAATTACAGCTAACTTACCAGCAGGTGCTGCAGGCAGCATAGTTTCATTTCAAGATTATGCTAATACTTTTGATTCTAACGCTTTAGCTCTTTCACCTAATGGTTCAGAAAAAATTAATGGTGGAGTAGGAGATTTAATATTAGGGACAGAAGGACAAGGGATAACTTTAGTTTATATAGATTCCACTCAAGGATGGAAATCTATTGTAGAAAGCGATTTTAGTGGTGTAGGTAATAATTATATAACAGCAACAGGTGGTACTATTGCAACTTCTGGTGATTATAAGACTCATAAATTTACAGGACCAGGAACTTTTTGTGTTTCAAACATAGGACCTGCTTCAAGTACAGTTGATTATTTAGTTGTTGCAGGCGGAGCAGGTGGTGGAACTGCTGGTGGTGGCGGCGGCGGTGCTGGAGGATTCAGATTATTTACTTGTCAAGCCATAACTATAGCAGGTTTTCCTGTTGTAGTAGGTGCTGGAGGCACTAAAGGTTGTTCTTCACCTGGCGGTGCAGGAGGTGTTAGTACTTTTAAATGTAATACAAGTGCCGGAGGAGGCGGTGGCGCTGCGTATGGTTGCGCTGGTGTTGCTGGTGGTTCAGGCGGCGGCGGAGGCAGTGGTGGTGCAAGCCCAGGCGCTTATGCTGGAGGAGCTGGAAATACTCCCGCTACTCCTGTTTCTCAAGGAAACGCAGGTGGAGCTGGTGTTGGAAACCCTCAACCTGAAGGTAGGGCCGGAGGCGGAGGCGGTGCAGCCGCTGTAGGTGCTGATCAAATATCAGCAGGTAGAGGTGGACCTGGAGGTAATGGAACAGATGCATCTCCTACTTTTGGTCCAGGTTATGGTGATTCAAATTTTTTTTCTGGTGGTGGCGGAGGCGGTGCTCAGTCTAATCCAGGTTTTTCCGCAGGTGCACCCACAGGTGGATCTGGTGGTGGAGGTACTGGTGGAGGAGCAGCAGTCCCTTATGGTGGTGGACCTGGAAGTGGTGGAGGTGATGGTACAGTAAATACAGGAGGCGGCGGTGGAGGAAATGCCAATGCTCCTGGTTGTCTTACACCAGGTGCTGGAGGATCAGGTATAGTATTAATAAGATATAAGTTTCAAAATTAGATAAATTATGACAAGTAAAATAAAAGTAAATACAGTAACAACAGAATCAGGTAGCACTTTAACTTTAGGTGAATGTGGTAAAACAGTTGCTTTAGCATCAGGTGCATCGCAATCAGGATTTAAAGCTGTAGATTGGGTAACAGATTCAATTAAGACAGCAACTTTTACTGCTGTAAATGGAAAAGGTTATTTTTGTAATACAACTGGGGGAGCATTTAATATTACCCTACCCGCAAGTCCAACAGCAGGAGATACTGTTGCTTTAAAAGATTATGCAGGAACTTTTGCAGCAAATAATTTAACAATAGATAGAAATGGATCAAACTTAGATTCGAATGCAGGAAATAAAGCATTAGATACTAATAATTTAAGTATGACTTTAGTTTATGTAGACGGAACTCAAGGGTGGAAATCAGTTGAAGAAGGAACTGGTTATATAGGTGAAAATTTTATGGTAGCAACAGGAGGTACTATTGCAACTTCTGGAGATGACAAAATACATACTTTTACAGGACCAGGAACTTTTACAGTTTGTCAAGTAGCAGATTCAGCGGCAAATAATTTAGTTTCATATATGGTTGTTGCTGGTGGAGGTAGTGGAATGGGTAAAGCAGAAGGAGGTGGTACTTGGTTTTTTTCTTCAGGTGGAGGTGGAGCTGGTGGTTTTAGAGAAGTAGTAAGTCCAAGTGCTCCATATACAGGATCGCCTACACAAGGCTATGCAACTCCAGGAAACAGAATTACAGTTACAGCAACAGGTTATCCTATTACAGTAGGTGCTGGTGGAGCTACTAGGTGTGCTGTTCCATCAGGTGCCGGACAAGGTAATGCTGGTAGTGCTTCAGTTTTTTCAACTATTTCATCAGCAGGTGGTGGAGGTGGTGGTAATGGAAAAGGTGGTCCAGCAGCCCCTGAGACTGCAGGTGTAGCAGGTGGATCAGGTGGTGGTGGCGGAGGAGGCCCTACGCCTGGATCAGAAGGAGGAGCTGGAAATACTCCCCCTGTAACTCCTGCTCAAGGCAGTACTGGAGGCACAGGATCATCAGGTTCAAACACAGCAGGTGCTGGAGGCGGTGGAGCAACCGCAGTTGGAGTAAATGCAAGCGTTCAACCATCTCCTATGATAGCAGATGGTGGTGACGGTGGAGCAGGTGCTACAACAAATATAACTGGCTCACCAGTTGCATATGCAGGTGGTGGTGGAGGTGGATCAGGTTATCCAGGTGGAGCTGGAAGTGCAGCTGGTTGTGGTGGTACTGGCGGTGGAGGAACAGGCCCAGCTTCAGGTTCAGGAACAGCAGGATCAGTTAATACTGGCGGTGGAGGTGGTGGAGCAGGTGGAACATCCCCAAGTGCTACTGGCGGTGCTGGTGGATCTGGTATAGTTGTGATAAGGTACAAGTTTCAATAAGGAAAAATTATGAGTGAAATAAAAGTAAATAAAATTAGTCCAAGAACAGCATGTGGAACAACCACATTAGGAGATAGTGGAGATACATTTACACTACCTTCTGGTGCAACAATAACAATTGCTTGTGGTGCAACAATTTCTAATTCAGGAACTGCATCAGGGTTTGGTGGCACAGGAGAAATTTCTTGGAGTACAACAGTAAAAACAACCGGAACTTTTACAGCAGTAGCTGGAGTAGGTTATTTTTTAAATACGGGCGGTGGAACTATTACAGTTAACTTACCAGCAGGTTCTGCTGGTGCATCAGTAGCGTTAGCAGATTATGGAGGAAACTGGCAAACTAATAACGTGACAGTTACTCCAAATGGATCAGAAAAAATGGGTGGAGTTGCAACAGGTGTAACTTTATCTACTGAAGGTCAATCAGTAACTTTTGTTTACATAGATTCAACTCAAGGTTGGGTTAACGTTTTAGACTCAACTTCTAATGTTAGAGGAAATCCTAATTTAGTGGCAACAGGTGGAACAATAACAACCTCTGGAGATTATAAAATTCATACTTTTACAGGACCAGGAACTTTTACAGTTTGTGGTGTTTCAACTACTCCTGCAAATAACACAGTTTCTTATTTAGTAGTAGCAGGTGGTGGAACTGGAGGTTCTCACTATGGCGGCGGTGGCGGCGGTGCAGGGTTTAGAGAATATAGAGCACCTGTTTCAGGTTGCTATGCAGTATCACCTTTAAATGGAAATCCAGGTGGAACAGCAATTACAGTTACAGCAACAGGTTATCCAATAACAGTAGGAGGTGGTGGAACAGGAGTTCCCGCACCTAGTAACTGTACGGGAGGAGTAGGAAGTACTTCAACTTTTTCAACAGTTAGTTCTGCCGGAGGCGGCGGAGGTGGTGGACAAGGTCAAGCCGGATCTGCTGGTGGATCAGGTGGTGGAGGTTCTTGGAGTAATACAGGTTCTGGTTCGGTAGGAGGAGCAGGAAATACCCCTCCTGTTAGTCCAGCTCAAGGAACGCCTGGAGGTACTGGACATGGTCCAGCTTCTCCATATGCAACAGCCGGTGGTGGCGGTGCAACTGAAACAGGTGTAAATGCTCAACCATCTCCATCTGCAGGAGGTAGAGGAGGTGCAGGAGCAACTACTTCTATTACCGCAAGTCCTGTTGGTTATTCTGGTGGTGGCGGTGCAAGCGGACTAAATGCTGGCGCACAACAAGCAACAGCAGGAGCTGCTAGTCCTTGTGGCTCAGGAACTGCCGGAGCTGCATCAAATACACCTTCTGCAGCAGGAGCTGTAAATAGAGGCGGTGGAACAGGCGGTGCTTTTGGTCCTGGTCCTTCAAGTATTAGTGGAAACGGTGGTTCAGGTATTGTGGTAATAAGGTATAAATATCAATAATATTTATGTATTGTTTAAGAATTAATTTTAATATATAAGGAGAAAATTATGGCACACTTTGCAAAACTCGGAGCTAATGGAAAAGTTATTCAAGTATTGACACTTGATAACAAAGACATGCTTAATGCTGATGGCGTTGAGGACGAATCAGTAGGACAACAACATTTAGAGATACATAATAATTGGCCTGCACAAATGTGGATTCAAACTTCATACAATACTATAAGTAACACACATTCATCTGGTGATAACTCAAAAGCATTTCGAGGTAATTACGCAGGTATCGGACATGTTTGGGACGAAGATAATAATATGTTTTTTCCTAAAAAACCTTATGCATCTTGGGTAAAAAATACTACAACTGCTAGTTGGGATTCGCCGATCGGTGATGCTCCAGCATTAACTGCAGAACAAGAATCACAAAATACAGCAGATACTCATTCTTGGAGTTACGTTTGGAATGAAGCAAATACAACTTGGGACTTGACAGATAACAAAGCATAAATTAAAAAGGTATGTGGTATGCACAAGAAAGTATTATCTGAAATAGATTTACATTACGGCAAAGTAAATATGCCAAAAGGTTTTGAAATAGACCTAGAAAAACTTCAATCCGATATTTTATCTTCAAACCTTAAAAATTCTACGTTTCCATTTTCAAAAGAATGGGATAAATTAAATACCTATATGCGAGAGCATATAAATTTGGAGTATGGTTTTACTTTAATTAATAAAGAAACGTGGGGAAATACTTATAAACCTAAAGAAATTTCAATTCCTTTATTAAATATTGATTCTGTAGACCTTAAAAATTCTGCAGACTATACTTTTCTTTATGGAGTAAATGTTAAAGATTGTAGTGTTAGAATACATTATGACCAAAACAGAAGAGCGGGAAGAAGTTGGGATATATCATTAAAAAATAATAACTTTATAATGTTTCCTTCTACCCAGATGTATTACATAACTAACAATCAAAAAGATTCTTTAAACTTTGTACAAACAATAACTTATGAATATATATAAAAATTTTTTATCCAACTCAGAGTTTAAAAAAATTAAATTTAAAATGATGTCTAGTGATATGCCTTGGTTTTTTAACGAAGGAGTAAATAAAGAAAAAGATGGTTTTTATCAGTTTACGTTTTTATTTTGGAACGACAAAGGAATTAATTGTACACAAGAATTTATAGATCTTATACAACCTATTTTATCAAAATTAAAATATAAAAAATTAAATGCAGTAAAAGCTAATTTATTATTACAAACAAATAAAAAAATTGAACATGGTTTTCATACAGATCAACCTGTAGGAACTACAAGTATTTTTTACATAAATAATTGTAATGGTTATACTAAATTTAAAAATGGTAAAAAAATAATAAGTGAAGAAAATAAATTAATTAAATTTAATTCTGCACTAGAACACACAGGTTCTTCTTGTACCGATAAAACAAGAAGAGTGGTTATAAACTTTAATTATCAATGAATTTATCTAATCATTTTTGGTATTTTACTTCAGCTTTAACTCCTAAGTTCTGTGATGAGGTTATTAAATATGCGTTATCTAAAGAAGAAACTATAGCTCGAATTGGAGAATTTGATAAATCAACCTTAAGTAAAGATGATATTAAAAACATACAAAGAAAAAGAAAATCTGATTTAGTATGGTTAAATGATACATGGATCTATAAAGAATTACACCCCTATGTACATCAAGCCAATAGAAACGCCGGTTGGAATTTTGAATGGGATTTTTCACAGTCGTGTCAGTTTACAAAATATAAATTACACCAATATTATGATTGGCACACTGATCCTGGGGATAAACCTTACCAAAAAAAAGATCCTAACCATCCCGACCATGGTAAAGTTAGAAAATTATCTATGACTTGTCAATTAACAGACGGCTCTGAATACACTGGCGGAGAATTAGAATTTGATTTTAGAAATTATGATCCTCATATGAGAGATGAAAGTAAACATGTAAGAAGCGTACCTGAAATATTACCTAAAGGCTCTATCGTAGTATTTCCTTCACACCTTTGGCATAGAGTCAAACCGGTAACGAGAGGAACAAGATACTCACTTGTCGTATGGCATTTAGGATATCCATTTAAATAGTATGTTTATTTACCAAGACGTCATAAATAAAAAAACATGTGAAGAATTAATTAATTATTATGAAAAAAGTAATAATAAAAAATTTTTAAACGATTATAAAACAAAAATGACACAAGTATCTATAGATTTATCAGACCCGCAATTAAATAATTATATTAAACAATTAAATAAAATTTTAAAAAAGTATAAGAAAAAATATGCTTATGTAGATATAGGTCAAGAAGCTTGGAATTTATATCCTATTATAAAAATACAAAAATATGAGCCCAATGAATATTATTTTAGATGGCATTGTGAAGCGATTGGAAACGAAGAAACTATAAAAAGAATGTTAGTTTTTACAACTTACTTAAATGATGTAAAAAAAGGTGGAGAAACACAATTTTTATATCAAAGAAAAAAAATTAAACCTTTACAAGGTAAAACAGTTTTATTTCCGTCTTTTTGGACGCACACCCATAAAGGTAATAAAACAACAGAAACTAAATATATAATAACAGGATGGTATACTTATGTACATTAACAATTATTTTCCAACAACAATATGGTCTGAAAGCAAACCAGAGTTTGTTAAATCTTTAAACAAAGCTAGTGACCCATATATTAAAGAAGCAAGAAAAACTAAAGAAGCTAAACAATGGCTTAAAGAACATGGCGACTTTGGGAGATCGTGGCATTCAACACAATTGGTACCCGATACTAACTTTATGGATTTTAGAAATTATGTAGGTCAAAAGTGTTGGGAGTTTTTAGATCATTCAGGATTTGATATGAGTAAGTATCAAACTTTCTTTGAACAAATGTGGGTACAAGAATTTGCTAAAAAAGGTGGAGGACATCATTCAGCACACATTCATTGGAATACACATGTTAATGGTTTTTATTTTTTAAAAGCAAGTGATAAAACTTCTTTTCCAATTTTTCACGACACACGAACAGGAGCTCGAACGACTGCATTACATATGAAACCAAATCTAAAAGGTGTTTGGTCAGGTCACGAACAAATTAATTTTAAACCTGAACCTGGAGTGCTTATATTTTTTCCAGGATATGTACAACATGAATTTTCTTTAGACCACGGAAAGGCTCCGTTTAGATTTATTCATTTTAATATATCGGCTGTATTAAAAGAAATGGCTAAAGATGTTTAAAAAGAAAAAATACACAATTATTCGTCAAGCTATATCAAAAGATTTAGCTTCTTTTATTGCAAATTATTTTAGCATGCAAAAACAAGTTTATGATACTTGTAGTCAAGCTAGATACTTTTCACCTTTTGAAAATATTATAGGTCACTATGAAAGTAAGGACGAACAAATACCAGAAACTTATAGTCAGTATTCTAATATTGCTATGGAAACTTTAATGTTAAAATGTCAACCAAAAATGGAAAAAGTAACAGGACTTAAATTATATCCAGCTTATACTTATGCTAGAATTTATAAAAATGGTGATGAATTAAAAAGACATAAAGATAGATTTAGTTGTGAGATATCAACTACTATGAATCTTGGAGGTGATGACTGGCCTATATACTTAAACCCTGATCCAAAAGCTGGATGTGTTGTTGGTCCTAAAACAGGAGTTCATGGGGTCCAGCGTTATGAGCCCACTAAAGATAAAGGAATAAAAGTAGATTTAAAACCAGGAGATATGTTAGTTTATTCTGGTTGTGAACTAGAACATTGGAGAGAAAAATTTAAAGGTAAAGAATGCGTCCAAGTATTTCTTCATTATAACAATCGTAAGACACCTGGATCGAAGGATAATATGTTTGACAAACGTCCACATTTAGGTCTTCCTTCTTGGTTTAAACGATGATATAATTCTTTGATGGAGGCAGGGATCCACCACATACCCCCTGCTTCCTTCTAAGGATTATATTTTATGTTATTAGGATTTGGCGCATTTGCAGAATTACCAATTTCTTCGGCAGGACCCGAGAATAGTGTAACTATTTCAGTTACCGGTAATCAAGTAACTATTAGTATTGGAGATACTAATATTACAGCGGATTCTATTGTAGAAATACCTACTCCAAGTCAAGTTGTTTTAGGTTTAGGTACTGTAACTATTACAGGAGACGCTAATCTTAGTGTTACAGGCTCTCAAGTAACTTTAGGCACAGGAAACGTAACGGTAACGGCAGGTGCTACTATTTCTCCAAGCGGAAATAGCCTTGTAATTTCAAGCGGAACTGTTACAATAACTGCAGACGCAAATGTCGATCCTACAGGAAGCACGCTTACGCTTGCTACAGGAACGGCACAAGCAATAACATGGAGTGAAATTATTCCAGGCGCAACTATGGTCTGGACACCAATAGATACAAGAACGTAATATTATGGCATCAACTTATTCAACAAACGCACAATTAGAGCTCATAACAACTGGTGAAAAAGCTGGTTTATGGGGCACTATAACTAATACAAACTTACAAATCGTAGAACAAACATCCACTGGGGTCTTAGATGTAGATATATCTGCTGGTAGCTCAACTCTTGTTTTAACTGATGGAGCAACTTCAACAGGTAAAAATATATACTACAGACTTTATGGTACTTTAGCAGCTAACAGAACCGTTACTATGCCTGGTACTGCAGAAAGAGTCTGGATTATGAAAGATGATACGGTTAGAGGAACATCTAACAGAACTCTAGGGGTATTAACTGCTTCAGGAACAGAGCAACCTATTCCTCCAGGATCAACAGTTTTATGTAAATCAAATGGAACACAAACAGTAGTTGCTCTTCTTGAAAAAGGCTACGCAACTATTACAGATTCAAACAGTCCTTATACTGCTGTGGCTGGTGCACAGGTTTTTGCAAATACAACAGCAAACCCTATTACAGTTAATTTACCAGCATCCCCTAGTGTGGGAGACGAAGTAATGGTTATGGATACAAGAGGAACTTGGAATTCAAATAATTGTATAATAGGACGAAATGGCCAGCCAATTAATACTGCTACATCTGATTTAACTCTTGATACAAATGGTCAAGCCATTACCCTAGTGTATGTAGATGCAACTAGAGGCTGGGCATATAAGACTAATACAGCGTAAGGGCCTAAATAATGTCGCTCTTTGAAATG
>Ga0208919_1002271_pt1 | contig 10204 bp, 13 predicted proteins | sample 4_EtaG_FD_184076 | JGI IMG/M metagenome (GOLD analysis project Ga0208919, IMG submission 184076) | Marine viral communities from the Subarctic Pacific Ocean - 4_ETSP_OMZ_AT15127 metaG (SPAdes) (version 3) | ecosystem: Environmental > Aquatic > Marine > Oceanic | place: Pacific Ocean | collected... | reverse complement strand
TAATAGGTCGCCTTCTGAAATAAGGGTGTAACTAAAAGCATTTCCATATCTATCAGCGCTTTTATTTATCAATTTCATGAAGTCGTTAAAATCTCCTGTATTTTTAAACACTTGGCAGCCTGCGGAATAGGAATTTACGAGATCTGCTTCACCATATTTGCGGCTACGATGGATATTTATTCCGAACATCCCCTCGTCAATGGTGCCAGCATCTCGGTCGTGCTCGTGGTCCTTGTCAGCGTCCCTATATACTTTTACATTACCTCGTCTTTGACATAAAGCTGAGTAACCCGTAACGCCGTGACCATCAATCTTGTATACACCTCGATATTGGTCTGGAACAAGAATAGCACAGCCCTTGCTGTTCATCGGTTTTTCTTGCCAGACCTTGCCTGGGTCTGTTGTAATAGAGTAGGAGCGAACTTCCCAATTCTTCTTTGTATCACGATAGATAACAACAAGGGCATCATCAAACTTGTTGAAAATATCCTGATCACTGCGAACACCAATGATGTTAACATTATATGGTGACTTGTTGGTGAGTCCGAAGAAAGCATATCCTTTTTGCTGTAGCGACTTTCTAAATTGTTCCTTGATTATAAAGGCGTGAAGCCCTTTGATAACTGCCATTGTTTGTTTCCTTAAAAGATAATATCCGCAATACCAAGCTCTACTGCTTCCTCTGCGGTGAAGTAAGCATTAACCTTGCGGTTAAGGATCTTCTTCAAGTGAGTCTTGCTCATGTTTGTTTCTTGGACCATCGCTTCAATGTACCTGTCTTGAGTCCAGCGAATCTCATCCATTTCATTTTCAAGATTATGAATTGACCCATGATTTCCACCAAGGACTGCATGAATCATAACACGGCAGTTCTTGCCAATACGCCGCTTGCCCTTTGATCCAGATGCAAGCAAGAGGGTACCTGCGGAGAATACTTTTCCAAGCCCCACAGTATGAATATCGCAATTTTCACGGACGGCTCGCATAAGGTCGTGAATACCAAACATTTCTTGTGCGTTACCGCCGAGTGTGGAGATAATAAATTCAAATGGTGAATACTCCGCTACAATTTCTGATTTCTCATCAGTGGGGTCTGAGAGCCTATATGCTGCGCCTGACTCGTAAAGAGCAATCATGCCGTACATTAGCTCACCAGCTTTTTCTTCATCGAGATCTCCACAGATCCCCATAAGACGAGGCATCTCATCTTTCTTTTGGGCGTAATAAACTGCTTCTGCCTCTTGCTCTTCAACTGGCTCTTCTTGTTCTGCCTTTTTCTTAGCAAATTGTGGTGTAAAAATCATAATACTGCTCCTGCTTGTACAAGCTTTTTGTTGCGAAGTTTTTCATTTCCATGGGAGGTAATTTCAATAAGTCGGATTGGGAAATTCTCTGCCCAGGTTTGCCATTTTCTGGGATTGTCAAAATCTTGAGCAAAAATCATCGTGTATTCTTCGGTCTTAGCATTATAGCCGTCTCCGATAATCTCCCAATCACCGAGTATCTTAACAACCTTGTTCAATGCTCGCTTGCCCTTGATGTTCTCAACTTGAAGGCAGTAATTTGCCTTTGGGTCTGTTGTTTCACGTCTCCACGCAAAAGCTTTCATGGTTTCTCCTTTTATATTACAATACTAATATAACAGATAAATTAAGGGGTGTCAAGAATTATTTCTTACCCAATTGATAATTTCCATCAATTGCTCTCGGGTAAGTTGTTGAATTGTAGGAGCACCTTTCTGACCAAAGCGGGGCAAAAGCTCTGGTGGAACCTCCACGTCGCCCTTGGCGGTTTTGACCGTTCGTGGGCTGCTTGGGAACTTGTCTGATGGGACTGCACCTGCTACTTTCCCTTGGAATGCTTCAATATCAAAAATAACTTGCAGTGCGTTTTGCACGGTCTCTGGTAAATCCTTGTCGTTCTCATCAGCCCAGAGTGCATATTGAACAAGGTCTGTGATTTGATCGCCATAATCAGCAACGCCCTGGTCCTGAACATATTCGAGTGCTTTTAATACCTCTCTGCCCGTGGGGTTTTGTGGATCTCTTTGAGAAACCCAGGCTTGGAGTTTTTCTTGTGCGTCATCAAGAATTTGTTTTGCGCTCTCCCAAGTCACGCCCTCAAATGGGTTCCACATTTCTTTAGGTTTATCTTTGCCCTTGGGGTCTTTTAATTCCATCTTGCGCTGTCCCAGGATGCCTAAATCAAATGCGATCTCACCATATCTTGGGTGGTCTTTTTTTCTAATTCTGCGATACTCGCCTGTGTTGACATCAAAAAGATTTGGATAAGGATTATTATTTAAAATTGTTATGCCTCGTTCGCCTTCCATTTGGGCGTAAGTGCCTTGGTCTACAACATTTCTTTGATAATCGTTTGTAACTTTTTGGGCGATTTCACTTCCAACGGTTCTATCTCTGTAAAGATCTTCCTCAACTGAAAACTCTGGTGGGACATTAATGGTAAACACGGCAACATCATATCCAATATCAACCAGTTGGCGCATGATTTGCTTCATTTTCTTAGGGTTTTCGCCCGTGGTGTCAAAAAGCAACGGAAGTGCCTGATTAATCTTTCGCTTTGTCTTATCAGACACGGCTTGTTGGAGAAGCTTTCTAACTTCCTGCTTCTGATCGTATTCCTCGCCTGAAGGTGGGTCTTGGAATTTGAGGGTGAGTCCAAACTTTGGAAAGACTTTCTCTACTGCATCATCAGTGTTAATTGGTACAAAACTTTGAGGCAAGCCCATAAAGTCCTTCATAAATGTTTTTCCTGAGCCTGCTGGACCAAGAATAAAGAACGCCTTGAACGGGTGTTCCACTTGTTTGATCCCGCTCTTGAGGGCTTCTTGTAATTTAGCCTCTTGGATGAGCTTTCGCAAGTCATCAATATTCATAATAAAAATTCCCTAATAATTTACTATAAATAGTTTTTACATTATCATTATAACATAAAAGCCGTGGAAAATCCACGGCTTTTATTTGTTTTAGGAGATTATTTTGTCTTTTTACTTATTTGTAAGACGTGCTACAACGCGGCGAAGAACTTCGTTGACAAGATCATCACTGTTGGACTCATCAAGTTCTTCTTCATCAGCGTGACGCTTGGCTTTGTGCGCGTGATGTGCCTCAGCCAAGGAGGCGTTTGTGACTTGAATGTCTTCAAAAGCAACATTTTCAAGAACGGTGCCATTCTCTAACTTCATGTCATAATGGGTAACACGACCGGCTTCTTCGTTCCAGTTGTGACCAACAGCTTCAGCCATCTGGAACTTGCCCTCGTGCTGGACGCCACCGTGGTGAACACAATAGTGGTTAGGGGCGAAAGCTCCCTCTTCTTCTTCAAGGGGTTCCTCCTCTTCATCGCCAAGCTCAGGTGCGGGCTCGTCACCCATATCAAGATCTAATTCTTCATCGTCGCCACCCAGGTCCATTTCCAAGTCTCCACCGCCATCGGTCTCAACTTCAATTGGCTCTTCGAGGTCAAGGGCTTGGGAAAGCTCTTGTGCGACTGCGCGGACGATATCTGCTGCGAGGTCTTCTTTTTGGTCTGGACTTAAATCTAATTCACCTCCTTCATCGGAAGGTTCCATTTCTACGTCCATTTCTAATTCGTCTTCTGGTCCCTCATCACCGGGAAGCTCGGGCTCCTCTTCGTGACGTTCGCCAGCGGGATCAGCGTGATCCATTTCTTCAAGTTCGTCTTCCTCTCTCTCTCCAGAGGGGCAATGCATCTCGCCAATGGCGGGAATACCTGCGAGACCTTGGAAGCGACGGATCTCGTTTTCAGAAAGTAATTTCTTTTTGCTCATAATAAATTCTCCTAAATGCGTTATTTGAGTGCAAAATAATCACTTATAATTAGATTGTCAAAGCACAAAAAGAACAAAATTACAGAAGTTTCTTTAATTTAGCTAGTGCAGCCTTCTCAAGTTGCTGGGCTCGGGCTGTTGTAATGCCGAGGCGTTCTGCAATCTGTCGTAACTTCATCGCTCCGCTTTTATCAACCGCAACGTTAACACAATTTAAATCTTCCTCAAAGTTAATCCAATCTCGGCAGTCTGAGACGGGGCAAGATACTTTAAGTTCGCAACATTTCTTAGCGCATTCAATCATAAGTCTGGGTGTTCCTGTGCAATAACATCAAAGATGTCATCAAGATCTCCCTCGTTGATTCCAAACATCGACGAGAGTTCTTTTCCTTTTTGTTTTAGCTTATCTGATTTAGCATGGCGCTTTGACGATTTGATTTTGCTGTTTCGCAATTTCCATTCATCAAACCATGCCATAAATTGAGCATCCTCTTCTAAGAATGCTTTAATGATTCCTCGCAGAAAGCCTGCTTGGGTCATGCCGTGGTAATGAAGGCGGATCTTCAACTCTACCTTGTGTGACTCAGGTATATAAGTTTGGATCTTCTCGCCTTTTTCATCCCACTGCTTTTTTGGCATTAGTATCTCCACATAATGTGGGTATTACTCTCGGCAAGACCTGAAGCGGTCTGACGAATAAATCGGGCGTTTTCTCGGAGTTCCTGAAGGTTGCGAGCACCTGAGTATGAAAGCCCACTGCGAATGCCGTTCTCAAGCCCTGAGAGGACAGGGAATACCTGACCCTTGTAAGGGATGACCGTGGCGACACCCTCAAGAGAGGAGGTCTTACCTCGCCAATCCATCTGAGCGTCCTTGCTCGCCATCCCTCGGTAAGACTTGTATCTTTCGCCGTCCTTAAAAACAATATCGCCTGGTGCTTCGTTTGTTCCAGCCAACAGCGAGCCGACCATCACAAAGTCTGCACCTGCGGCAAGAGCCTTGACCATATCGCCAGATGTCTTAATTCCACCATCAGCAATAATCTTAAGATTGGGGAACTTTTCTTTTGCCTTGACACAATCCATAACAGAGGCGAGTGTTGGCATTCCGTGCCCAGTTTGGATACGGGTGGAGCAAATAGAGCCACCGCCAATTCCAACACGGACACTATCAACACCAATCTGTGCGAGGGCGAGAGCACCTGTGTATGTGGCGATATTGCCAGCCATGATGTGGGCGATATTACTAAATCTATCAACAATATTGTGGGCGCCAACATGCATTAGCACATGGTCGCCGTGTGCAACATCTAGACAGAGAGTTTGTGCTCCCGCCTCAACCAAAGCTGTAGCGCGTTCAATGTAATCCCCCGTGATGCCGATGGCTGCCCCAACATTTCTCAGCCCATTGCCAGATGCTTCAGAAACAATACTAGCCTGTTGCTCAATTGTATTATAACGATGTACGATACCAAGAGCACCAAACTCAGCCAGTCTTGTAGCCATCAATCGTCCGCATACAGTGTCCATTGGGGCTGAGATAATTGGAACACGAAGCTCCATTCCTTCTGATAGTTCTGATGCTAACGTAACCTCTGTACGGGATTTGATGTTACTGTACTGGGGCACGAGTAAAACATCGTCAAATGTAATGTGAGTTTCAAGGTTCATTGTTTTCTTCCATTTGTTCAAAAAAGTCTGCGATAACTTCTTGGGCTGTATCCCAGCAAGTCGGACAGTAAAGTCGGACAGGGTTTTCCTCATCCTCTTTTCTGACGACAACATTCCAAGTTGTCGCCATTTCTTTATCGCTCTTATCAAAGGTTTTTTCACAGGCAGTGCATTCGTCTGGCAGTTTGCCAAACATAGCGACCTGGGCTGACAATTCATCATTACTGTCTTTGCGAATCTGTGCTTCTCTCGCACGTCTTTGTTTTCTATTCATTTTTTATCTCCATTGGTAGGAAAGCCTTTTTTGACTAATAGATTCCCCATATCAACATAATCCTGGTTTATATCGAACGAGACCCACTTGAGCCCTCTGGCATTGCATACAAACGCTTCACTGCCTGTTCCCGAAAACGGGATTACAACTTTAGAATCAGCGTCAATGATGCAAGCATCAAGCAATTTTTCAGTCAATTTAATTGGCTTTTGAGTCGGATGTATAATTTGGTCTTCAAGTGATAAAGACTTTGCCTTTTTTCTCGTAAAAATATCTTTTTTTGATGGTGAGTAAACAAATCTTTCAGACCCCCCGCCAGCGAGAGACGACATCTTAATAACATCTCGTGGCAAAGCACCCTTTTCGTTCACTGTATAGGTTGTCTCTGTATCGCCGAATCTGCCTTTTGTTGGTGGTCTCTTTCTTTCTCCATCAGAATAACCCTTAATATAGGTCTCTGTATATGGCTCTCTAACCGCATCACGGTTAAAAGCTCTTTCTCCCTTGTCTTTCCACACGCACAGAATAGATTCATGACTACGTTGCCAAAATTTTAACGATGGTACTGTTTTGTTGGTATAATGCCATATCAACCATCTATATGGTAAATTAACTTTGCAGGATACATGAGCCAGGATTTCACTAAACCCATAAATATACATGGTTCCTGACGGCTTTAGTGCTCTCTCGCATTGCGTAATCCAAGATTCACACCAATCTACATATTGTTGTAGATCTTTCTTGGTCTTATTGTTTCCAAAGTCTTTTCCAATATTGTAAGGGGGATCAACTATAAAGCAGTCTACCGAGTTGTCTTCTAATTGAGACAATCCCTCGATACAATCAATTAAGTTAACTTCATTCCAATTCAAAATTACAATCCTACCAGTTTCCAATTACAGGGCGAACAAACGGAAGTTCAATAAGGCTCCGAAACTTGTTATAGCCACCCACCATATAATCATCATTTCCGCCGCTGTTGCCACCTTGCTGTCGGCTAAACACCGAAGAGGGCAAATGTTTTTGAAAATCAACCTTGGTCATAAAGAGTGCTCGGAATTGAGGAGGTCTTGCACCCGGTTTCCAATTTACTCTATCTTGAGATGACTCAGGATTAATTCCAAAGAATATAAGCCTGTCCCAGTCTTTGTATTGTGCAATATGGTTAAACGTAAACTCATCAGGATTAATCAATTTCTTTCCCAACTTTTTATCCATTGGAGAGTTCGCAAGAGAAAATTTAATCTCTGTCTTATAACCATCAAAAATTCTATCATGACCCACATTTGTAGGTGAACTTGCACTACAACCAAGATTCTTCATAAACTGTTCTACAAGAGCTTCGCCAAAAACTCCTTTGTTCTTGGTGCTCAAATTCACATAAGATTCAAACAATGTCCCTTTCCAATTGTTGTGAAGATTGTCTGTAAGAATTGCATTAAGACGCCCATCTTCAAATAGTTGATTAATCATTTGCATCTGTACTCCCCAAGGCTCCATCACCCCTTTCACTAATCGTAATGGGATACCAGCCATAAAGGTCTGGATTCGTGGTTTCAAGAGCACGGAATGAAACGACTGGTGTCATGACAACCTGTGCAATCTTAGTGTGCGGCTCAACAATCTGTGGTTCAGTCCCAATGTTGTGGAGGTTGACGAAGACTTCTCCGTCATAACCCGAATCCACCACACAGGCACCCACAATCAGTGAGCGCTTTGATGCAACGCTGGAGCGGTTTTTAACCTCTAGCATATAGCCGTGAGGGACACCAAACTTAAGTCCAGTGGACAGAATGACACTCTGTCCTGGCTCAATAGTCACTGACTCTCGTGCTTTTGGCGAGAAGTAAACATCCAACCCCGCATCGCTTGGATTACCTCGTGTAGGAGGATGTGAATTAAAGTGCGTTCTGTGATATTCAATAATCATTCCACACCTCTAAGAGCCCTCTTGACTTCCTCAAGATCGTAGCGATAGCCGCGACTTGAAACTTTATAGTGAGGTAGTTTTCCAGATTGTCTCATTTTAAGAATATATGCTTCGCTAACTCTAAGATATGTAGATAGCTCACTTGTAGTATAAAGTTTCACTTGTCACCTCGCAAGAAGTTAAACATCTCAACAAGCTCGTCGATATCTTGATCTGCCTTGAGCATGCGGTAAGCCTTTACTGCGATAGAGATCTCATCTCCTGAAAGCCAACCTTGCTCCTTAAACTCTGCCTTGAGTTCGCGCTTTTGCTCTGCGTATGGTTCAATAGCATCCTCAATAGCCCTGAGCGAGCGAATGTATTCAAGCACCTTTTGGCGCTTTGCTTCTTCTTCTTGGTTAAGTCGTGCTTCCACAACAACATCATTACTAACAATTGATAGGTCCATTTTTTCTCCTTAATGTTTATACATTATAACTGAGGTATATTTAATTGTCAAGACAATAATCTAAAATTATGTCGTAAAGATCTCGTGCTAAAACCCCACGTTGGGTGATAGTCAAGTTTTGCCATATAAGGCTTGTTAAGATAAAGAATGTCAAGCTTGGAGTTTACGCCCCAGCACTTAATATTAGAAGTCGTTCCAGTGTCGTCAATGACCTCGACAACCCAATATTCTTTATTATTTTTAGTCTTCCTCGGAACAATCTTGCGGGGAATAAACCAAGTAACACGCAAGTCAGGATCAAATTCCCCAATAGGAGGAATCATGTTTTGATAAAGCTTCTCTATAATGTCACCGTTCATCACATCTGACATAGGGAAAACACCTGTAAGCTCAACAGTGTATTGAATAATATCTTCTTCATCAAAGTCACCCTCTGGGCGATATAGCTCGATATTCTCTTCAAACTTTTTTAGCTTTCGTGGTCGGTCAACAGCAACGGCGGACCAAAAGTGCTTCAAACCACTAAATCGGTCATCCACAAGCCCGTTCATTGCTCCTGAGCGCACAAGCACATCCAAAGCCTTCTTGTTAAGCTTTGAGTAAACCATGTTCTCGTTGAAGATAAAATCCTCAACCTTTTCAAAGGGTCGGTTACTAATAATCTGTGCAATCGCAGCCTCGCCAAGACCTTTGACAGAGGTCAGCGGCTGAATGAGAGTTTCGCCATCTTCGGAGATTTCCCAAACGCGACCGGAGGTATTAACATCCAATTTGCGAATACCAAAACCAAAGCCCTTTGCGATATTGATAGCTTTTTCTTTTCGGCTCTCTGGTTCCTTATCTAAGAAGGCAGCCATCCATTCTGCGGGGTGGTGGTGAGCCAGCCAAGCGCACTGGTATGACAGCATAGAATAGGAAACAGCATGCGACTTGTTAAAGCCGTATCCAGAGAAGTATTCAAACTTATCCCAAATGCCCTCGGCTATATCCCGACGAATACCCTTCTCCACACAGCCTGTAACAAACTTGGAGTGAATCTTCATCTTTGCTTCATGACCCTTGCCTGTCCCCTTCTTGGTGAGAAGCTTGCGGAGCTTGTTGCCCTCATCAAGCGACAAGTCCTTGCCCAGCTTGTGGGCGAGAATCGCAATCTGCTCTTGGAAGATGAGGAAGCCGTAAGTCTCTTCAGTCACCTCTTGGATGAGCGGGTGGTCATACTTAATATACTGCGGCTGTCCTTTTGCCTCTACATACTGGTCATCAACCTTTGCCGATAGCGGACCTGGGCGGAAGATAGACGTGATAGCGGAGATGTCCACAATGCTTGTGGGTTTTGCTCGCTGGCAAAAGCCCTGGGCACCTTTCTCTGTAAACTGGAAAATACCAGCCCACTTGCCTTCGTGAAAGATGTTTTCATAGACTTCTTGATTATTCAGATTAATAATATCTGGATGTAGGTGTCTATCGTAGTAATCTTTCACATCGCTAAAGCTTGGCTCTTGGATATTGTGCTCTCGCTTCAAAATATGACGGATAGCACCGTCAATCATGGCAAGCGTGGAAAGCCCAAGAATATCAAACTTAATAAAGCCCATGGGCTCCAAGTGACGGACGTTTTGCCCCTCAGCCCAAGGCGTCTGACGGACGCCCTTGGAGTTAATTAGAGGCATCCAGTTATCAAGGTTTTCGCCGACCACAACACCGCCTGCGTGACGGGAACAAGAGCGTACCTGTCCGTAGAGCATATCGATATGATTGGCGATATTCGTGTACTTATTAAGGAACGCTTGGAGGGTTGGAGAATATTCTTTTGTCTCCTCAAATGTCGGCGTATACACACCTGCCTTGATGCCGTGTGCCTTCTTGGCGGCTGGAGTTGCCTCCAAAAGCATCTTGCCTGTAACCTCGTTCACTTCCTTAAACGGAATGCCATAAAACTTGGAAATATCCTTGATAAGCGAGCGCAACTGAAGAGTATTCCAGTTGGAGATTGGAACAACTGTGGTATCGCCCCATTCCTCAATCAATTGCTCTTTTAGCTCCATCGGTGCAGCTACATCGTAGTCAATAT
>Ga0208919_1002270_pt1 | contig 10205 bp, 8 predicted proteins | sample 4_EtaG_FD_184076 | JGI IMG/M metagenome (GOLD analysis project Ga0208919, IMG submission 184076) | Marine viral communities from the Subarctic Pacific Ocean - 4_ETSP_OMZ_AT15127 metaG (SPAdes) (version 3) | ecosystem: Environmental > Aquatic > Marine > Oceanic | place: Pacific Ocean | collected... | reverse complement strand
CATGGATTATATAACACATGTGGGTGAACATCAGTTCTGTGGTAGGTTCTTTGATAACTTAAAACAGGTTGACGATAGTAAAAAAATCAAATAAAGTGTGATATTTCAGGATAAGTACGCCTGCCCTTAAACTAAATTTAGACAAAATTATGGCATTAACAGACACTAAAAAAGCAAAAAATTTCATGGCAGGAGCACCCGACATTGTACTAAAGGGTGATTTAAGACCTAAACAAGACATGCAAATGGCTTCTATGGACGACGATTACGAGACAGAATTTATGAAACTTGTAGGAGAGTTCATGGAACAAGGTTTTAATCAACAAGAAGCAATTGACGCTGCTAGAGATGAATTAGAAAGACAACGTAATAAATTTATGGCCGATGGCGGTAGAGCACAATACGGTCTAGGTAGTCTTGTTAAGTCAGTTAAGAAAGCTGTTAAGGGTGTAGTCAAAGGTGTTAAAGATAATCCTTTACTAGCCGCAGCTGCTTTAAACTTTGCACCTATGTTAGCTGGTGGATCACCTTTTGTTGGATTCGGTAAAGGTAAATTTGCTGGATCTTTATTTAATTTACCATCTATAAGTTCTGCTTTAAATTTATCTGGTGATGATAAAGGTATGGGTGCATTTAAAGACGTATTAAAAATAGGTGGAATTGGTGGTTCTATCGCAGGTTTATTAGCTAACCTAGAACAAGAAGAAGGTGAGTCCAACGAAGAATTTGGTAGAAGAAAAGCAAGAGTAAGAGATCAATTAACTGTGCAATTTAAAAGATTAAATCCACAAAACGAAGGAGAATCAGATCAAGAATACGCTTTAAGAATAAATGCTATGGTAGGAGCAGCTGATGACTCTACAATACCTGTAGGAGAAATGGCTGATGGTGGTAGAGTTAGCCGTGCATTTGGCTCGGATAAGTTAGTGGAAAAAGCATCAGGCATCGAGGGCCTACCAATAAACATGAATTCTAAAGGTGTTAAAGAATTAGATTTAAGAGAAACAGGTGGATTTATTCCGCCAGTTGGTGTAAAAGAAAAAGCAGATGATATCCCAGCGATGTTATCAAATAACGAATTCGTAATGACCGCTGATGCAGTCAGGGCTGCAGGTGGTGGTAGTGTTAACAAAGGTGCTCAGAGAATGTATGATCTCATGAAGAACCTAGAGAGCAAGGTAGTATAATGGCAGTTCAACAAACACAAGTATTACCTGCACCGTTTATTGAAGCGGCAGGTCAAACATATTTAGCAGACTTACAAAAAGCTATTGGTGGTTTAAAAGGAGCAGATCTAACTAAAACTTTAGGTCCACAATTTGTTGCTCCTACATCACAGATTTCACAAGAAGCTCAAGCATTAAGAGGCGGTCTTGGATCTTTTGCACCGTTCTTACAAACAGCAGCAGCTACAACAGGACCAACTGCTTATCAACAATTTTTATCTCCATTTCAAAAAGATGTTATTGATACAACGTTAAAAGAATTTGACGTACAAGCAGCTAAAGGTATACCAGCTATCGCTGCACAAGCTATTGGTGCTGGTGCATTTGGCGGTGGTAGGGAAGGTGTTGCAAGAGCAGAGTTTCAACAAGCAAGCGACAGGAACCGAGCAGCATTACAAGCACAATTATTACAACAAGGTTTTGGTCAAGCTCAACAGTTAGCTCAAAATCAGTTTGCTAATCAAATGAGTTTAGCTCAAGCTGCTCCACAATTATTTGGTCAACAGATTTCAGCATTAGGTGCATTAGGTACACAGCAACAAGCACAACAACAAGCTGAGTTGTCTGCTCAACAACAGTTGTTACAAGCACAACAAAACCAACCACTAAACTTAGCTCAACAACTTGGTTCAGGTGTTACAAGTCTAATAGCTGGATACCCAGCACAATTTCAATCTCAAAACATACCTTCGCCTTCACCATTACAGACAGCACTAGGAGCCGGAGCTACGTTGGCAGGAGTATACAGGGCGTTTAGTTAATATGAAAACTTTTAAAAGACCTATGTTTAGAAAAGGTGGTACTACCGGTGGTGGTATCATGGATAATGTTGTTGAAAGAGGACAATACGCTCAGAGTAATGCTAAAGATTTTAAAGGTTTATCTATTGGTGAGCAATTAGATTTAGTGGAAAGTCTAGGCGGAGATGACTCAGGTCTTGGAGATCCATTAACACAATTTTTGTTACAGGTTGGACCAAACATTGCCACTCAAACAGGTAAAGGCGGTATAATTCCAAATATACTAGAAGCTTCAAAAGCACCTGTATCAGATTTAATATCTGCTCAAAGAGCTAAAAAAAAAACAAGACAAGCAATTGGTTTAGAGTTTATCAAAGATTTATCTGACTCAGATAAAATAGCTTTACAAGAAAAAATAGAATACTTAATGTCACCTGAAGGTGGTGGGTTTACTAAACAAGAAGCATTTGACAGAGTTGTCCCTGAATTTAGAAAGGATGCGAGTGAGGCATCTATAGCTAGAGGCGTAAAAGAAGACTACATTAAAAGTATTTCAGCAGCTAACACTGATTATGAAGGCAATGTTTTATTTGATGATCGACAAGCTAGACTTATCTATGATGATGAACAAAAATTAAAAGAAACAAATTCTGACGTATACAATACATATTTTAGAGGAGATCCATCAACAAGATACATTTATCAATATGACAATTATGATCCAGAAAGTATGACAGTAAAAGAAGGCTCTGACTTAGAGTTGCTTCCTGAAAATAGAGTTGTGTATGATATTAGCACAGGTAATTTTATTAAAAGACAAGGTAAAAAAGTTATTATTATAGATACAACTGTAGTGGAGGATTAAACCATGGCCGAACCAAGTTGGTACGATTTCCTCATTCCCTCTAGAGAAACGAGAGAAGCAATCTTAAAAGGTATTGAAGCAGGTAAAAGAGACGTTCGTATTTTAAAAGACGAAGGACCTGAAGCTTTAAAACTAAGACGTAAAGAAGAGGAGTTTTTAGACTTAGGTCATGACGATGCTACAGCTGCTCGACTTGCTAAAGAAGCAATAGAAAACGATCCTAGAATAAGAATAATTCCAAAAGACATTAATTTTATTGGTGATGCAAAAGCATCTACAATAGATACAGAGGAAACAGAAACTGAAGAAGTTAAAAATATTAAAACAACTGACAAAGTTGGATTAGGTGATAAAGACGATTACGAAGTAGGTTTAGGTCAATCACTAACTGGAGCTGCGGTTAGTGCAGCCATTAAGTTTCCAAAAGGTATAATTAATTTTGGAACACTAGTTTACGATGCAGCAACAGGTGATGGTCTAGACGTTGATCAAAGTGTAACAGAAAGATTTAACAGAGCTTTTGATAAAACTATCTTTGGTATAATAGAGAACCAAGCAGAAGAAGACGCAAGAGCTACAGCTGCTGGTCATTTGACAGAAGCATTTATACAAATATTTAACGCAGCCAAAGTTGGTACTAAAGTATTAGGTCCAGGTATTGAATATGCTAGTAGAAAAGCAAGACAGCTAGCACCCGCATTAGTCAAAGCTGTTAAAACAAACAGATACGGTAAACTAGATAACACTGCGACATCAGTTGCAAACGCTGCTAAAAAAGCAAAACAATTAAATAAAGCAAGTGGTTTTGATAAATTTGCAGCTGTATCAATTGGTGGTGGCTTTGGTGGTGGTGCTATCGTTATGAAATCAGAAGACATAGGTACGTTTGGAGATATAAACGCATTAGAATTTTTAGGCACAGGTTTAGATAGAAAACAAAAAGAATCTGCTAACGAAGATGCGTTTAGACAATTAAATAATAAATTTAAATTTAGTGCAGAGTTGGCTTTTCCTATTGTACCATTTGTTTATGGAACAGGTCAAGTAGCTAAAGTAATAATTAAAAAGGGTAAAGATCTTGCATTTAGTAATTCACAAATAGAAAGATGGATTGACAAGTATATAGGTAAACCATTTAGATCTCGAAGTGATAAAGCTCAAGAATTATTTGATGGCATACAAAGACTAGAGGGTAAGAAGAGTGCAGTTAAAATTACAGCAGATGACGCTGCTAAAAGTTTTGATGATGCCTTAAAAAAAATATCTAGGAACAGCACTAAAGCGTCTGAAGCTATACAGAATCCTTTACAATTATCAGAGTTGTTTTCTAACTTCTTGTTAGCAACTGACGATGTGGTTAAAAAAGGTAGAATAGTATTTCAAGGTTTTTCTGATAAATCATTAAAGGCTTTTAGAAAATCCATGGATGAATTAGGAGTTAACAAAAAAAATACTGACGAACTAATTAGTAATGGAATTGATTTCAGAACAGTGGCCGCTAGTCTTAAAAATACAATTGCAGAGGGTAAAAATTTTAACGTAGCTGTTGAAGAATTAAATACAATACTAAATAACAGAGTTAAATATAATCTAGGTTCTGATTATAAAATCTTTGACATGAACATGGGATTGTTTGATGGATTTAAACCCACACTAGGAGCTAAAGAAGATGTAGCTAAGATAATTCAAAGATATCACATCAACAACGGTGAAAAAGGTTTTTCTATGGATGATGCTATGATTGTTGTTAACAATATTTTAAAGCGTGTAACCAAAGATCCAGTAACACAAACACCAAAGTTTCCAATTGGCACAGCCAATATATTAGATGACTCAGCTGTGCAAATAAAAAGTATGAGTGAAAACGTAACTGCAGGTGGTAAATTTAAGGCTGACAAAGTGGGTGGTTTAATACAAACTAAATCAGATCTTGCAGCGTTTAATTCTTTGTTTGGAAAATATAAAAATGCAAAGAACACTATCTACAATGTTATGACTGATCTTGCTGATATAGTATCGAGAGATAAATTTTACACACAGTTATTAGCAGACAGTGAGAGAATAGCTGCTGCAGGTGGAAGACCTTTGTTTTATAAATCATATAACGAAGCTTTAAAAGGTTTACCTTATCAAGAAATTATATCTAAACCTTTAAAACTTAGTACTAGATTATCTGATCAAGTGTATTCATCACCTTTAAATGGAAAGTTTACAAGTAAAAATTGGGCTGAATCTATAAGAACGGGAGATGAAATTATTGGTAGTGCACTAACAAGATCACTTCCATACAGAGCTATGTTGCTAATACCAAAAGGTATATCTCAAGCGGGTAAAACTATTCTTGGTCCTTTTACACACATAAGAAATTTTTTTTCTGCTGTGTTTACTACAGTGCACAGTGGTAATATTTTAATACCACCACAAAAACTAGCAGAGTTTTTTACACAAGCTGTAAAGTCTGCACAACCACAGTTAATTTACCGGGCAACAGGAAACCCTAAATTTAGAAACACGCCTCAAGATCAAGGACTATATAAGTTTTTATTAGAAGAAGGTGTAGTAAATCAAAACGTAGTAGCTAGAGATATTGAAGGTTTGTTTGGTGATATTACAAGAGCTGGTAAAAGCAATGAAACAGCAGAGGTATTTTTTAACAAACTAGTTAATACAGTAACACAGAAATTTAAAAAATTATATAACGTAGCTCAAGATTTATACACAGCTGAAGATGATGTATTTAGAATTACAAACTTTTTGGCAGAAGGATACAAATACAAAGAAGCTTACAAACAAGCTTTAAAAAATGGTATAATTAAAAAGATGCCTACCGATTTAGAAATCATGAAAAAGGCAGCAAAGATTGTTAGAGAAACAGTTCCTAACTATGCGTACGTATCTGATTTTGTAAAAGGTATTAGAAGATCACCACTAGGAAGTTTTGCATCTTTCCCTTCAGAAATTTTTAGAACAGGTGGTAATACAACTATGCTTGCAGTCAAAGAGATGAAAGATCCTGTGTTAGAAGCTGTTGGTATGAAAAGACTAACAGGTCAAGCTTTGACTTATACTTTCTTCCCTCTTGCAGCAATGAGCGCAGGTTCTGCATTGTATGGTATAGGAAAAGAAAAAATAATAGCCATGAGAGAAATACTTCCAACGTGGTCAGAGGATAATACGATTATTGGTGTATACGAAGATGGTAAATACAAATACATAGATTTTAGTCATGGTTTCTTTTACGATACTATGATTCAACCTGTAAATACTATCGTGGCTAATGTTGAAAAAGCGAAAGCTGCTAACGAAGATGATCCACTTATTATTGGTTTTGCAAATGGTTTATCTAGAGCTTTAGGTAAAGTATTAGAACCATTCTTCACAGAATCTATTTGGGTTGGTGCAGTAGCAGATGTTATGATTAGAAATGGTATTAAAGATAATGGTAGCCCTGTTTGGAACCCAGAAGATAGTATAATGACTAAGTGGGAAAAATCTACTAAACACGTTGCGTACACCTTATCACCTGGATCATTGCCACAGGTGCAAAGATTAATTAATGCTATTCAGAAAAAATCTCAAAAAGGTGTAAACTATGAAATATCAGATGAATTATTAGGATTTATAGGTTTTAGAAAAGTGCCTTTAGACATAGAGAGAAACTTAAACTTTAAAATAGCAGCGTTTCAGGAATCAAAAAGAAATGAAGCTAGAAAAATATTTGAAAATTTAAGAACAGGTGACCCTGTAACAGATCCTAATGCAGTCATTAGACAATACTTTGAAGCTAATAAATCTTTTTACGAAGACATGAGTAAATTAAGAAGAGTATACGATGCAGTTAAAACTTTAGGTATGCGAGATAAAGAGATAGCCAAAGAGTTTAATGACAGAGGAGAGATACCTTTATATTCTAGAATTGAAAACAATAAATTTAGTCCTTTAGTTATAACAAGAGGTCAGATTGCAGGTCTAAAAGAATTATCAAAGGATAAAAAAATCCCTGATATTGTTAATAAAAAAATTTTAAAAATAATTAGTAAAATGAGAAAAGACATGAATAGATTAAGACTAAATAAAGATTTTGATTTAGATTTAAATAAATATTTAATTAAACCACAACAAACGTCTGAATTATTAATAACACCTAATATACCTACGCAGGTTTCAGATGCAGCGCCTAATCCAAATGTTGTAAACAGTGGTCAGATGGCGCAACTAAATGAGGGATTGACCAGAACTGAAAATGCTTTACTAACAGAGGAAGAAAAAGCTATTAAGCTTAGAGAACGAGGAATGACAGCATAATGCCAAACGGAGATAAAATTAGACCCAAAACTACAAGAGAGCACCTGCTTTCTATTTATGGATATATAACTGGATTAAAGAAAGATGTTAAACATATGCATGATGGTATACACGATTTGGGCGGTAAGATAGACAAGATCTATTGGGTGTTATTGGGTACTGTTGGGGCAGTATCACTTCTGCTATTGGAGAAAGCTTTAGATAGAGGACTTTTTTAAATCCAAGATTTTAACTCTTCACCCATTACATCATTAGCAATATTCATTTTAGTACGTAGAGCTTTTTGAATTTTAATATCTATTGTATCTTCAGCAACAAGATCAATGTAAGTCATAGGTTTAGTTTGACCAATACGATCAATACGTGCTTCTGATTGTAAACGTTTTTCTAAATCATAACCGTTAGAATAATAAATCATTGTACTAGCTGCCGTTAATGTAATTCCAAAACCACCTGTGCCTGTTGTACCTACAAAGAATCTACACTCAGGGTTCTCTTGAAATTTTTTAATATTTTTTTGTCTGTCTTCTGTGGCTGTTGCACCGTAATAATCTACAACAGAATTTTCTCCAAAGTGTTTTTTTATTTCTTCTATTATTCTTCTACAGTCTTCAACATAGTAAGACCAGATCACAGCTTTACCTGAGATCTCCCACAGTATATCCATTAGTTCTGTTAATCTATTACACGGAAGCTGTTGAGGTTTACCATCGTCTGTTGCGTGATAACCACAAGATATTTGATGTAGTCTTAACAACTGCACCATGACTGTAGATGTAGAACAAACTTTACCTTCTAGTTCTGAAATCGCATACTTTCTCATTTCAGTATAAAGTTTTTTCTGTATACCAGTTAATTCTATCTTACGTGTTAAGAAAGTTTTTTTAGGTAAATCTAAACAGTCATCTTTTAAAACACGTTCACTAAATTTTTTTATCTTTGCTTCTAACTCTGGTATATTTCTTTTATTTGGACCAACCGGTACACTAACAGATCGCGATCCTAAATTCATTGTTTTCATAATGCAGTAGTGAGCTCTGTATGCCCAGAAAGAATCAAAGCCTAACAGATAGTTATCTAAAAAAGCTGCTTGACTAAATAAATCTAGCGGTGAGTTTGTAATAGGTGAACCTGTTAATATTCTTCTATACTTAGCAAGTGGTTTTAACGTCATGATGTTTCTAGTTCTATTTGCTGTAGGAGTTTTGATAGTTGTAGATTCATCAATTGCCATCATAGCTTTATGACAAGATAAGAAACGTCTAGCAAATTCTGTAGCTTTTGGATATGAAAAAGCCTCCACATTCATAACTAAAATATGAAAGTCTGTTCCAGTCGCAAAGAGTGTGTTTAACTCTTTTATTTTTTCCATAGACGAATTAGATGTTTCCCAAAGTACAACTTTCTTTTCAATGTGATTTACCATGTGAGTTGGTATCTCACCGTCGTACCAGTTTTTATAAACACCTTTTGGTGCTACTAATAACAGGCCATTTATCTCGCCTTTATCGTAAAGCATCGATGCATTATCAATTAATACTTTAGATTTACCTGTACCCATTTCCATAAAATAGGCAAAGTATTCTTTATCCCAAGAACGCTCTAACGCTTTTAACTGATGCTCATACGGCTTCGTTTTAAACTTATAATTCATGTTTACTTTTGCTTTCTAATTGTTATATATTACTTGAAAGTTAAAAAGTCAATGAGCAAAGTTTATTTAATTCAAGACATACCAGGAACCAGCAAAGGTGAACCTAAATATAATATTGTTGGTGCACAAAAATATGGTGAGATTGTGTCATTGCTTCCAGAGTTTTCACAAATGATTCATTCACCAGGACCTTTAGTTATGAAACTTAGAACTCTTCTAAAGAACTATACTGAAGATGATTATCTTTTATTGTCAGGTGATCCTGCAATTATTGGTGTAGTCTGTTCTTTAGTTTCAGATACAACTAATGGTAAATACAAATTATTAAAGTGGGACCGTCAAGAAAAAACTTATTATCCTATAGAAGTAAATATTTTTCAAAAATAAGTTGACACTAAATTTATTATCACTATATTTCGAATTGCAAAAAGGAATTATTATTAATGATTAAACTAACAAACATATATAAGGAAAGCTATGACTATAGACCTACGAAAAGATGCACCAAATCAGGTGTCAAACGTCAATCCAGACGAACTCTCAAACGAAATTAATACGCTTCAAGAAATCAAACAAGAAGTAATTAATCAAGAGTTAAAATTAAAAGAACTAAAAGAAAGAGAAAAATATTATTCTAATATTATTATTCCTGATTTAATGAATCAGTTGAATCTTAAAACATTAAAATTAAAAGACGGATCAGAAATATCTGTCAAAGATGTATTTGGTGTCTCAATTATTGCCGCTAAAAAAGAAGAGGCACACGACTGGCTTCGGAAAAATGGACTGGGAGCGATTGTGAAAAATGAAATCACAGTTAAGTTCGGTCTAAACGAAGATAACAAGGCGGAGCAATATGCTTCACTTGCACGAGGACAAGGTTATGAACCCGATCGGAAAATTGCAGTTCATGCTGGAACCCTTAGAACAACTTTGCGGGACTATCATCAAAAAGGTGGTAGCATACCTGCAGAGTTGTTTACAACGTTTGAAGGAAATCAAACTGAAATTAAAACCAAAAACTAAACTACTAAACTAACAAACATTAAGGAGTAAATTATGGATAAAGAAGTAGTAAAAAAGAATAGTGCAGGATCACTTGCCACTATCAATCTCAGAGGCGACGCTGGTAAAGGCGCTGAAGAAATTAAATCGGACGATGTATCAACTCCGATCTTAAAAATTCTTCATCAGCTTTCACCTGAATGCAATGAGAGAGATCCAAAATATGTTGATGGTGCTAAACCTGGCATGATATATGCAGCAGGCTTCACGCAACTTATTGATGGTAACGAGGGACTAAACGTGGTCATCGCACATTCTCAAACTAGATATCCGGAATGGCAGGAGAGAGGCGACAGTGCTTCAGCTCCAGTCGGAACTCATTTAGAGATTCCAGCGGATGCTGTGGAAGA
>Ga0208919_1002269_pt1 | contig 10205 bp, 9 predicted proteins | sample 4_EtaG_FD_184076 | JGI IMG/M metagenome (GOLD analysis project Ga0208919, IMG submission 184076) | Marine viral communities from the Subarctic Pacific Ocean - 4_ETSP_OMZ_AT15127 metaG (SPAdes) (version 3) | ecosystem: Environmental > Aquatic > Marine > Oceanic | place: Pacific Ocean | collected... | reverse complement strand
GAATTATTAAGTATAGGAATTTCATTGACTCTCTCTTCTGCATACCAGAGAACTTCTTTTGGAATTGGTTTATACGCTTTCACCTTTTTTACCATAATAATTATCTGGATGAATTTCTGGTGCTTTATCGTAGTAACTCAGAACATTTGTCTTGTCCTGTTCTGTTATAATATCACAAGTTTCATTACCTGCTTTGTTGATAGGAAAAGTCATTCGACCTGTTAGTCTATGAGTTAAAAGCAAATTAATATCACTTACATTGTAAAGACTTTCAGTGAGGTAGGACATAAAGTCAAAATCCTCGTCATCTTCATAACGACCAGATCTTAAAGGATGATACCTCATTGAATTCAGCTTAATCATTTTCTGTTATCTATAAAGATCATTCCAGTTTCGCTCCAGAACTTTTTTGCTTCAATGTGCCAGACCTTGCAGTCTTCAGGAAGAAGTGAATCCATCACTCCTTTGCAGAGGTTATCGGTATCAGGTCTTTGTTTATGTGGAGATCCAATCATTCGATCCTTCTTCTTCTGTGACCATGACTTTGGTACAGGAATATGGAACTCAAGATATATTTTCTCACCAAGAACAAAGTCCTTTTCAAGACATGCTTGACGTAGTGCATCACTATAAGCACGATACCGAACTACAACAGGACGCTTCTTCCAACGATCAGATCTGTTTTGTCTTGGACAAGAAACTGGATCTATATTAACTAGCATGACTGAATCCTATTTCTTCAGGTTCATATTCAATTCCATATACGCTCATATCCTCTCGGATCTGTCTGGTATGTGGAAGTGCATCTGGAGTTTTATTTGGAGGAGAGTCAGAGAATTTAGTTATCTTTCCACCATTCTCTAGGAACTTTTGAACTTCTTGTTTTGTTTTATCAGATGGATTAAAAGTACACTCTGTAACTAATGTACTCAAAGGTATAAATTGTTTAGCAAGGAAGATCTTCCTGTGCTTCCTGTCTTTAATGTCGCTTTCAAATATTGATTCCATAGGTTTTGTCCTTCCAAACCTCCGAATTTTTGCAAGACGATCCTGTCTTTTCTGCTTTGCTTGTTGCTTGGAACACGGTGTGGAGCACGCAGTATGATCTGCTCTTAGAGGAAAAAAATCTTTATTACACATACTGCACTTGATTGCAGGTTTCATCCTGCGCATCATAGCAATTCTCTTTTTTGCTTTTGCTTGCTTCTCCTGTAGATAGCATTTCTCAGAGCAAAACTTTGTCTTTGGAGGTGTTAGTGTTATTTCACATACTGAACAGTTTCTAGTTTTAGCCATTGGAACTCCATTTCTCAACTGGTTGTGATTTAAACAATCATATTTGTTCGAGATTCTTTTTTAATGATTGTGCTCTCTCTTGACATAATTTCTCAGACATACAGAAAACTCTTTCTGATAGTTTTTCATTTAAGATATTGCTCACTGCAGGATAACTTGCTTCAGGAACATGATTAGAAACATCCTTTACACTGACTCCGCAGATCTTCATCTTCTCTCTTAGTGTCATTTAGTCTCCTTTATTTGGTGTTAAATTATAGACAATTCTATAATACCATATATATTATGTTTAGCAAGAAAAGATATTACAAGCTATACAATAATCCTATCAGGAACTATTGGAATAAAATTTTTTACTTGAGGAATTTTGCTACGGAATGTAGCGAGAGGAATTTATCTTCCTTCTTGACGTTTCCGTCTTTTGCGTTGGTCGTAATAACCACCAGCAGTAGCAGATCCACCTGAAGTAAAGTGAAGTAGGTTTAATGGATCATATACTGCTTTCTTCTCTGCTTCTCTCGATAAGAGACTCTCTGCTTCTTTTAAATTTTTATCAACATTCTTACTTCCAGACTGAAATGCAAACTTTGCACCAGATGTTGCTTTCCTTTTTACTGTTTCTGGCGTAATCATCTGGTCAATTTTTGTTGCAACAGCAGGTAGATTTCTTGACTGCACATCTTTACCTAGTTGCATTGCGCCACCAATAGACATATCAGCATCCATTGCTTGTCTAGCAGCCGTTGCAGAGTTCTTGAGCAGTACATTATCTACATAGATTCTGTTACCTAGAACTTCAAGTCTCGCAAGAAGTCTCCTTCTTTGTTTAGGATCTGGAACAATCCACATAAGTTTCTTCATGTTCTGGTCAGACTTGAAGTAATCTGCAACTGCTCGTGGATTCTTTCCTTCTCCTGCTCTCTCTATCCAATCCATCAGAGAGTTGTAAGCACCAAGTTGAAAAGAGTCTCTCTGTTCAGGTTTTAACTGCTTGTGAATGTACGTTGCATCGTCACCTGAAAGAGCAGGTTTCCAGAAATCAGTACCTTGTTCAAATGCTTCTTCCTGTTCAGCTTGCGAGCGATATTTTACACGAGCACGTCTGTAAGTTGGATGTGCATCATCGACAATAGTTACTAATGTATTTTTCAATTCAGTTATGTCACCTTTAGTTCCTTTCAATGCTGGAGGTGCATCAGGAAGGTGAGCATATTTATATTTGCGATCCAGATACTTCTTTGCAGTATCCAATGCCCAGACAGGCCATTCAACTGCTTCATCTGAAATAGGAATCATGTTTCCATTTGCATCTCTTCTAGGAACTCTGGTTACTACACCACCAAAAGGTTCTTCAACGTCCATCATTTCAAATCTTCGTTCCAGAGGAAACTTTGGAAGTGGTCTTCCATCTACGGAATTTAATGCTTGTTTCTCTGCGACTCTGTATGCTTCCATGAAATCTGGTCGAGAGAACAACTCATCAATTCGTGGATCTGTGATAGTGTTGTAAACCTTGTTACCTGCTTCATCAGTACGGAAGTATGCACTCTGGTACTCTGGTGAGGATTCCATCCGTGTTTTGTTGGAGAGATAATCCTTATGCTTTTCAATGCTCTTCTTAACCTTTCCAGATGCAGAGGTGATAAACCTAACTGCTTTCTCCTTAGTGTTCATTAAGCGAGTCCTGAGTGCTTCTCTTATTGACCGAATTGCTTCAGAGTTAGGATCACCAAGTCTCAGGAAACTTCCTGCTTTCTCTATTCCTACTTCATCTATAAGATCAACTGCCATCATGTCATCTCCAAGACCAAGTGCTTGTTGTCTCTTTATCTCTTTCTTGATAGTGTCAGAAACTTTACCATCCTTTGTAAAGAATGCTTTTATCTGCTCAAATCCTTCTCCAAGTTCATCCATCGTTTCAAGAACTTTAGGATTATCCTTGAACATCTTCCATGCTCCTGAAGTTCCTTTTACTATTGGATAAAACAATGGAAGTGCGCCACCAACAGTTGTTCCAAGTGCAGTAGCAAGTATTGTCTGTTTTCCTATATCTTCTTCACCTCTTGCAGACGCTACTGCTAGTGTCTGTCCACCTGCGGTAACTGCACCTGTTCCTCCTCCAACTCCTATATCTTTCATAACTTTGCGGATAGGTTTTCCAGCAGGTGAAAAACGACCTGCTTTAGCGACTTGTAATGCTTTTCCTACTGGAATAAGTGCTTGCATAGTTCCTCCAGTTGCATCTGCAACTCCTGCTCTCACTGGATTCTCATCCATATACTCCTGAATTTCTCCTCTGGTATTTGCAAGGTTCTGATCCCAGTTCCATTCTCCAGTGCTATACTTATCTCTGAGAGATGCAATTCCTGCTCTTCCATATATACTCAGACCACCAGTGAAGGTATCTTGTGCATGAGCAACGTCTCTAACTAATCCAGATCCAGCGAATTCACCACCACCCATTTTAATTTGCTCTGGATCTCCAAACATATAGTTTCCAACCTTTGACCAGAAACCTTCTCCTTTGTCTTTCTTCTCAGACTTATTCTTCAGTGCAAGTTCATAGCTTGCAGGAGTATATTGGAATTCTTTTAGCAGTCCTGTAATGTCTTCATCAGTTGCTCCTAATTGTCTATACTCTTCAACACCAGCAGTAATTTCTTCAAGTGTTAATTTTACTTCTTTTTCTTCTTTCATTTTTTTCTTCGTTTTGCATTGTCTTTCATTTTTTGAGCAAAGGTCTTAAAAGTAACATTACCAGACTGGACATCTTCTGGTTTAAGTCCTGTTAAATCTGCGGAGCTTGTTCCTGTACTTACATAACCTGTCTTCTTCATCTGGTCATAAGTTAGACCAAAGTTATGGTCACGGAAGACCTCTGTAATACCAGACTTATCATAACCACGTTTATCTGAAATATCACTGTATTCCTTGTAGTGCTTATCTGATCTCTTCTCGATTGCAGTCATGTATTCCTGTACCAGACCATACATCTGTCGTCTTGCTTCATCAGACAGTCGATCACCATCCATAAACCTATCAGGACTATTCAGGAAGGATTCAAGCCAACCACCTGCTTTAGACGTAATCTCGAATTCAGCTTCTCTAACAACTGAGTTCGGCTCGAACATAATACGGAAGGAGGTAATAGCCATGATGTCACCAAAACCTGTATCAGACATCAGACCAGACATGATACCATCATAACCTCTAGCGGCAATACGGTGATCTCTAGTCAACTGGTTGTACTCTTTTCTTAATCCAGTTTCTCCTGAAAGTCTTTCACTTGAATGAGGTCTGTATTCAACCCATCTATCTCCTTCTAATCTATAGTAGAGGTCTGCATCGAAAGGAGCATTCTGACCAAACTTACCAAGCAGTGTAGTTCCGGGCTTGATATTATCGCTTTGTGCATAATACTGCGTGTATAGATTGTTTATTTCTGTGATTGCTCCTTCAGGATCAATTAAAGATTTTGATTTCAGATAACCAATCATGTTATCATCCACTCCATGATCCAATCTTAGATCATCAAGTAGAGCATCAACATTCTTTCCTATATTTGCTTTTTCTTTCTGTTCCATATTAAAACGGAGTCTCTCAACAGGTGTCTCATACATTTCCTTGAGATCAATTTTCTTTATTTTATCTCCTGTATTCTTGTCAACGACCCAGTAATTAAAATCTTTCGTTTCTTCATCCTGTAAAGCTAAGACAGTAGTAGTTGGATCAGCAACAGGATTTCCTTGTGCATTGAGGAATTGAATATCACCAGTTTTTTTATCCCAACTAACATTTACAGTTCCTACTGGAATATCCATTTTCTTAGCAATATCTTCTTTCTTAAAATTTTTAACTGACAATAATTCTTTCTGCAACATTGAATGTTGTGCTTGTGCTTGTTGCCATGATTTTTCGTGTTCAGCGAGATAAGTAATCTTTCCTGATGGATCTTCAATTTGGTAGCCTAAGATTTTTCCTGACTTATCTCTTGCAATATTTTTAGTGTTGTCAGGAAGCACCCAATTTGGTTCTTTCTTCAGGAACTCTTCTTTTGAAATATATTCAGCAACCTGACCTTTGGAATCTGTGACATCTGGAGTTTCAATCTCATCACTATTTTTATCCTTAAAGACCACAAAAGATCCTAGAACTTTTTTATCAACAGTAATTGGTTTAGCATCTATAAATGCTGTTCCATCTGGAACATTTGTTATTCCATGAGAACTTAAAACTGCAGTGGATTCTTTAGTTCCATATTCAAAAGTACCTAATGGACTTCCTTTAAAATCTTTTTGATTTTCCTTTAAGACTTCTATTTTTCCATCCTTATCTTCCTGAACCCAACCTAACTCTTGATGGAGATATGGTTTTCCTGCTCTCTTCTCAGTAAGAAGTTCCATTATCTTCTTGGACGCATCTTGAGCAATTTTACCTCCAGCAAGAAGTTGAGCCATTAGGATTCTTTTCTGTCCACGATTAAGCACTGAAGTATCCATCCTATCTAATTCAGCAATCATTAATTGTGTATTAACCTGCTCTCTTTCTTTCTGTTGTTGAGCTTTCTGAACTTGTTGCTGTCGAGCTTGTTCCTGCTGGTTTAAGACATTCTGGTTGTGATAACCTCGAAGACCTTCAGGAATTGCATATCCTAATGCTTCGGAAGTTGTTACTGGTCTTCGTCTCCAACCAGACTGACGCATCAATGATGCACCTGCTTGGAGGAGTCCCATTGCTAGTGGAGAGTTATCATTAGACAAAAAACCCTTTTCCTCTTTCTTCTTCTTCTTCTTTGGAGGATAACTAGAATCGTTTGGGTCCCAACGAATATCTGATTCAGCCATTAGATAAGTCCTTTATTTACATAACGTGGTTCTCTTTTACGTTCTGACATTGCAAGTAGAGATGGAAAGGGAATTTTTCCAGCATGTATTCCTGCACTCTGCATCTGTGGAAGAGGATCTTGTGGAGGATTCAATATATCATTCAACAGACCAGCCGCTTTGATTGCTGTCGCAGGTGAAATCTTACTACCTCCTTCTGAGGAATCTTGTGTGATCATATCTGGAGCATCCACATCATATACTGATCCTTGATATGACTGGACGAGTGCATCTGCGTCTGTACTAGCTTGTCTCTGGTTAAGGTTCTGTTCAGCAATTAGATCCAGCATATTCGTGTCACTACCTAAATCTTCCTTAATTCTCATATATGAAGGTGTGTCTGCTAATGGAGTAGAAGAGTCACTATCCCAGACACCAAAGTCTTCATTCAGTTTTGCTAATTCTGCACCTTCCTCATCTCCTGAATCCATGTCATCAATATCAGGATTAAGCAGAGACATCTTTTGTTCAACCATTTCAATATCTTCTGCTTTTTTTACTGCATTATCAAATTCTTCATTTGTACTCTTAGACCAGTCACTTTGCTCACCTTTACCATCTAAGTAACCTTTTAGCCAAGGGAGTAAGTAAAACTTACGAGTTCCTCTTTCATCTTTACCCCAACCAGAAGCGTCTGGTTTATAAGATTTTGATTCAAAAGGATTTTTTGATTTTCTAAGCGTTGTCATTTATCCTCCTATCCAAGACCTAAGTTTCTAAATCCACCACCTTGAGCGTATCCTAGACCTCCACCTACTGCGGCTCCCCAAGGGCCTCCTAACATGTAACCTGTGGCTGCTCCAGACATTGCACCACCCCATGGGCTCAGTGCATTGTTACGATACATTGGTGTATTCATTGCTGTATGTGTACCTGATGGCGCACCACCCATTACGTTTGCACCAAACATTGCTTGGTTCTTCCAGTGGTCACGTCCTTCAAGGAACTGTTGATAATCAAAGTCTTTCTGATTCTGGTCACGACCTTCTATATCTGCACCGACTCTTGAGAGCATCGTTGAATCCTGATAACCTGCTTGTCTTCCAGCATCAGTTGCTCTTATTCCTGTCTCTGCACCTGCAAGTCGCAACTGACCTTCCTCTCCTCTTGCTAACTGGTTATATCTCTGACGTTGCTGTTCTCGTGCCATATCAGCTTCTTTCATCTTTGATGCTTGTGCATAACTTCCTTCCAGTGCTCCAGAAACCTGTTCACCAAGATTCTTTTGAACTCCAGCAGCCATTACACCTTTTTCGATTGCAGATCTTGAACCCATACCTGCACCAGCCATTTGTGCATCTGCACCAAGTTGATTCCTTTGTCTCTGCATCGTTGACATTGCAGAGTCTTGCATTCCTTTAATAACATTTGCAGTATGTGGAGACATGTACTGATCTACTCCTTGACCAGAGAGGAAGTTCTGACCTGTGATTGGATCAATATTAGCACCTTGAACTCCTTGTGCAGTCTGTCCTGCTGAAGTATATGCTCCTTGACCACGACCCTGCATATCACGGATTCCTTGCTGTGCAGTAAGAGTGTCTTTAGCAGGACCCGCAAAGCGTGGATCTTCGTACTTTACATACTCTTGATCCATCACATCAGATGCCGCACCTAAGACCTTATCTCTGAATTCTTCTACAGGTTTGTCCAGTCCAGATGTTGATGTTTGTGTATCAGTCCGTGTTGAGATTCCACCTCCAAAGTCACCTCCAGCAGTTCCACCTCTTCCAACTTCTCCACCTCTGTTGGTCTGAAGATTATGATATTCTTCTGCATTTATTTCTCCAGCTTCTAACATCTCTTGAGGAGATTTACCTCCTCCACCTTTCCATTCCCATTTACCAGTTTCAGGATTCTTAACTTGAGTTAAATCTCTGATTTTTTGTTTAGTATTTTTCCACCACTCAGGGCCAGTACCAATAGTGAAAATATCTGTCCCAGTCCTATCTTTTCCTACTTCTATACCAGATGATTCAAATGGTTGTGTTGTACCACCTTGATTATTATTAGAACCTGCATCAGATCCTCTTCCAGACAGAGTTCCACTTCCTTGTGTTACATTAGGATTTGTAGCTTGACCTTGATTGTCTGTTGCACCTCCATATTGAGCAGTGAAGAATGATCTCAGTCCAGATTTTTTATGCACCTTTCCAGATCCGAACCAGTCTGGCTTATTTTGTTGAAGCCAATTAAATTCATCGTCTCGCATTCCTATGAGTTTATCTCCTTTAGGTAGTGCTTTTTGAAGAGTTCTTCGAGCTTGTGGTATATTCATATCTTACCCTATGCGTATGGATTTGTGCTTGTTATTGGAAGTCCATTGGAATCTTCTGTTACTAAAGTGACTCCGAGAGATCCACCTGTTACAGTCAAGCGATACCAATTATTATTACTGGTGTCCTTCAGGATAATACTTCCTGTATCAATTACTGAATCTCTGTTAGTTTTCATTGTTACTGATTCTTCGTCTATTACCAAAGATGCAAGATCATACATATATGATCTATCATATTCTTCAGGAGGATTCGGTAATGGTTTTTGTGTCCTCACCGTTCTCCTGCATTGCTTGCATCGAACCTAATTTCTCCGAATCTCCATTCCTGATCGAATGGTGACTCTATTCTTAGAAGTGCTTGTCTTCCTGTAAACCTTGTATCTGTATAACCATCGTTCTGGAGGTTATAGGGTCCCTTTACTAATGGTGCATCATCGTCTGGTGTCCGTGCTACAGTCACTTTCATTCGTAGTCCACCACCACCACCTGCGTCTGTATCTGTAATGATTTGTGAAACACTCATCATATTACTACCAGATCCTATCTCGATTGCTCCCGTCTCTGCGTAACAGAGATGCGCTTCATCACTCACGTTAGGATGTAATGATGGATTAATTCCTTTTGCAATCACTCGTGATTTAACGCCAGAGAGTGAAGTTACATCTGCAGGAGCAGTTACAGTTGTTTCTCTTAGGATTGGAGTTGACTGAGTATCTGGATCAAGTTCATGTCTGTAAAGGTATCCATCTGTTCCTCCTGCTACTGGATAACCAAGACTATCACTTGGCTCCCATGCAGATCTATGGAGTTCTCCTGTTGTCCAATGTTTTTCTCTATATGAATATGTAACGTAACGTGTTGGAGTGTTGTCTCCTTCTTTTGGATAGAACCAACTTATTTCACCAAATTCTGCATTATGTCCTCCAGAAATCAATCCTTCAAGATCGACATTTATGTCTGAAAACACATAATCTGCAACATCACATGAAAGTTCTGAGATATATCCTCCTGTGAAGCTCCAGAAACGTCCTTGAGACATCCAAGCAACGAAGTCTGCACTTCCAGCTACAGATTTCATTCCAAGACAGCCACCACCTTCTGAGAGACGTTCAATTCCGTAAATATAAGGAGGGCCGAGATAGTTGGTCTTCCAGACGGAATCAGTGAAAAATACAAGGACTCCATAGCGTGTCTTAAATCCTCCAACAATACGTCCTCGTGTCTGTACTTCCAGATCTCCTGCAGTGTTTGTTACAGCAGGAGTAAAATCAGTAAGACTTTCTTGATGACCCCATGCAATTTTTCTCTTATTTCCTCCTGCACCAAAGATCATTACATGTCTCTCAGGAGTTACAAGAACTCCAGTATTATCTACTGGAACTCCAGTAGATCCACCTAAAGATGAAAGAAGGACTGCAGGAGTAGCAGTCTGGTTTGTGTTGTTAAATGAAAGACCTGACGCATCAACATACCATATTGATCCTTCTCCAGAATTTACTGCAACCAGATCATCTCCGAAGTTGTCCATCTGCCAGACCGGCACGAAGTTGTCTCTCCATGCCTCAGGATCAGTAATGTCTGGATCTACTGCTGGATGTCTTGGTGTTCCATAAGTATCTCCACCAGATGAAGTTCCTCCAGATCCATCAGTAGGATCACGATCTCCTCCATACTCAAGTGCTCCATATCCAAGTCCAGATATAAGGAAATCTTCTTGATCCTTAAAGTCAATATTACCAGATGGAATA
>Ga0208919_1002268_pt1 | contig 10206 bp, 16 predicted proteins | sample 4_EtaG_FD_184076 | JGI IMG/M metagenome (GOLD analysis project Ga0208919, IMG submission 184076) | Marine viral communities from the Subarctic Pacific Ocean - 4_ETSP_OMZ_AT15127 metaG (SPAdes) (version 3) | ecosystem: Environmental > Aquatic > Marine > Oceanic | place: Pacific Ocean | collected... | reverse complement strand
GTCTCTGTTGGTCGCAAATGGACTCATGGCATTTGGTGGGAACACCCACTTAAAGTGACTAAGGTTCCTAACAAGCTAACTGAGGATTGGGTAGCTCTTACTAAGACACGATCAGCTAAACCAACTCTTGTAAAGATGGCTCGTCAAATGTATGGCCGTCAAAGCAAGATGCCACAATCACTAAGAAAAGCATTGTTTGCCAGGGAGGCAGTATGACTTATACAGACTTTAATGATGCTGGCGCTCATTTATCTAAACCAGCCTGGAACCAAGCTCGTAAATTGTTACACATGGGCTTTCCACCACAAGCAGCAATCGATGAAGCTGAGATTTATGACAGAGCTTTAAAGAATGGTGCTAACACTAAGAAGGTGATTTATGAAAAAAAGTCAGCTTAATACAATCGTTGAGGCCATTACGGATTTATTCGTAGTGGTCTCTTTATTTATATTTTTATTTATAGGAGTCATCTTAATATGATCATTAATAACGACAATCGAAAAGCATATCTAAAGTCTAAATCTTTTGCCTTTCAAAGTGGATGGTATGCAGCCTCAAGTGGTTACAAACATCCAGTTACTGTTGTTGGCCCTGAAGATGTTAGGAAAGACTTTCAGGAAGGTTTTAAGACTTACATGGATAACCTATACACACAAAGTGGCCATACGGCCTCTGCACTATAACAAGGAGCTATTATGAAAAGTGAAAAGAAAAGAAGCGTCTTTGAAACATTAAGCGCTATTAATGTAAACGAGCATACTAAAACTTATGGCAATGGATTGACATATTTGTCTTGGTCTTGGGCGTGGGAGACTGCGATGAAACATTACCCTGAAATGACTAGCAAGATTTATAAAAATCCTGAGGGTCTTAATTACCACCATGATGGTAAGACTGCCTGGGTAGAAACTGGAATCACTATCGAAGGCATTGAGCATATCGAAAATCTTCCAGTAATGGACAACAGAAACAATTCAATACCTATTGCTAAACTTACTTCTTTTGATGTTAACAATAGCATTCAAAGAAGCAATACTAAGGCCCTAGCTAGACATGGTCTTGGTATGTATGTTTATCAAGGCGAGTCACTTCCTACTGTAGAAGTTAAGGCTAACCAGGCTGCTGAAATTGAGAAGGCAGAACAAGAAGCTAGAGATCAAAATTTAGTTAATCAATACATACAAAAACTTGACAAAGCACTATCTGACTTTGACCCATCTGCTGTCCAGGAAGTATTTTCTGAAATTGCTGATGACAATGACCGATTAAAGAGCAGAGTTTATAACGGCCTCCAGGGCGATGTTAAAGAGTTTGTTACTGAGTCTATGACTAATGAGGAGGCAGCATGAATCTATATGACTTAACCGCTGAAGCTCAGAAAATCTTAGAGCTTGATGATATTGACCAACAAACTATTGACGATACATTTGAGGGCATTGGCTTACATGACAAGCTCGCTAATTACGCTGCAATAGTTAAGACCCTTAAAGCTGAAGAGGAGGCGATTGCTGATGCGATTGCCAAGCTCCAGGACAAGAAGAAAGCTAAAGCTAATAGAGCTGCTTACTTAAAGACTATAGCCCTGGAATCTATGCAAGCCTTAAAGCTTAATGAAGGCGGTAACGCTGTACATGGGTTAAAGATAAGAAAAGGTACATCGAATGGTCAGCTGGAGATAGCTGATACAGCCAAGTGGCCTTTTGAGTTTATCAAAGTAGTTAACAAAGAAGACAAAGCTGGACTGAAACAAGCACTAAAGGAAGGTCGCGACATTGAAGGCTTTGCATTAGTCGATGGGGAACCTAGTTTGTTAGTCCAATAGAGACACATTATGAGGGCTTCTCCTCCCTCGTCTCTAAATATAGCGCCGCCAGGTCGCTTCCCCTAAACCTGGCAACTAATTTTAATAAGAAGAGAGGTAAGAAAAGTGACTAGTACAAGCTTAGAAGCATATCAAAAAATCAACGATGATGGAACTGTTGGTCAACAAGCTGAAGACATTTTGACTTTTTTAAAGTTTAAAGGTGTTCCTATGACTAACAAAGAAATCCAACAATCAACAGGGTTAGAGATTAGCTCAGTAAGTGGTCGAGTTAATGATCTAAAGAAACATGGCAAAGTTGTAGTTGTAGGTAAAAGACCATGTGAAGTAACAGGCAACACAGCGACAATTGTGCAGCCAATTAAATAAGGAAAAGTTATGAGTGGAATTAATAAAGTAATATTAATAGGTCGTTTAGGTGCTGAACCTGAAACGGCTGAGACTAAAAATGGATTGGGTTGTAAGTTTAGCTTGGCAACAAGTGAGTCCTGGAATGATAAAAAAACAGGTCAAAAAGTTGAAAAAACTGAATGGCATAAAATTGTTATTTACGGACGCCTGGCTGAAGTAGCAGCTCAGTATTTGCATAAAGGCCACCAGGTTTATTTAGAAGGCAAGTTAGAAACTTTAGAGTATTTAGACAAAGCTGGTCAAAAAAAATGGACAACACGAGTAGTGTTAAGTGCCTTTAATAGTAAACTTGAAATGCTTGATAATAAAAATTCTCAAGATCAAAATGCTGAAGTAACTCGTGTTTCATCTATTTCTAAAGACAGTACTCATTTAACTGACAGGGGTAGCGATGGGCAGACTATCACTCCTGTAGCTGCGGATGAGTTTGAAGACGATATTCCGTTTTAGTCATGGCTAGGAAAAGAAGCCGAAATGGACAAAGGTGTAGGTATATCCTTGATGATGGAACAACCTGGGATGTATTTGAAGCTCAAGCTAAGATGGTAGAGCTGCATAATGAACCAGCCTCTATAAGTTTAATGCAGCAGCGTTTGACTCATTCAACTGACCCTGAGTATGTCTTTTTAAAGAAAAAAGGTGTATGGACAAAAGATGGAGGTCATATTTACAGTCAAAAAAATTTCGCCAGGAAGAAAGCATTACGACAAGGCAAGCCTACACCTAAATTCAAACCTAAACGCGTAGTAAGAGCTGCGCCTAAATTAACCGCTCAAGAGAAGGCAATGCAGAAAGCACTTAAATCTCTTGGCATAGCCTGGACATAAGTATGGAAAAATTAATAAGAGAAAAAGAAGTTTATGAGATTGTTGGCTTTAAGCAATCCAAACTTAGAAACATGATCATTGCTGGTGAATTCCCTGAACCCATTAAATTTGGAAACAGGAAGCGCTGGAAGCAATCAGAAGTTTATCAATGGGTATCCGATTTACAGGCCGTCTAGCCAATCAGCCCAATCTTGCATCATCCTGGTGCGATAAGCCAATTTTTTAGCTTTGTTATACACGCCTCTAACTCCCACAGGGGCGTGTGACAACTGAAGCTCAATAGCATCACCATCATATTCCAATTCATTTAAACAGGTACTTGCCATATGACGAAAGCCATGTGTCGAATGCTTACCTAGATAACCCATCCTATTTAAAACTCTGCCCAGGGTAGACTCACTTAGGCAGCCATCTCTAAAGTTAGAGCTGAACACATACTTCTTATCACCATTAACTTCTCTGACTTGCTCCAAGATTGCCTGGGCCTGGTTAGATAATGGAACCAACAAAGGCCTCCTGGTCTTTTCTTTCCACTCAGGAATACGCCATATGTCTCCATCAATTTCTGTCCACTCAGCTTCTCTTAAAGGTCTTGACCTTACAAATGTATAAGCTAAAAACTTTAATGCTTTTGTTGTTTCAAATGAACCATGATAGTGATCAATTCTTTCTAGCAGCTCTTTGATGTCTGCCTTCTCTGTCAAATGCGGATGATTCTTGGGCTTGGCAACCATAAGACTGTCTTTAACTCTTTCACTTACATCATAAAGCATATGATATTTTAAGACGCTTCCTATGATACCTCTTGTCCTCCTGGCTGTTTCAATGCTGCCTCGGTTCTCTATCTTGCGACAAACTTTTAAAACATCCTGGGCAGTAATGGTTTGTATTTCTTTAGGCCCCAAATCAATAAGAGCATACTTCAATCTTTTTTTGTTTGTTTGTGTAGTTTTGTCTGACCAATCTTTTTGTTTAGCAATTAGCCATTGATTAGCTAACTCTTTAAATGTAGCGCCTTTAATATTGTCTTCTTTAGGATTAATACCCGCATTAATATCATCTATATATTGATCTCTTTTCTCTCTAGCTTGTGAAAGAGTGTAACGACCATAAACACCAACTGGATAATGTTGATTTTTATATTTAAAAATGAATGTCTTAGTGCCTTTAGGATTTACTCTTAAAAATAAACCTTGAGAGTCTCTTAAATCATATCTAACTTTTTTAAGTTTTGCATTTTTAATTTCTTTATCAGTTAACATAAATCGTACCTATTGGTTTTTTAAAATCGTACCTATTGTACTAAAAGGTACGATATTGGTCAAACTATAGAAAATAGAAAAAAATAGGTTAGGAGCAAATCTATCATCTAAGCCCTTTAAAACAAAGAGCCTAGAGATAGGTTAGGTTGTAATAAAATAGTTTAAAACAACCCAATTGGCGGAGTGGACGGCCATCGAACAGAGCCTTTTAAACCTTTATACTAAAGGAAATCAACACATCTTAAAAATCAATAGGTACGAAATAGGTACGATTATGCACTTCTGACCAACTTTAAAGAGGCTGTATTCCGACCTATCTCTCCGTACTCTTTGTGATGAATTATACATGACATATCTCTACCTGAACGATAGCCAGCTCCTGAGTGCCAGGCATCCTTACCAGCCAGGGTTCTAAATGATTCCCAAACTACACCAGGAAACTCCATTGCTTGTCTGTTATGAATGTGTCCTGTGTACCAGTATCTGTATTCAGCATCACCCCATTCTTTAGGTTTGTCAGCTGCCATAATTCCTGGGAGCTTCTCAGGCTTTGCTGTGTCTCCATGTGTTGAACCAATCAAGACATCACCAAATGTGTAGTACCAAAACTTAGATGGCTGCACATCGATAGTAACTCTGTCTTCATTGCGAAAGTATTTTTCCATTGCAACACTTAACATTATTGAGCTAGTGTCATCGTGGTTACCAATGATGTTTTTAACAGTCACATGTTTATGTTTTTCTAAAGCTGAGACTGTTAGCTCTATCATCAAATCAATTCCGACATTTAATACTTTAAACCATCGACCATCAACATCCAGGGCATTGCCGCTTCTTGCAGTCCTGTTGCTTGGATTATCTGAGTGAAAAAAATCTCCCAGGTTAAGTATCAACGCATGCTCTGATGCTGGACTTCTATCTACCAGGGCTTTAGTAGCTCTCTGTAAATCACGCGTAGCAATTTTAAGATCAAAATCTTCACCGCTCTCATCCCTATGAGCAAGCATTCCTATGTGTGGGTCACCCATTGGGTAAACGCTCAACAGGTCAGCATCGACTTCTTTAGGAGCTTTAATCGGACAAGCTGTAAAGTCTGCAAGCGATTCGTTAAAAGCGTCAGCAATCTCTTCAGGAGTGTAGCCTTGGTTCTGTGTCTTAACCCATTGAACTTTGACCTGGCCATCATCACCATACAAAGTAGACACGCCTTTAACATTAAAGCCTTCACCAGCCAGGTGAGACATATTAGCCTCAGGTGCTATTCCTCTAGCCGCAGCTCTCTTCTTAACTAATCGTATTGATTTAGATACAGCTTGATGAGATACGCCTAATGATGACGCTACTTTTTCTACTGTTCCTAATTCGTTATATAGCTTTACTCTTGTGCGCTGAGTGGCAGAATTACAGTAATCTAATAAATGTAACATGCTATTTCCTGGAGCTTATGCTGGCCCCAAAATATAGTCCAACAACAGCCATGATTGCATGACTTAACCATTCAGGAGTAACTACACCTTCAAGCTGTATGTATTCAGTAACATCTTTAGTAAAGTCTAGGAACAATAATTTAAATCCTTCAGTACTAACTATAGGGACTTGTGTTGTTTGACCTAGTAAAGGCGCTGCTATGATAAACATAGCCATAGTCATAAACGACACTACTAAAAATTTTCTAGTCCAGTTTGCATGAGGTGTACTCCACTCTCTTGCAGCTGCTCTTGACAACTCATTTTCTCTACCAGCTTCTAAAGCCATTTTCCATTGCTCTGCTTTGTCAGCGTTTGCCTGGCTCCATATACGCATTACTGCGCCTCCAACAGTACTACCTAACATAGTTATAACTTCCATTGGTATTCCGAACATATAACCTCCTTACATTAATCTTAGTGCTTGTATAAAACCTATCTCTGATGCTACAAAAAATGCAAATCCTCCGTACAAGAAATAACGAATCTGAGTAAGAATGTTCATTATTTTTTGTATGTTTTTTTTCGTATCATCAATCTCAGAAAAGAGCTTAGATATTTGTCTGTGATGATGATCAACTCTTTCTTCTATAACTCTTATTCTGTCTTGCATGTTGATTCCTTAATTTGCTAGTGGGTTATCTAACGCTCTTTGTAGTTTGCTATTGAGCCTCTCTTCTAATTCTTTAATCTTTCTATCAGTATCTGTATACAACGAGTCTCTGCGATCATCAAATCGCTCGGAAGCGTTATCGATAATTTCTATTAGTCCTGACTTTTGATTTTGTAATTTTGTCTCTACATCATCAACAATATCTTCTAAATGTTTCATGTCCTGGCGTACATCAACCTTTACTTCTTTGACATACTTAATTTGTTCTTCTAATGATTCTTTTTGATAACCTATTTCGTCTGAGAAAAGATCAAGCTCTTTGCTCACAAAATCCATGTGGGTGTTTACAGTATTCATGTGTTCATTAATAACTGCTATGTCTTCTTCTATTTGAGATAAATCAGGAGACTCAAATGCAGCAATCTTAGCTTCCATATCCAGGTATCTTTGATAGACTTCAAAGCCACCCCAAAGTGCGCCTATTATTGTTCCAATCAAAGGGACTATAAGTAATGCCTTACTGCCCCCAACTTTTATACCGCCGTACTCTATCTCTGCCATTGTAGGTCTACCATTTTTTTGTGTTGTAATTCTTGGGCTAAACCAACGCGTAGCCCTTTTTTGTTATCAGGAATAAAACTATCCATGTATATATCTTTGCTTTCATATCCAACACCATCAGGCAAGATACCACTATAGTTTTTATAGCCCGCGTTGAAATTCATAAGTGCAATTATTAATGCTTCTAAGTTTGCTTGTTCTTCTAGCGTTGTTGCGACCGCTCGTTGTTCATGTACCTTTGCTAACTTCACAGCAATGATCTTATTAAGTTTGTCATTTTTGATTTGTTCTTTAGATTTAGTAGGCTTCTCAGGTTCCGTTTCTGCCAGCATTATTTCTGACTCCATCTCTTCAGGTTCGTTAGATTCAATCTCCTCAGGAACAGACTCTGTAGTCTCTTCTACGACTTCTTCTATTGGCTCTTCAATAACCTCTTCTTCGACAGGCTCTTCTATTAATGCTTCAATTTCTGCTTCTATTTCAGCTTCAACTTCTTCTACAGTCATTTCGACTTCTTCAAAGCTATCCATGTCTGTTTCTATTTCTATTGTTAAGTCAATGTCATAGTCAGCAAGAGCTGGTATTAAATCTATTTCAACATAAGTTTCAGGTATAACTTCAAACACACTTTCCTCGACTACAACAGGCTCTTCAACTAACTCTACATAGTTAGGGCAGTAAGGACTTGATTGTGGATTTTCTGAGCATTGCTGGTCTAGCCAGGCAGTCTCCCAGTTTGGGCATGCTTGAGAATATAGTGAGTCTTTTTCGCATTCAGCTGCAAGAAAGTTTTCAGCATAATTTTGTGGATACCAGGCACAACTTAAATGGCTATCAGGTACAGCTTCACAAATACTTTGGTTCTCTACTTCTATTGGTGTATCAGTAGAGCTGTCCCAATAAACTACACCATCCTGTCTTGAGTGATAAAACCATTGTATGTATTCACCTTCTGATAGATCATTAACAACACCAACAGTAACACTATGGTTTTGAATATCTAAACGGCGGTATGACATTTCAATATTACCCAAAGGATAAATCGTCATATCAAAATCATTAAGTGAGCCAGGACGATAATATTCCTGGAGATTTTTCCACATATACTTCATGCTGCTTTCATCACCCTGGGTATAAAACTTACCGACACCATTAATAGATATAAGGTCTGTATGAAAAGGCATTAAAGTAAAATCAAGACGGCTACCATAGTTTGTAAATTGATCTAAATCTTCGCCGTTACAACAAAGGCCGTATCGATAATTTTCAGGTGCTAATAAACCTACAACGCCATTTGCAAACATGAGTGTTGTTGTATATGTATTGCCATAAAATTGAAAAGGAAAATCTAGTCCAACAACGGCGTATCCGTCATCAACTATAGTGTGTTCGACAATAGGAGCTTCGGCTTTACTTTGCAAGCATAGCAAGAAGGACAACGCCCAAAATGCCACTAGTGACTTTTTCAAAGAAATCTCCTGTATCAAACCTTTTAAAATTTTCTCGCTCAGGTATGTATTTTTTGTTCTCAGCTTTAGCCCATTCAGCAGTAGCCTCAGGGCCAATTAAACCTCTACCTGTTTCTTTCTCAAATATGCCACATGGCGTTCCCGCGAAAAGCATGGCGTCAAAAACGCGCCTATCGTTTAAACATAAAACCTCGATTGCTGCTATCTTGAGGCCCATATCAAAAAGGTGCGCTGAGAGGGCTATGTTTTCGCATGTGATGTCGCGAACAGCCCTTCCACCTGACACTCCAATGACACTACTTTGTACGCTTCCTGAGACTCCATAAGTACAATCTGTGTTAGCTCCCAGGCTAGGACTAATCGCTGAAGGAGGATTAGTTTTAATTTCGCTTGTTGTGCTTGTCGTAGAGTTTGATGTGACTGTGCTATTGCTAGTCGCTTGAGTAACAATTGGGTCAGCTGCTTGTACTATTGTCGGAACAACTAATATGATCCAAAAAGCTAGGACTATAAACCCAGCTATTACATTGTTACGCAGTCTGTCAGACATTAGGCCCAAGGCAGATTAGTTTCGCTCTTAGCTTCTTCTTCTGCTATGACTTGTTCAATTTGTTTTTTTAATCCTTGTTCAACTTCAGGCCATAAGTCTTTTCCAGTTTCATCACCTTGTAAATGGCCATTTTCATCAACATAAGTATTTTCCAAATGCTTTGGTGTTAAAGCAAACTTAATCCAGTCTTTTGCATTAGCTTCTGTAACATCTGCAAAAGGTATAAACCCAGCAGCTGATTCTTCTTTAAGATTAAAACCTATTACATTTTTTACAGAACCTGTTTTGCTATTATCGTCTGTGCCTGACATTGTGTAATGAATGAAATGCACAGATTTATGTTCGCCTTGTGTTTCTATTTTGTCTATTGTGAATGTTAAAGTCATAATATTCTCCTATGTCGCTGCACTTACTTTTGCACCACTATTGGCAAACAACTGAACCATATATGCTCCTTCGTTAGAAGCGTTAGGGTTTGTTATATTAATCGACATCGAATTAGATGATGATGCAGTAATAGATGCTGTTAAAGTGTGGTCGCCAAGACTTTTTACAGTAGCTAATTGATTCCAACTACTTAATCCTCTAATAGAGATTATGGCATCAAGGTTAGTAGGAGAAGTTGCTCCACCTACAATTCCTGATTGTGTTACTCTTAAACCAAATTGTTTCCAAGCATTTCCGTTTATTGTAGTTAAATCTGAAATAGTAATAACAAACGGCCCATAGTTAGAAGATGAAGTCATTGCTAAGTGGTTATATATGATTGCACCCTTATTGTATAAATACAAAGGATAGTCATTAGCACAACCAAATCTCATTTTGTCACTAGCGTGTTGGTAGACAATACTACCCATAGACCTAGCATCACCCGAGTCACCATCAGCAAAATTAATTGCTAGTTCAGCACTTGTGTTGTTTGTAGCTATAGTCATTCCAGTAGTGCCTGTAGAATAAATAACTAAATCATCAGCATTATTTGCATAGTTTTCAGGGTTTGCAGTACCTATTCCTACTTGTTCAGCAGAGTTGATAGTCATAGCAGTAGCATCTGCACTAGACGAAATACCAGCAACTCCAACTCCTGTTAAAGCAGCACCCGATATGGCTGGTAACGCTCCTGTCAGCTTGGTCGCATCAATCGTAGTAGAAGTAAACGCACCAGCAGAACTGATACTCGCTTTCTCTACTCCGTTGGCTTGGAACTTTATATCCTTAGAAGAAC
>Ga0208919_1002267_pt1 | contig 10210 bp, 11 predicted proteins | sample 4_EtaG_FD_184076 | JGI IMG/M metagenome (GOLD analysis project Ga0208919, IMG submission 184076) | Marine viral communities from the Subarctic Pacific Ocean - 4_ETSP_OMZ_AT15127 metaG (SPAdes) (version 3) | ecosystem: Environmental > Aquatic > Marine > Oceanic | place: Pacific Ocean | collected... | reverse complement strand
ACATGGTGTCAAGAGAACACAGGACAAGTATTGCAAAACAGATCAAGGAAAAAATCACGCTCAGGTCCGCTGTCACAAAAGACATGTTAGGGTTTACGCGGGCCAAAACAGGAAAAGACATGACGGCAAAGATTGTCATTCCTAAAACAAAACGGCCACCATTAAGCGCGTTTGAACATCGAGTGAAAAAATCAAGGATGGAAGGCAGGGGTGGCGTTTCGTACAAAATAGACCAAAGCGCCGGGCGCAAGACGATTACAGATGCGTTTACGGTAGAAAAATATCAATCCGTTTCTGATCCTTTGCAATCAAAAAACATCAAGGATATTTTTGTTCGTCATCCAAGAACGGATAGCCGTGGAAAGATCGTCAGGCTGTGGGGCGTGTCTGTTTGGAAAGTGTTTTTAAAACATAAGATGCACGAACGAGCTGAGAGGGAAATGCAGGTCCGGGCAGTGAAGATGGTGAAGCGTAATATTCGTGGCGCAATTCGTGCAAAACTGGGAACTTAAAGGATAGTGATTTATGCCATCATTAGTAACACAAATTTTGGACGTAGCCGAGTCTCGATTAAGACAGTTGGAAACATGCAGCGCAGTCTATCGGCCAAACAGCAAGCACGACTTGCAGGTTAAGGACGGAGCTATTGTTTTAGTTCACAACGATATTGAATCCGACGAAGAATTGTCAGCAATCGGCAACCCGCCAAAAATTGCGTGGATTCTTCCGCTTAGCATAACATGCGTAGTGGCTCCATCAACGGATGATGAAGTTGCAATTGACGAACGGATGAACGATTTTGTTGTGGAGGCAATGGACGCATTAACCGACCCTCCAGCAAGCTGGCACACGTTTGACAATCTTGCGATTAACGCAACGCTCACAGCTCCAGTTGCCAACATACCATCTGACGATTCTGCTCGTTCAATCTCGTTTACCTGTAGAGTAACCTACCGGGTAGATGAAACCAGCCAAACAACTCAAGCATAGGAATATATAAAATGCCGCTATTAAGAAAAATTGGACTGATCGCCGCCAAACTAGAATCGACAATCGGAACCGATGCCGGAACCGCCGCTGCTGATTGTAATTTCCTTGCCTACGATCCGGTTGTAACACCAACAATTGAAATGGTGGACCGCCCGAAACTCGGAACGTTCGATTACAACATTAACGCTACTGGTTTGATGTCGGGAACGGCAACATTCAAAACTGATTTCATCGGCAACGGTTCACAGACAGCACCGGGATGGGCCGAAACCCTGTTGCCAGCTTGTGGATGGGGGCAAAGTGGAGAAACGTTTACAGCATCTTCCGCAGCGACAGGAACTGCGTCTACTGTTGTGCCGCGATCAGTAACAATTGAACTCTATCAAAACGGCAGGGCTGTAAAGCTAGTTGGTTGCGTTGGAGATTTTAATATCATTATGGAAACCGGAAAACCGGTCCAACTTGAATGGACGTTTACGGGCGTCTTGGATGCGGGAACGGAAGCATCTAAACAATCAATCGTTGAGGATATTGCAGTACCAACTCCAAGTGCATTGCCGACTGTCAAACCGTTTCGTAGCGCCAACATTTTAACCCTAGCAGGGGCTTACAATCCGTACATTCAATCCGCGACGTTTGCCGCTGGCAACGAGGTCGTGTTGCGAGAATGTAACGTTGAGCGGGCCGGGTATATTGCGGCCATTATCACCGGTAGAACATCGACGCTAAGCATTAACCCGGAAGCGGCGTTAGTGGCTGCTGACGATACGTATGGAGACTGGTTGTTAATGGTGGAATACGCGGCAAGCTTTACGCTTGAAGATGGAACCGATACAGTAACGGTTGCTGCTTCGAAAGCGCAAACCATGAACGTAACACAATCAGATAGGAATGGGCTTGTTGTTGACGATATGGAAATTCGTTACAATACGCCACCAACAATTGCATTTTCTTAAAGGTAAACCACAATGCCAGTTATTTGCGATCCCAAGTCCGACTATAAAATTATTCTTGAATCAGATAAAGATAAAGAAAGCCCACCGGCTTTTATTTACAGGGTTTTGAATACAAGAGAATGGAAGAAGGTTGGCCAAGTTTATGACGACATAAACAACGGCAAGACCAAAGGGATCGTAGAACATCTTGACATAATCATGGATGCAGTTAGCACCGGGTTGATTGGTTGGGAAAACATATTTGATAGAGAAGGAAACGCTGTTCCGTTTTGTGTCGAGAATCTTGATTTGTGGGTTACACCAATGGAAGCCTCTCAAGATTTGATGCAAAAGATTTTGTCAAGCGGAACGCTAAGCAACGATGATAAAAAAAAATCCGAATTGCAAACTGCATCAGGTACGGCCTGATTTGCGGCGGTTGCAGTTCGGTAAAATGTGAATTTGTTCCGTCAGATGTTACACCAATCCAGACATCATGTCCGGGGTGCAACGGAAAAGGTTGTGGGTATTGCAACAATGACGGGTGGATAGCCATCACGCAATGCCCACAAAATGAAATCGGATCGGAAACAATGGACTTCATACAGCTCGCAGATTTTGCTAAGCAGGGAATGCTTCCGGTTCCCGGCGGAACGTTATCTCAAACGCAATCGTTTCTCACCGCCTGTCGTTTTCTCTGGTCGGAAGAAAATCAAGCCGAATCACAGAAATGGGAAAGCTAAATGGCTAGCGCATCAGTTGACATTCTACTCAATGCTAAAGACAACGCCTCAGATAAAATCAAAAAGGTGTCTGATGCGTCGGGTGGGCTTAGTTCGAAAATGGGGCAAGCTGGCGGGGCCAGCACATTGCTCAAGGGCGGAATGGGTGCGCTGCTCGGCCCGGTAGGTTTGGTAGCCGGTGCCTTGCTTGCTGCCAAGTCAGCTTCGGATTTGGCAAAAGGAGCGTTCAATGCCTTTACGAATAATATCGGCGAAGCGTTGAGCAAGTGGGCTGTTCAAGAAGCCGCAATGAAAGGTAACTCACTCGCGTTACAAGACTTTGCTTCTGATTTACAAGTCTTAACGAATCATGGCGACGAAACAATTTTGCAAATGATGAAGCTCGGAAGGGGAATGGGAGTATCTGAGGAAAACATGAAGTCCGCAACACAAGCGGCTATCGGGTTAAGCCAAATAACCGGGCAAGGCTTAGACCAATCGATGAAGGCAGTAGCAAGAGGAACGCTTGATAATGTTGATGCTTTCCAACGATACTTTCCCGAAATGGAGCATATGACTTCCGCAGCGGAAAAGCAAGCATTCGTTAATCAAAAACTTGCGGAAGGATTTGATAAATCAAAAAGCGGGACTAGCACGCTTGCCGGTGCGCTAAAATCACTAGGCAACAACTGGGGTGACATGCTGGAAAAGGTCGGCCAGTTGTTTGCGCCGTTTGTCCAAAAGGTTGCAGATTGGTTTAATCGTATTGCACCAGTAATTCAAAACGTTATAGGGAAGGTGCTGCCGATAATGGCAGCCTTTGCCGCTAAGATGCAACAGGTAGCTGTTTGGATAGGCGAAAAATTATTGTATGCGTTTACGTTTATTGAGCAGGCGGTAAGAAATTGGAAGCAGGTAATGACTATAGCGGCGTTAACCGTTTACGGCAAGTGGTTAGAATTTAAAAACAACCTAACACACATATTCACAGTAGCCTTGCCGGGGGTTTTAAAATGGCTTGCCGATAACTGGATGAACATTTTTCGCGACATGCTTGTGGCGCATGTCACGTTGTGGCGAAATCGTCTCAATCAAATCATCGACATAGTTAAGGTGTTCTGGGATGCAATCACTCTTAAGATTGGCGCAGGCGAAGCGATGTTAAAGGTTGGTGAAATTGCGGGACGCAATATGCTGGAAGGCTTCAAAGCAAAAACCAAGCCGCTGCCCGATCTTTTGACTCGTCAATTAACACCAGAAGAAAAGGCAATCAAAGCCGCCACTTCTGCTATGGCTGAAAATTTCATGGATGGAGTAAACAAGAAATTTGAGGACCGCAAAAAGTATTTTGGAAGGGAACTTGGTGCAGGTGCAAAAGAGTTTGAGGCTTTAGATTTCGGCGCTCCAGAGCCGACAGGCGGACCGGCTGACAAGGTAGTTGACGACAAGAAAGAAAAAGAATTGAGCCTTGGCGGAATGAAAGCAGAAGAAGGAAGGTTCCTGTCGCGAGGTCGCCAAACAACCGCACAACAACAGTTACAGAAGCAAGATGAAATGATAAAGCTTTTGAAAAAACAGGCGGAAGATGCAAAGCGCGCCGCCGACGCAATGGAGGAACAATTAAACAAGGAAGATGTTCCGCCGCTCGAATTGACAATTTAAGGAACAAGGTAGATGGGATCGATACTTGACGTTAAAGAAACGTGGAAAGCGGGCGGCGGTTGGCAATCCGAGGATGGCGTTAAGGGTTCGACGCAATGGGTCCGCACATTTACGGTTACAGTTTCTAACACGCCAACAATGTGCTACGCCGCCGACGTTCTAGTTGCAAGAGGGATTCCAAAAAGCGGTAGCAGTCACCCGGCGTCGCCTTGGTTTCGTTGTCGTTCGGCAAAGGCAAAGCGCGTTAGCCCGATAATGTACGAGGTGACATGCACCTACAAAAGTAAAACAAAAGACAAGGAAGAAAATCCGCTAGATGAACCGCCCGAAATCAGTTACAACACGCTTTCGTCAACCGAAGAAATTGACGAGGACATTGACGGCAACCCAATTAACACCAAAGCAGGCGAACCGATTACCGGCGTCAAAATCCCGGTCGGCGATTTGTCAGCAACCGTTACCAAAAACCTAGCGTCATTCGATCCGTCTGCTATTTACACCTACACGAACACAGTTAACAGCGCCGTTTTTATGGGATTCGCTGCCGGTGTTGTTCGGATGCACAGCCTACAGGCGAAGATTGTTTACACCGAAGATTTAACTTACTGGACTGTCACGGCACAATTTCATTTTCGTTATCCGGTGCATGTTGATGCGGATAAAGCGTGGTGGAAACGAGTTCGCCATGAAGGAACGTTTGCGTTGGCCGGGGATGATCTTGTGCCGACAAGAATCACAGACGGGAACGGTGAAATCAAAGGCGGCAAAACAATGTTAAAGGACGACGGAACAGAAGAAACCGACACGACGATAGGCCACTGGCTTGAGTTCGAAGTGTTTAGAACTATCGACCTAAACGGAATGGGATTAGGGGTATAGCGTGACAAGGTATTTTTCCGAGGATTCAGAAAAGCAGATTGCATCCGCTGTCAAATGGGTTCAAGACAACAGAACATCCATCACCGGCGAACCGTCTGGACCGGTCGTTGGCGCACGGCCACCCCGATTTTATAAAACGCAGGACGTTGCACCCGAACAACTGCCAAGCGGTGACGAAGATTTCTTCGCGCTTGATTGCAAGTTGTATAAAGTGTCGGACAACACAAGTGCGGGCGGCGGAATTACAGGCGAAGAAACCGATTTAACGGAAACGGTTTATTTCAATTTCGTTCCGCGTTCACGCCAGTTAATTCAAGCCGCGCAATTCCAAGGAATGATCTTTGCGATCAATAGCGAACAAACGTTTAAGCCTGTCGAGTTAAGAAAATCAAGCGGCGAAGCGGGATCGTTGGACGACCCGTGTTCGTTTAAGTACGACATTCTGGAATTGGGTTCAGAGGATTTATTAGAATCGGACGTTGAACCGTCGCCACCGTATGGATTGTGGAAGCGAACCGCCATCGGTGCGTATGTGGAAGCCGACAGGGGCGTTGTTTGGAATTTGACGCCGACAACCTACGCCATTGCGTGGCTGAATGAAGTGCCGGAGGTTGCCGAATGTGAAGAATCGCAAAGCATTCAAATGATGTGGGCCGGTTCTTACGATGAATCAAAAAGCTACCCGGCAAACAACGCGGTAACAGACGGTCCGTACATGATGGTTAGCAACAAACAAACAGATACGAAAGCAGCACCGCAACCAATCGGTGAACCGGAATATAAAATAGGAACGGTTCCGACATGGGCGCAAGTTTCAGGCGCAGGTTTTGAAACAATCACAGGCCAACGTTATACGTGGGCGCAGGGCGGGCAGTTGTTAAAGGTTCGCGTATATATTCCAACGCCATCAGGTGGTGGCGGCGGTGGTGGTCCGGGTGGAGGTTAAAGAATGGCATTGCAATACGAGGTATGGATTGTAGACAACCCAACAGGAACGCCCGTTATCAGGCAACTGGTTTCACGGTTCACGCCGGACGCAACCGGTGCATGGGTTGAATTTCCATTAACGGAACTGTTCACCAGTTCAACCATTTTCGATATTGTGCTTATTGTCAGCGGCGACGCAAGCACAACCAGTTTAACGGCGTCGTGGAATTATCAATCATCAAACGTTGCACCGGCGGCGGGGTACGCACACCACAGCACAAACGGCAAGACGCTTGTTTTCAACCACGACGACAACGGAACAACGGATCGAGAGGCAGCACTGGAAGCAATCCGGACAGGCGACACGATAACCATCGGAACCACAGTTTGGGAAGTTGCCAAAACGACAGACGGTGCCAGCGCACAAACGTTTGAGGTTCTACCAAAGGCGCAACACGGCACAAAAGGCGTTGGTTCATTCGTGTTCAAAGCGATAACAAGTTCCACGCTAGAATACGTAACTAAATCGGGACACTATTCCGCCGATTCCGAGGTACAAGGTTTGCTTTCCACAACCGGGTACGCAAACGTTGCGACGTCCAACGATGGATTCGGCGTTGACATTGAGTTCCAAGAAATGTCGGTCAGTGCCGATTGGGATTTGATTAGCTACAGCGGCGAACAAACTGGATCGGTATAGCGATGGTTGACAAGGAAGGCAAACGAGTTCCCGCAACATCCGATGGCGTCTTTCAATTAGACGCGGACGGTAAAATGAAACTTACAAATGTCAACGGGCATTGTGGGGAATGTTGCCGCGAAAACGATCCGTGTCAACTTTCAGTATGCGGACCAACTCCAACACAATGGGCGACAAGCATTGATTATCCCCATCAGCCAATTGACATTCCCAATTTGCCATATTTACGACACACATTTGGCTACGGGCAATATTGCGATTTACATTTTAAATTGTTGCAGTCAAGAGATACTTGGTGGAATACCGAGGAAGATGGTTTATCGTTTACCGAATTAAAAATTGAATGTGAAACTGACGGAACAACTACGTTTTCAAACGAGATTATTTATTATGACAACGACGATCCGCTGCCGATTAGTTGGCGTGAATGGGAACGCAAAACCGACGCAGGCGCGTGGCCGATTTATAAAATGACGCCGACGTTTAACGAAGCAACAAACGAACTGTCTGTTGCGGTAGGCTGGCGACGTGATAAAGGAACAGAAGAATTAATTTTTCAACTTCCAACCGTTTCGGTTTCGGCAACGGCAGACATTTCATACAGCGGCAGCGGTTCAGTTAAATCGACATCGAACAAGGTAGTTGTTTTAGAAGATACTGAAGATGGCGGAACAGGGGTTTTCACTTGTACGTTGCAAGGACACACAACGGTTTTTGCTTTGCGGTTTCTTACGCACGAAAACAATTCACCGTGGTTAGGTGTTCATTCGAAATTTAATAAAATTCGGTCGCATCAAAGTTACGGAACGGATTCTGCATCGCTAACGTATGAGGGCGATGGCAATTGTTTGGTTTGTTCGAACTACGAATTGATCGACGTTGAAATGGAAATAGGCGAGTGCGTCAGCAACTGGCAACTAGCAGCAACAAAAACAACCCGCCCGTGGTATTGGTGCGGGTCGGGTAACGTACCGCACGAGGCGCATGGTTTAGAAGCATACAACGACGACATTATCACCAGCCCTGAACGATATGATTTGAAACACGTACTGCCTCCTGCGGGAAATGTTCAATATGAAAAGTTGGGTCCGGGCCAGCCTATTACAACAGTGCTTTATGGCCCACCTAGCCCAGAAACTGAACTCATGTTTGATTATCAAACTGTTCATTGGATAGAATTAAACGCCGGCATGGAGTTCTGGTTGAATAGAAGTCCACGCGGGATTAAACACCCCATAGCATCGACGACGTTTCTTTACGGGGACGATCGATGGCAACTAATACAAGACAGGTGGTGGGAAACAGGATTGCCGCCGCAAGATAGCGCTGCGGATTTCAATCTACCGATACATAACGCAGAATACAATTATTGGCAACGTCGGGGGTTTCGTGCTGGCGATCGTGCAACAATTAAGCACCCAAACAAATGGCCGGAGTTAACACATCCCGGCGCGCAAAAACGGAAGATGACATCAACCGCTACTTTAGAATTTTTCGAACCAGATCCGCCTATGTGGGATCCTGAATGGGGCGGCGGGGCGGAGCAGTATGCTGTATTGAATTTAGGCGGCGTTGATATAGCTATTTGGTTTTGGGACGACGGGTTGATTCACCCGGGGCAAGGCGTTTATGGTGCATGGGAAATTTATTTCAATAAACATTTCGGCGGTAGTTCGCAGATCTTGGGTCCGGTGGGCGGACATTTTTCGGGTGGAGAGTGGCACTATCAAAACGCCTATCAACCGTGGACGTTTGAACTAACTGCCGATTTGCCGAACGTTTACGATCTTGGTTTTTCTGGTTTAGGAACGTTAGCCCCGGACACGTACACGGAGAACATTCATTGGAATGTTAAACTTAATGGAGTTGATTTGGTCGACGGGAAACTGAAAGATCATGGCGGCGCTTTATCGGTTAATAAAAATCATCCGCTGTTGCCGCCCGGCTGGTGGGGTGCAGATGATTTGTTTTACGGGTTCCACTACCCCGGTCCGCCAAACGCATTAAATACGAATCTTGGTTTAGATCGGGATGAGGTGGACGGCCACTCGCTGGTGCCATCAAAACAAGTTGGATATGCTTTGTCTGCCTATTGTGAAGATGGAAATGTTCGTGATAAAAGCCTAGAAGTACCGATAGATCCAAATTTATTAAACAAGCCTACGAAAATGATGTCGTTTTATAACGTCACCCACAAGATCGAATACGTCTAATGGGAACGGTAAGATATTTAAACATTGCGAAGTCCAAACGAAACGAGGATACGTTGGCATCGCTGCGGATGAATTTTAAACAATACAATTCAAAGTCGAAGATAGACGCGGATGAACTGGAACGCAGATTTGCAATCTGTTCGAAATGTTCTAACTGTCTTGGCGGTGTAGCGTGCGAACGAATAGGAAGTTGCGGCAGCGGCAAAAATGATTTTTTTACAATGCACTTAAACAGGAACAACGGAGGATGCCCAGTCGGGCAATGGTGATATGGCAAATTTATCAATTACAGGTGCGAACGTCGGGGTTGCATCATCACTAACAAAGGTTGCCGTGATTGAGGCGGCGGTAGCTATTACGCGTGGGCAAGCGGTCTATCGAGATGGCACTAATTCGAACAAAGCAACGTTGGCTTTGAACACGGCAACCGCATCGTCAGCGGTTTACGGAATTGCAATTTCGGAATCGTCAGGCGATGGAAAGTTCATTGCCATCGCAACCGGCGGAACAATCATCACAGGCGGGTCGATGACGAAAGGGCAGTTGTATTATTTAAGCACGACCGCCGGTGCGTTGATGCCTTACGCGGATCTGACAACAGACGATTACATCAACGGCGTGTATCGGGCAACGTCGGCAACGGAAGCGATCCTGTTGTTCGAAAATAAAGGAATCCAATCGCCGTGATGCGGTTATCCAAAAATTACATGCGGAAAAACCTGCTTGAATATTCAAAAAACGATTTGGATGCAAAAGCAGCCCGGCTACAGGCAAAGGCGGACGAGATCGGAACGTCGAACGAATTCGATTACAACTATTTGTTGTTTTTGAAGGAAACTGTTTTGCGTGCGAAAGCAATCAAGCAGGTTCGCGAAAACACGTTTCCATAACAGCGGGGTGCCTTTCCCCTGCTAGGGCCGATGAGTTAGTGGTTATCTCATCGGCCCGTTTTGCGTAATGCTTCGGGCAACAAATCCCCTTCGCCTGCGGCCATTGCCTTTCAGTATATTGGGGGAAATCTGAAAAAAACCATGAAATTCTTTAAAATAAGCCATACGGCCGACGTTGCCACACGAGCTCCACACAGGCCCGTTATGGGCCTGTTATTGGTTTCGGCAAATGCCAGCAGGCTTTTGTGAAAAGCCATATATGACGTTCTGAGGGCCATATGCGGCAATAGTT
>Ga0208919_1002264_pt1 | contig 10217 bp, 7 predicted proteins | sample 4_EtaG_FD_184076 | JGI IMG/M metagenome (GOLD analysis project Ga0208919, IMG submission 184076) | Marine viral communities from the Subarctic Pacific Ocean - 4_ETSP_OMZ_AT15127 metaG (SPAdes) (version 3) | ecosystem: Environmental > Aquatic > Marine > Oceanic | place: Pacific Ocean | collected... | reverse complement strand
GGTTGTTGTCTCGCAAACTGTCTTGTTGCAATATCTTCGTTTGCAGGAGAGCCACCCAAAAGACTCCTGCTTACTGGTGCTGTTGGTGTAACGCTTGCTGTACCACCTGTTGCAACATCATCTGGCAATCTCAAATCTAATGATGGTGCTTGAGTTGGAAGCATATCAACAACATCTTTAAATTGTTCAGTTGCTGCATCCGTAATACCAGTTCTTTCGCCCTCTTTCTTAATAGCTTCAATACCTGCATCTGTACCTTCACGTAATTCAGTAACACCTGCGATTCTCAATGCTTTTGAAGCAGCACTCATAACTGTCAATATTGAACCTTTGTCTGATTTAGAAAGTGCTGCAATCACTTTTGGACTACTAAAGAAAGATTTATATACAGTCAAACCAACTGCAAGTGGCAACACATTCAAGTTAAAAAAGTTCGCTGCTATAGTACCTGCAACGATAGTACCAGCCCCTGCTTTTTCTGTTGCTCCAACTGTAGTTTGCAAACTCCTAGCTAATCCTCTCAATGATGATGACATTTCTTTACCAAACATCGCCTCTAATGTTTCATCACCATACGAGTCTAAAGCTCTTTGAAAAACACCAGGTTTGAATATCTCTGAAATTTCTGATGATCCAGGTCTTACACCTTTGTAAATCATTTTCTCAAGAGCCTCTTCTCTTACCGCAGCAAAAGCCTCTGGCGATAAAATTTGTTTTGCTTGATTTATTTCTCTTGCGCTTTGTGGTCTAAATATTGCACCCACTATTGTTTCAGGATTTGAGTTTTCTATATTTGTCATCAATCGAGATTTTTCAACAGTCAATCTAGCGTTACTGGCTTCGGCTCTGTCTTCGATAGAATCTAAAAATTTACCAAAGGTTGTACCTTGTGCATCTTTAGATGTTCTTATTTCATTTACTAATCTTAGTACATCTCTTTGTTGTAGTTTTGGATCAAACTTACGCATGTTTTGTAGTGTAGTAACCATTTTAGAATAATTTGCACCCAATAATGGCTCAAGAGTTGCTTGATATTTTAAGATATTATTAGAATAAGTTTGTAAATTAACAATACCAGTAGCAGGGTCTGTCGCTGAATCAAGAGAATCTTTGAATAATCTTCTGGTTAAATCTGTTCTAAGTTGATTCGCAACTGCAGGATCTCTTCTAGCCATCGCATTTATGATGTCTTCCATGTCACCGCCTCTATTGGCTTTCATTACATACTCGTAAACATCTTTTGAATTTATTGCGAATCTTTCGTTATCTGTTTTTATTTTTTGTACTCTAGCGTTATTAAAAGGTTTAATTGCCTCTCGATATGCATCTTGTTCGGCTCTAAGTCTTCCTACCAAAGATGCAACTCCCTCTTTTACATCTTTTTTGCTACCAAGTTTTGCCCTATCTTCTGGTGATAATCTTTTACCAGATGAAACTTTTGGAGGTATCCCAAATTTACCAGCCATAGCTTCTGCTGAATATATAAATGTTTCATCTGCTGTATCAATAATTTCGGTTATTTTTTTTTGTACTTCATCAAAAAAGTGTCCAGCAGAACCACCATTACCTAATTTTTGTGCATCTTTTACCCCTTTTAGTGCTTCTTCTATTTTCCTTAATTTAGTAAGATTTACCACGCCACCATAAGGGCCATCTTTTTTTCCTATCTGTTCTGAAAGGCCTTTTATGATGTTTAGTCCACCTAAATCATCTGCGTATTGTAAAAGAACATCTTCGTCTTTAAGTCTATCGTCTATAAATGTCTTTACCTCGTCCAGTTTCGCTCCTAACCTGGTAACATATTCTTTGTGAATTATGCCACCTTGAAATGCTTTCATATCAGCGTCAATGGATTTGTAAATTTTTTGGTGATGCTCCATTGTGTCTTTGTATGCCTTTCTTATTGTGTTTTGCACATTCAAGCCAAGGTCGGATCTACTACTAGCTTGCATTATTGGCCCGAATCCCCCTGTCTGCGCAGATAGATCATCTATCATTTTACTTAGTTGATTGTTGGCTTTTCTTTCGGCAGCTTTCAATTTGTCTTTTGCAATTTTTATTTCTGCGGCTGGTGCATCTAAATCAACGAGTCTTTGTAACTCTTTGGAAGCACCATCTGCATCAGCCAAGTCTCCTCTTAATTTACCGACTAACGCTTGATTATAATTTTTAAAACCTGTCTCTCTTGCTATCCTACCTGCAATCGCTTCACCCATCGCTTGTGATCTACCTGGTATAGAAGCTCCTAGAAAAGAAAGACTGACAGCTGCTCTTTCGCCTAAGTCAGCTATATTTCCTTTTTTAAATTCTGCATCAATTTCTTTGGTTGTTAATACTCTGCCTTTTTTTTCCTCTAAACGTACATAATCATCCATTGCATACCCTTTTGACATAATATGCGCACTCGCAATGTCCTTTGGGTTTGCTTTCTTACCGAAAAATGCAGTATATCCAACACCTCCTATCTCTCCTAAAGTTTGCGCACCTGCACCAAATACAAATTCAGATGTTAGTAACTCTGCTATTTCTTCTTTTGATTGTTTTTGAAAGCCACTAGCAGATTCGTATGCTTCTTCTGCAGCTTTACCACCAGCAGTACCAAATCCACCTAGAAAAATATTAGCTAATCTTTGATTACCAACGAGAGTTTTTATAAATTTTAATACTCTCATGTGTGGTGATAACGCAGCTATTGCACCAAATACAGGGCCTGCAATACCAGAAAAATCAGCAAAGTCGCCAGATGAAAATCCTCTTTCATCAATAACAATGTTTTTATCTGAGAATAATTTTTCGTCAAATAGATTTTTTTCTGAGAGTGTTCTTTGTCCTTCGGGTGTAATAGCAAGATTGCCTCTGCTGTCATACGTAAAACCTTCATCGCCTGCGTATGTTGTAAGGATACCCTCTTTTTCTATCTCTCTGCCAGCTTGATCTCTACCTTCAGCTATACCCAAAAGAGAACGTAACTTGGTGCTTTTAACGCCAGTATCGTAATCAAAAAATGCCTTGTCGTAAACTTTAGAGCCTTCAGTTTTTTCAAGTTCGGCAAATGCTTTCTGAGTAGCTTGATCTTCATTATCAGCCTGTACTCTTATTACTATATCTGGTCTTACTTTGACATCGTAAATCATGTTTTTGACTTATCTAAAAAAATAATATTACTTGGATAAAGACTACTTGATGTAGGCGTGAGAGAATAATTATCTCCAGGTTTTGCGTCTAGAATCTTATCTATTGTATCTTTGAAAGGTAGGATTAAATTTAAACCTCTGTTTCCATATATCGGATCTATTACAGTACGATATGTGATAGATATTTTTCTTTGTTTGTCTGCGTTATTCTTTTGTAAATCTGCTCTGCCCTTTCTTAGTTTCTTAATTATTTCAGAAGGAGCAGATGTTAAGTCTATTCCACCAAATATTTTTTCTACGATTTGTCTGTCTAAATCAGAAATAGTCCTACCAGATTCGTTAAGTATTTCTCGTATACTTCTTTGTTTTACTTGTTCGATAGCGTTTGTTATTTGTGTTGCATCAGATGGGTCAAAATCCATACCAGATAATGCCTTTAATTTGTCTGCATATATGTCAAATTGACCGAACACACCTGATACTCTACCGCCTGATAATCTTGCATTTTCAAAAACACCAATTAAGTCATCCATAATCTGAATAGATGCTTCAGTACCTTCAAAAAATTGTATGTTTTCACTCATTTCAGAAACATTACTATTGAGAGCTTGTAACTCACTCGGTTTCAGACCACCTTCAGCTTTTTGTTTAATTTCTTCTTTTAGTAATTCATTAAAAGCCTCTCTACCAGCCACTTCTTCTGCGTATTTCTCTTCAGCAGCCCCAGCAGCTCCTAGTGCAATTCCCTGTCCAATTTGTCCAGTAGTAGATAAACCTTTACCCAAGTTTCTTGCAAATCGAATAAAGTCAGGACTTTGTATAAACTCGCCAAAGTTTCTTTTAGTTGATTCACCATCTTTTAGATCTGGTTTTGCAGCTTCACCTGTTCCTAGAGTTTTAACTTGTTCTTCATCAGTATTTTTATCATCATCACCGCCACCTTCTTTAACTTCGGTGACAGGAACTTCTGGATCGTCAACTTCTGGCTGTCCTCCATCTTTTGCTTCATTCGATACATTATCTATTTCATTTTGAATTTGCGCTTCTTCAAATCTTTTTCTTTGTACTGTATCTGTTTCGAGTATCATTTCACTTGGATCTTTACCAAGAAAATCAGAGAATTGAGTGGTATCAACATTAAGATTTTCCAAAAGACCAGTTATAGTATCCTTCGCACCTTTGAACATACTTTGGTCTGGATCGTTTAAATCAGATACCATAGCTCTGAAAGCAGGTTCTGTTCTGCCACCACGTCTTATAAACGCATCAGGATCGCCATCATATTTTTCTGCTCTAAACATATCTCCGATAGTTTCGCTACCAAAAAAATCTGCTAATTTTTCTATTCCTTCCCTAGCTTCTTCTGCTCCAACACCTGCAGTTATTCTTGCAAGAGAACGCAAGTTAAATGGCATACTGGCTTGTTTTTCTTTTTCTAAAGATCCAATACCAAATTTACGTTGATCTGTAAATTCACCAGGTTCACCTACAATTAAATCTGAATATCCAGGTAAATTTCTATTAAGATAAGAAACAACTTCTTGCTGAAGATTACTACCTAGTTTTGCATTTGGAGCGTTCAAAAGTGCAAGAACTTTTTCTGCACTTACTTCACCTTGTCTAATGTTTGAAATAAGACCAGACATATCAACACTAGTGCCATCATCAAATTGAACAGAATTAGGGTCTATTCTCCTTATATCGTCCATCGTTCCTGTTGGAGGCATCCTTTGTGCATCTACTGGAAACAGTTCTCTTGCTTCTCGCATTTTATCCAAAACAGTTGCTGTTTCAATTGCAGGAAACTCACCTTTTACAAGTTCTGTTACTTCTGCTGGAGCGTATCCTTGAGCAGTATAGTATTGGATAAGTCTGTCTACATTTACAACTTCATCGCCATTTGCAAACATTTGTCTTTGAAATACATTCATAATTATGCCGTTGGATAACCACCTGCTCCACCACCCATTCTTCCACCGTAAGGACTAGGATTAGCAAAGTTAGCGTATGTGCTAAACATCGATCCGATACCTGCTGCTGTAGGGTCTGCTGGTATTCCGTATGTTGGTGCTACTTGAGTCATTCCTGATTCGTAACTTGGTAAGAAACCTTTAACAAATGTCGCGGCAGTCGCTGGTGCAAATCTATCTGCGGTCTGGGCTGCAAATTCTCTGCCAAGTCCTGTTTCTTTGACACCTCTAGCAAGTCCACCTAGTCTTGCTATTTCTGCTCGTTGTTTCTCTCCGAGTGTAACAGCTTCTCTACCTAAACCTCCAAGTGATGCACCTAATCCAGCTATACCTCTACCTGCACCAGCAAGCGTAGATCCAAATCTTTCTTGCGCACCTCTTTCTCTACCAAACTCACCCATCGCTGCGCCTCTGGCATCTCTGAATCCACCAGAACGTATGCCTGCTAACGCTTCACCAAGCCCTCTGCCGAGTGCTGCTCTTCTTTCGTCTGCTGTTAATCTTGCTCTTGATCCAAATGCTGACTCGCCACCAGTTCGTATATCTCTAGCACGTTGTCCTACATCTGCTATTTCACCAGCTTTAAATACATCATCTATTGTTCTTTGTACTACTTGGTCTTCATATGGGTTGAAGTATTCTTCAATCATCGTTGATGGATCAAACTGCATATCAGCAGCTTGTCTAGCAACACCAGTAGCGTCTCTAGTCAAACCTATACCTTCTAGTATTGCTCTTTGGTTTGCATCTAAAAACGGTTGAAATGAACCAACACCACCGTAAGCACCACGCATCGCTTCCATTTCTAATGGCGATAATCCTGCTGTTTGTTGAACAGGAGTGGGTGAACCATATACTCTATTCGCTGCATCTATTGCTTGAGATATAATCCCAGGTGTATCTGGAGAGCCAAAATACGCTTCTCTAACGAAAGGATCAGATAAAATTTCTTTTCTTTCAACACCAAGCATTACAGGGTTCATTCCAACTGGTACTTCTGACATTGCCATTAAATTTCCTCGAATATATTCATTAACTCGCGCATGTTAGCTACACCGCGTTCTCTGTCTGGGTTATCTGTTTTTACTAGAGTAATCCCTGAATCTGATTTTGATAGATCAAATGCACCTGCTCCTTTAGTTGCTTTTGCAGTCATCACATATTCACCATCGCTTAACATCGCTGGTATATCATCTGATGTGCCAGTTCCAGGGCCTGCTGATTCTCCACCATCTCTCATATCAAGTTCGGCTATACCGCCTTGATTAAAATATTGTCTATTAATTTCTCCACCACCAGCTACATTCAGGACTGATGGTTTTGGAGCTAGTCCAAATTCTGCTCTTGTACCGCCAGTTCCCATATCGCTTGCTAGTTGGTATCTACCTAGTGAATCCATCATCACTTGAGGTGTTGCAGCTATACCTTTTTCTCTTTTTTTGTAATCATCATATACAGCTTTTCCAAGTATACCCATCGCAGCTAAACCACCTGCCCCACCTGGAAACTTATCAAATACACTTCCTTCACCATACTTTTCTTTTAAATCTTCTAATCCACCGAAACCAAAATAATCACCAATATTTTTTATAAACTCTGGTGTCCCTCCAGTTTTAGCAGGTTTTTTTAGCTGATCTATCTTTTCTTCAGCTTCTCTGATTTTCGCATACTTTTCTTCTGCTCCACCTGGATCACCCATACTAATATCAAACTCTGCGCCTTTCCTATATTCTAGTATATCTGCCAATAAATCTTCTATTGTCATCTGAGGTACACCCTCAGTAAAAGGAGGTGGAGTTTTTGGAGTCCCATATTCTTGAGTGGCGTAAGTGCCTAATCCTGAAAGTAATACTTCTTTATCAGAACCGCCTGCAGCTTTAGTGATTGCTGCATTTATAATTGCGTCTTTTGCTGCTTCGTTCTTAAAAACAGATGTTATTGCGTTTGTAATAAATTCTATTGCCATTTTTTGACTGCCTACATAATATTATTAGGAATATCACACATTTATAGAAATATTTCCATTAGTTTTGACAGAAACACTCCCTAATGATGTTTGCAGTTCATATCCTTTTGGATTAGCTGGAGTATGAAGCTGTATCCATTTGTTGCCTGTATATACTTGCAACACGCCAATAGATGTATTCCATATTACATCACCTTGTTTAAAAGCTAAAGTGCTTATTTGTTGATCGTTAAATTGCGGTGTTGTATTTGGATCAAAACTACCTAAATTAATTTCTAATATTCTGACTAATCTATTGAATATTTCTCTTCTGGCAAATTCATTTGATTCTACAGGCAATCTGGTTTCAAGTAATCTAGCCATTATCTCCTACCATCTGGCTTGACGTTGTATCTGGTTGATCCTAATCTCCATCCAATAGAAACATTTCCACTATTAGATTGATCGTCATTAGATTCAACACGCAAGACAGCTTGACGACCTCTTGCTCTAATATCTTTCTTTTGCGTAGATGAACTAATTTCTGAAGTTGCTTCTGTAGCTAAAGAATCACCAGGGAAGTTTCTTACTTTGGTGACTATATTAATAGTTCCTGCGTTTTGGTCTTGTAGAAATTTTATATCAGGTATTACAGAAGATATAGAAGTAAATGTATCGCCATCACCTAATTCAAAGTCACTAGATTCGACAAAAACGCCTGTCATCGCGCTACCATCGTCATCAAAACCTATTTCATGTTGAAATATGTAATTACTGCTTGCAGCTTGAGGATAGCTGACAACACCAGAGTCTAGCCAAGCAGTCCTAGATAAATTACCGTAATACCAGATTTTTTCTTGCGTATTATAAATTACATATCTATCTATCTCTGTACTGGATGATGATGGATAAAACCACCCCACTTCATTATGTTCAAGATTGGTAAAAGCATGTATTTTATATGCTTGCCCATCGTTTATATCTGAAAATACATAATTCTTTACAGAACAAGGCAATTTTTGAACTGAACCGTTATAGACGTAGAAAGCACCATAACTCATAAAATATACGCCACTCTCATCAACGACAGCAGCTTTAGGGCCAATTAATCCACTAGCTTCATTTATTAAATTCAATGCAAAAGTAAATGGTGGCCCAACAAATTGCATACTATATACAGATGTATCTGTAAATATAACAATCTCTTGCCTTGATTTAACGCCACCTACTATCTGAGAACCGCTTGATAATCTTACAGAGCCTGCGCTGTTTGTAATTAATGGTTCAAATTCCAGTTCGTTTTCTTGGTCTGAGAAAGCGACTAACATAGGATCTAACACCTCAGACCTAGTACTACCTTCTATGGGATCTGCTCCTAATACAATTAAATGTCTGTCTACTTCAGATGCAAGTACTTGTAATCCTACAGTTGGAACTAAATTTGCACCAGATGTGGAGGCAAGTTCAACGGCTCTGGTTGATGTTCCGTTGTTTTCTACCCATCTGTATATACCGCCTCCTCTAGGATTGATGATTAAGTTCTCACCAAAATTATCATGCGTCCATAATCTTAGTTGTCCGTTAGCCGATAGTGCGCTTGTTGATCCGAATGTTCCAGAACCCCAAGTTCCAGAACCCCAGCCAGCAGATGTCAAATATACATCAAGACCAATATTTATTTGATAACTTCCATCAACTCCACTACCACCATTTCCAGAGTCACTTGCATTTGCTGTAACCGTTACGCCACTAGTGTCTTTAGCTACAAAAGTGTATGTGTTTGCAGTAGGAACAGTTGCTATTTCATATTCTTGATTTAAAACAGTAGCAGTAATATTACCGCCAAGACTAACTGCACCTGAAATAGTAACAAAATCACCTATTACAGCACCATGAGATGAATCAGTAGCAGTAATTGTAGAACTACCATTTGTTGCAGAAAATGTAATACTGTTGGTTGAAGTCTTACGGATTGGTGTGATGTCGTTATAGTTATCGCCATCTTTTATATAATATTTAACAGTAGTGCCTATACCAAGATATAAATTACTGCCAAGACTTAACCAATTGTGTAAGGCTCTTGCGTTACCTAAAAATGTTTGACTTGAAAGTTTTTCCCAGCCACCAAACTTCTCTACTCTACCATCCCTAAATCTGACGAGGTTGCAATCAAACCAACCCCCTCCGTTATCGTAAGCAGTACCTTCTCTATATATTCCAGGTTTAAATTTTACTTTTGTAAATGGCATCTATACGTTTTCCCATTCTTTTCCTTCAAACAAAAGAGCTTCAGCTTCTCTTCGTCTGATTAAACCATCAAGCACCTTACCGCCTGCTTTGTTCCAACGTTTAATTTGCGCTGGAACTTCATCATACTCTGAATTATTTAATTTTTTCAATAAAGTTGAAGAAGATAAGTTTGTACTGCCTAAATTGAACACCCAAGATACCATCGAGTCAAACTGGTTTTGCTTCAACGGCACTTTAACCATATCGTTGATGTAACCCTCATATTCGTGCATTTCTTCTTTTAGAATTGACTCTGCTTCTTCTTTGGTTATTTCCATATCTTCGGTTACACCTTTTGTTGTGCCGTAACCAATCGTCAAAACATTTGCAGCACATCTATAGGCTTTGAGTTCGCAACCCTCGAACTTCTTTATAAGTGACAATCCTTCTTCAGATATGTGCATTTAGTAATCTCCCCATACTTTTACTTTCTTACCACCGTGATATTCTACTGCATGTCCTTCTTTAATCAACATTTGACAAATATCTTCACCATCTTCTGTATAAGGAATACCGAGTATGCGGCCGTACTTGCCTTTGCCGAGCGATCTAATTTTGAATGATCCCACGCAAAGCTCTTTCAATCGCTCTTTTGCAGCCAATCCTAGTTTCTTTTCAGCTAAATCTCTAGTACGTGATTCGGGGGTATCAATTCCGTGAAGTCTAACGCGCTGTTTATGAAGTTTTACATCAAACCCTAGGTCTAGTATGCAATCGAATGTATCGCCATCTACAACGCGATCTAGCGTTGCTCTGTATACAAAAGCATCTGGAGATTTACTCATTATCATTTTCCTCATTTTTGGTTGGATCGTTATCTCTATAATATTCGATTATAGTAAGTGATTGCCTTATATATCTTTTTATATCAGCAATGTT